>Ga0210040_10005742_pt1 | contig 15691 bp, 17 predicted proteins | sample CryGeyCG12114_NA_FD_185462 | JGI IMG/M metagenome (GOLD analysis project Ga0210040, IMG submission 185462) | Groundwater microbial communities from aquifer - Crystal Geyser CG19_WC_8/21/14_NA (SPAdes) (version 2) | ecosystem: Environmental > Aquatic > Deep subsurface > Groundwater | place: USA... | reverse complement strand
GTCCCGCTCGGCGGGCGACGGCTTCGCGGTGCCGATGTCCATGCCGCGGTAGAGCTGCATGGAGTCGGCGTTGACCACCTCCCCGCCGAGGCGGTGGGCCAGCGCGACCGCCAGCGCCGTCTTCCCGGTGGCGGTCGGCCCGACGACGGCGACGACCGGCCCGGCGGCCGTCACCGGACCCACCAGGTGGCCACCGGGTAGCCCACGCCGAACGGTGCCTCGGCGTACCGCAGCTCCGCCTCCACCGGCAGGCCGTCCAGCGCGGCGCCGACCGCCCGCCACACCGGGACGCCGGCCGCCAGCAGCCGCGCTCCCTCGACCGTGTCCAGGGCGGCCAGCGCCGCGGCGTCCCCGGTGGCCAGCGCCTGGGCGACCGCGGCGTCGAAGGGCTCGGCGGCCGGGTCGAACGCCCCGGGCGCCTTCGCGCTGCGCCGCGCCGATCCGTCGGCCATCGCCAGCACCCCGACCGGGCCCGGGAGGTCCGACAGCGCCGTCCCGAAGTCGTCGGGACCGACGCCCAGACGCGTACCGGTGTGCCCGCAGTGGTCCAGCAACCAGGCACCGAGCAGGTGCGGCAACGGGATCCGCCGACCGCCGGGACGCACCCGACCGGCGAAGGCCAGCTCCAGGTCCACCCCGAGCGCGCGCAGGTCACCGGCGTCCCCCGGGCCGAACCGGACCCCGCCGGCGCCGGCCCCGAGCACCAGCAGGACCTCCGGCTGCTCCTCCAGGACCACCTGCACGGCGGCGAGGACGGCGGCGCGCAGCACCGACAGCGCGTAGCTGGGCGCACCGCTCACCGCGGGCAGCAGCAGGGGCGGCTGCGGGCAGAAGGCCACGGTCACCGGACGGGGAGCTCTCACGCCGGGCAGTGTCGCCGATCGTTCGTGGGAGACTGCTGGCGTGTCGAGCACGGAGAACACCGGAGACCGGACGCAGCAGTCCACCACCGCCCCCGAGGAGCGCCCCACGGAGGCGGCCATCGAGGTCGCCCCGGTGGACGAGGGGCCGCTGGCGGCGACCCCGGATGCCACCGTCCCGGAGGTGGTGGAGCCGGACGCCGCCGCCCCCGCGGGGGTGGAGCCGGGCGCCGCCGAGCCGGACGGCGCCGCGTCGGAGCCCGACCCCGGGGCGGCTGCCGCCTCCACCGGTGCGGCGCCGACCCCGGCGCCCCAGCTGGCACCGGTCGAGGAGGGGCCGCTGGCCGCGACGCCGGACGCCGCCGTCCCCGAGCCGGCCCAGAGCGCACCCGCGGCCGCCGGCGCGCCCGCCACCGGAACCCCGAACGACTCTTCGGCCGTGACCCCCGAGGCCGGCACGCCCGCCGCCGACGCCCCGGCCGACGCCGCGCTGACCGACCCGACCGCCGACGCGGCTGCACCGTCGCCGAAGCCGGGCCGCTCCCGCGGCGGTCGGCGCGGCTCCGGTTCCCGGGCGGCCGCCGAGCCGACGCTGATCGTCCCCGCCGTCCCGCCGTCGGACCCGACCGAGTGGGGTCGCGTCGACGAGGAAGGCACCGTCTACGTCCGGACGCCCACCGGGGAGCGGGCCGTCGGCTCGTGGCAGGCCGGGGAGCCGGCCGCGGGGCTGGCCCACTACGGCCGCCGCTTCGACGACCTGGCCACCGAGGTCGCCCTGCTGGAGGCACGGCTGGCCGCGCACACCGGCAACCCCGGTGAGATCAAGACCAAGGCCGAGGAGCTGGCCGAGCAGATCCTCACCGCGTCCGCGGTCGGCGACCTGGACCACCTGGCGCTGCGTGCCCGGGCGATGGTCAGCATGGCCGAGACCGCGGTCGCGGCGAACCGCGCCGAGAAGGCCAAGGCCCGCGCCGAGCAGATCACCCGCAAGGAGGCGCTGGCCGCCGAGGCGGAGACGATCGCGGAGGACTCCACGCAGTGGAAGGCCGCCGGTGACCGGCTCAAGGCCATCGTCGAGGAGTGGAAGACGATCAAGGGCATCGACCGGAAGACCGACGAGGCGCTCTGGCAGCGCTTCGCGGCCGCCCGGGACGCCTTCGGTCGCCGCCGCGGCGCGCACTTCGCCCAGCTGGACACCCAGCGCTCGGAGAGCCGGGCGGCCAAGAGCGAGCTGATCGCCGAGGCCGAGCGGCTCTCCAGCTCCACCGAGTGGGGCCCGACGAGCGCCGCGATGCGTGGGCTGATGGACCGATGGAAGGCCGTGCCGCGGGTCGGCCGGGACACCGACGACGACCTGTGGAAGAAGTTCCGCGCCGCGCAGGACGTCTTCTTCGCCGCCCGCACCGCCAACGACCAGGCGCGCAGCAGCGACGAGGTGGCCAACCAGAAGCAGAAGGAAGAGCTGCTGGCCGAGGCGGAGAAGCTGGACCCGGCGAACAAGGGCAACCAGAACGCGCTGCGCAAGATCCAGGAACGCTACGACGCCATCGGCCACGTGCCCCGCGGCGTCATGCGTGACCTGGAGGACCGGATGCGGGCGGTCGAGGAGAAGTTCCGCGGCGCCGTCGAGTCCGCCCGTCCGCGGGTGCAGCCGGAGAACCCGATGATCACCTCGATGCGGGCCGCGGTCACCAAGGCCGAGGACCAGCTGGCCAAGGCCCGGGCCGCCGGCAACGCCAAGCGGATCGGCGAGGCCGAGGCCAACCTGATCACGCGCCGGGAGTGGCTGGCCGAAGCGGAGAAGTCCGCCCGCCGCTGAGTCCAGGAACGCACGAAGGGCCCTCGTCCAGCTGGACGGGGGCCCTTCTGCTCTCACGCGTAAGTGACGGCTTACGGTTGACTCGGTCGACGGGTTCGTAGAGACTTACCGACGTGCCTGTCGCCGAGACCGTCCTGGACGCATTGGGCGACCCCATGCGGCGTGCCATCCTTCAACGGCTCCGATCGGGGCCGCTGACCGTCGGGGTGCTCGCCGACCAGCTCCCCATCTCCCGACCGGCCGTCAGCCAGCACCTCCGGGTGCTCAAGGACGCCGAGCTGGTCACCGCCTCGGCCGCCGGCACCCGGCACCTGTACCGCGTCGACCCGGCCGGCCTCCGCGCGGTCCGCGACTACCTCGACCAGTTCTGGACCGCGGCCCTGGACGGCTTCGCCGCCCTGGGCACCCTGCAGGCCGATCGAACCGCCGCTTCCAGCTCGTCTGCCACCACTCCCGAGGAGCCCGCATGACCATGCCCGACCAGGAGGTCACCGTCACGAGGACGGTGACCGTGGCGCTGCCTCCGCAGCTGGCGTTCGAGCTGTCCACCGGGCGGATGACCGAGTTCTGGCCGGGCACGCACTCGATCGGGGCCTCGCCGATGACGGCCATCGTCGTCGAACCGCGCGCCGGTGGTCGGTGGTTCGAACGGGGGCAGGACGGCAGCGAGTGCCCGTGGGGGCAGGTGTCGGTCTGGGACCCGCCGGGCCGACTGGTGCTGCTCTGGCAGATCGGGCTGGACTGGCAGTACGACCCGGCGCTGCAGACCGACGTCGAGGTGACGTTCACCGGGGAAGCGGCGGGCGGCACCCGGGTGGATCTCCGGCACGGTCACCTGGAGCGCTTCGGTGCGGGCACCGAGCAGGCCCGCGCCGTCTTCGACTCCCCCGACGGCTGGACCGGCATCCTCGACAGCCTGGTCGCCGCGGCCGAGAAGGCCTGAACCGGCCGACGGCGGGAGCCGCCCGGGCTCAGCAGCCGGCGGCGAGCGCGGGGAGCGGTGCCGGGACCCCGATCTGCGGCATGCCGAGGGAGACGCCCGGGGTGGTCGGCCGGGTGCCGGCCTCGGCGGCGTCCCCGGCGCGGGTGCGGCGGTGGCTGATCAGCTCGCCGTCGGCGACCAGGAAGTGCGGCTTCGCCGCCGTCACGACCGTCTCCACGACGTCCCCGGCCCGGACGCCGTCCGCGGCGGTGAAGTGCACCAGCCGGCCGTCGCGGGCGCGGCCGGAGAGCCGGCCGCGGGCGGCGTCCTTGCTGCCCTCCCCCGCGGCGACCAGCAGCTCGACCCGGGAGCCGACCAGCGCGGTGTTCTCCGCCCAAGCGATCTCGTCCTGCAGGGCGGTGAGCCGCAGGTAGCGCTCCTGCACGACCTCCTTGGGCAGCTGCCCGTCCATGTCGGCGGCGGGCGTGCCCGGGCGCTTGGAGTACTGGAAGGTGAAGGCGCTGGAGAACCGGGCCTGACGGACGACGTCCAGGGTGTCGGCGAAGTCGGTCTCGGTCTCGCCGGGGAAGCCCACGATGATGTCGGTGGTGATCGCGGCGTCGGGCATCGCGGCCCGCACGCGGTCGATGATGCCCAGGTAGCGGTCCCGCCGGTAGCCGCGGCGCATCCGGCGCAGCACGTCGTCGGAACCGGACTGCAGCGGCATGTGCAGCTGGTGGCAGACCGCCGGCGTCTGCGCCATCGCCTCGATGACGTCGTCGGTGAACTCCCGCGGGTGCGGGCTGGTGAACCGGATCCGCTCCAGCCCCTCGATCCGCCCGGCCGACCGCAGCAGGTCGGCGAACGCGCCGCGCTCGCGGAACTCCACGCCGTAGGCGTTCACGTTCTGCCCGAGCAGGGTCACCTCGAGCACGCCGGAGTCGACCAGCGCCTGCACCTCGGCCAGGATCTCGCCGGGACGGCGGTCCTTCTCCTTGCCGCGCAGCGCAGGGACGATGCAGAACGTGCAGGTGTTGTTGCAGCCCACGCTGATCGACACCCAGCCGGAGTGGGCGGAGTCCCGCTTGGCCGGCAGCGTGGACGGGAAGACCTCCAGGGACTCGACGATCTCCACCTGCGCCTCGGCGTTGTGCCGGGCCCGCTCCAGCAGCACCGGCAGCGACCCGACGTTGTGGGTGCCGAACACGACGTCGACCCAGGGCGCACGCCGGACGATCTCCCCGCGGTCCTTCTGCGCCAGGCAGCCGCCGACGGCGATCTGCATGCCGGGGTGGGCGTCCTTGACCGGGCGCAGGTGACCGAGGTTGCCGTAGAGCCGGTTGTCGGCGTTCTCCCGGACCGCGCAGGTGTTGAGCACGACGACGTCGGCGTCGGTGCCCTCGGGGGCCGCTGAGTAACCGGCCGACTCGAGCAGCCCGGAGAGCCGCTCGGAGTCGTGCACGTTCATCTGGCAGCCGTACGTGCGCACGAGGTAGGTCTTGCCGCTCACCACCGCATCGTACGGACCTGGGAGGCGGCACCGGCCCGGCACCGGGTCGCACAGCGTCGTTACAGCTTCGTGATCGCACAGCGACGTCACGGCCGCCGGACACCTCTAGGGTGACCCTCCGTGACCGAACGCCCGACCGGAGACCCTCTCGTCCGCCTCTCCGGCGTCAACAAGTGGTTCGGTGATCTGCACGTCCTGCAGGACATCGACCTGACCATCGACCGCGGCGAGGTCGTCGTCGTGATCGGGCCCTCGGGTTCGGGCAAGTCGACGCTGTGCCGCACGATCAACCGGCTGGAGTCCATCGAGGGCGGCGAGATCACCATCGACGGTGAGCGCCTGCCGGCGGAGGGCAAGCAGCTGGCCCGGCTGCGCAGCGACGTCGGCATGGTGTTCCAGAGCTTCAACCTCTTCGCGCACAAGACCGTGCTGGAGAACGTGACGCTCGGCCCGGTGAAGGTCCGCGGGCAGTCCAAGGGCGACGCCGAGAAGCGCGGCCGCGAGCTGCTGGACCGGGTGGGCGTCGGCGCCCAGGCCGACAAGGTGCCCGCTCAGCTCTCCGGCGGGCAGCAGCAGCGGGTGGCGATCGCCCGTGCCCTGGCCATGGACCCCAAGGTGATGCTCTTCGACGAGCCCACCTCGGCGCTGGACCCGGAGATGATCAACGAGGTGCTGGACGTGATGACCTCGCTGGCCCGGGACGGCATGACGATGGTCGTGGTCACCCACGAGATGGGCTTCGCCCGCCGCGCCGCCGACCGCGTCGTCTTCATGGACGCCGGCCGGATCGTCGAGGCCGCCACCCCGGAGACCTTCTTCACCAACCCGACGTCGGACCGGGCCAAGGACTTCCTGTCCAAGATCCTGAACCACTGACCCCCCATCTCCGAGAGGACCCCTCATGCGCATCACCCGATACGCGGCCGCCCTGGCCGCCGGCGGCGTCCTGCTGACCGGCTGCTCCAGCAACGCCGGTGAGCAGGCCGACCAGGCTGCCGACAACACCCAGGCCGTCGAGACCGATGCCAGCTTCGAGGCCGGGACGACGATGGCCGAGCTGAACGAGGCCGGGACGATCACCATCGGCACGAAGTTCGACCAGCCCGGCTTCGGCCTGCTGAACCCCGACGGCGTCCCTGAGGGCTTCGACGCCTCGATCGCCACGCTGATCGCCGGCAAGCTGGGCATCGCCCCCGAGGACATCACCTGGGTGGAGACGGTCTCGGCCAACCGCGAGTCGGCGATCACCGAGGGCCGGGTGGACATGGTGGTGGCGACCTACACCATCAACGACGCGCGCAAGGAACTGATCGACTTCGCGGGCCCGTACTACGAGGCCGGGCAGGACATCATGGTCGCCAAGGGCAACCCGCTGGCCATCGAGGGCCCCGATGACCTGGCCGGCAAGAACGTCTGCTCGGTGGAGGGCTCGACCCCGGCGGAGAACATCCGCACCTCCTACCCCGAGGCGACGCTGACGCTGTTCGACGTCTACTCCAAGTGCGCCGACGCCCTCACCAACGGCCAGGTCGACGCGGTCACCACCGACAACGTCATCCTCACCGGGCTGGTGGCCGGCAACCCGACCGGCTTCGAGCTGGTCGGCAACCCGTTCACCGAGGAGCCCTACGGCATCGGCATCGCCAAGGGCGACGACGCCTTCCGCACCTTCATCAACGACACCCTCGAGGACTCCTTCGAGGACGGCTCCTGGGCCGATGCCTGGGACGCGACCGCGGGTGCCATCAGCGGCACCGAGGCCCCCGAGCCGCCCACGGTCGACCGCTACTGACCTCCCCCGACACCGCCGGGCGAGGGCTCCTCGCCCGGCGGTGTCGCGCTCCCAGCCCCGAGAGGAGGCGCAGTGCAGTTCTTCATCGACAACTTCCCGCTGCTGCGGGACGCCTTCCTCACGACGCTGAGCCTGTCCCTGCTGGCCGGACTGCTGGCACTCGTGCTGGGCACCGTGCTGGCGGCGATGCGGGTCAGCCCGGTCCTGCCGCTGCGCGGACTGGCGACGTTCTACGTCGAGACCTTCCGCAACACCCCGCTGACCGTGGTGTTCTTCTTCATCATCTTCGGCCTGCCGCAGATCGACTTCGTGGTCGGCTTCTTCCCCGGCGCGGTGCTGGCCGTCGGCCTCTACACCGCCGCCTTCGTCGCGGAGGCGCTGCGCTCGGGCATCAACGCCGTGGGCCCGGGGCAGGCGGAGGCCGCCCGCGCCATCGGGCTGACGTTCGGGCAGTCGTTGCGCGAGGTCGTGCTGCCGCAGGCCTTCCGCACCGTGGTGCCGCCGCTGGGCAACGTCTGGATCGCCATGGTGAAGAACACCTCGATCGCGGCCGGCTTCGCGACCACCGAGCTGGCGGCGACGCTCCCCCGGCTGGCCAACGCCAACGCCGGTGAGCTCACGCTGATCCTGCTGGCGGTGGTGGTCGGTTACATGCTGATCACCGTCCCGTCCGCGTACGGCATCCACCGCCTCGAGCGCCGGGTGGCGATCCTGCGATGACCACGCCGGTGCTCTTCGACATCCCCGGCCCGCGCAGCCGGGCCCGGACAAGGATCGCCACCGTCATCGGTGCGCTGGTCGTGCTGGGCGTTCTCGCCTTCGTGCTGGCCCGCCTGGGCGGCAACGGGCAGCTGGAGGGCCAGCGGTGGGCCGTGCTGTTCGACCCCAGCAGCCGGGTTCCGCAACTGCTGCTGGGGGCGCTGCTGGACACCCTCCAGGTCGCCCTGGTGGCGATGGTGCTCGCCACGGCGCTGGGCCTGCTGCTGGCCGTGGCCCGGCTGTCGGACCACCGGTGGGTGCGCGTGCCGGTGGGAGCGGTGGTCGAGTTCTTCCGGGCGATCCCGCTGCTGGTGGTGATCTTCGCGCTGTACTTCGTGCTGCCCGGCTTCGGTGTCCGGCTCAGCCCCTACGCCGCGCTGACCGCCGGCCTGGTGCTCTACAACATGGCGGTCATCGCGGAGATCGTCCGGGCCGGCATCCTGTCGGTGGACCGCGGCCAGCGGGACGCCGCCTTCGCGATCGGCATGCGCAAGTCGCAGGTCATGACGCTGGTGCTGCTGCCGCAGGCCGTGCGCCGGATGCTGCCGATCCTCATCGCCCAGCTCGTGGTGCTGCTCAAGGACAGCTCGCTGGGCTTCATCATCGGGTACTTCGAGCTGCTCCGGCAGGCGCGCAGCCTGGTGGAGTACTTCACCCCCCGCTTCGGCAACGAGTACACCTTCCAGCTGTACGTGGCCGCCGGGCTGCTGTACATCGCGGTGAACGTGCTGCTGTCCCAGCTGGCCAAGTACGTCGACCGCCGCAGCCGGCGCGGCCCGAAGGCGGCGGCTGCCACGAACGACGTGGACCTGCCGGCGGACACCCCGTCGATCACCGGCCTGAACTCCGGTCTCTGACCACCCGCTCCCGACAGCCCCGGCGTCCAGCTCCCGACGCCGGGGCTGTCCGGGTCGGGAGACCCGGCGATCGCGATCGGGCGCGCCGTCGCCGGCGCCCTGTGGTGCGCCACGGGCCCCGCACGCCCCATCCGGCGCAGCCTTCCCGGTTGGTCGGAGGAGTGCCCGAGTCCGCGGCACCAGTTGGCACATTGCGCCGGTGCCCTCGGCGGGGGTCTCTGCCGAGAGTAGGAACGTGACCTCCACAGCCACCGCTCCGCGCCACATGCACCGTGACCTCGAAGACGCCGAGGACCTGGAGACGACGACCCAGATCTTCGTGGGGAAGCTGCGGGCGAGCGCCCGCCGGTTCGCCGCCGCCGCCGGTGCCGAGTCGGCGATCGTCCGGGAGGCCGTGCCGCCTGCCCGGCACCGCCGCGCCCGCTGCCGCGTCGTGCTGCTCTACCCGGGCGGGCAGGAGGCCGACGTGACGTTCCTCGGCCCGGCCAGCTCCATCGCCGGCAAGGAGATCACCATGTCCCAGTTCGACACCGCCATCGAGCTGTGGCTGGGCGCCGGCCAGGAGCGCAGCCGCCGCTGGCTGACCCCGGACGAGGAGGCCGCCGGCGGCGTGGCCGTCGACGTCACCGCCTGGCTCGACCGCTGACCCCTGCCGGGGCCGACAACGGCCCCGGCAGCCCCAGCGGGGACGGCCGCGGTCAGTGGCGCTGCCCGGGCGCACAGCACAGAACGCAGCTCAGCCGATGCGATTGACGTCGCATCGGCTGAGCTGCGTTGCGGGTGCCGGACCGCGGACCACCAGGGCGCCCGCCCGGGACAGGGGTCAGGGCAGGTCGTCGACCCAGGGGGCGCCCGGCGGCGGCTGGCGGCGGCTCAGCGGCCGGGCGCGCCCCTCCCCCACCTCCAACCCGTGCCCACGTCGTGCGGAGCGTCCGCGGCCGACCGGGCAGCGGCGCGCGCCGCAGAGCGGGCGGCGGTCCACACCGGGGCGTCCTCCGCCGGACCGCCGTCCAGCGCCGGGTCGTCCGCCTCGGCGGCAGCGTCCTCCGCGGCACCGGCAGCGTCCAGGGCCTCGCGGACCACGTAGCCGGCCAGGCCACCCCCGTAGCCCTTGCGGGCGAGCATCCCCATCAAGCGGCGCTCCGCGGTGACCCGGTCCAGCCGGAGCATCGCCGGCACCTTGCGCTCGACCAGCCGGCGGGCGGAGTCCCACTCGTCCTGCGGGTCGACCTCGGCGACGGCGGCCGCGGCCACCTCGCCGTCGACGCCCTTGGCGCGGAGCTCGGAGGCCAGCGCCCGGCGGGCCAGGCCGCGGCCGGACTGCCGAGAGGTGACCCAGGCGGCGGCGAAGGCGGCATCGTCGATCAGGCCGACGTCGGTGAACCGGTCGAGCACGGCATCCGCCACCTCGACCGGCACCTCCTTCTTCGCCAGCAGGTCGGCCAGCTGCTTGCGGGTCTTGGCCGTGCCGGTCAGCGCACGCAGGCAGATGCCCTTGGCGACGGCTTCCGGGTCGGCCATCTCCGTGGGCACCTCAGCACCCTCGGCGTCGGTGCCCCGGCTCCACTGCGGGCCGCTGACCCGCCCGCCGCGACCGCCCTGGTTCCGGGCGCTCGTGCCCCGGCTGCCGCCGCGGCCTCGTCCGCCGCCGTCACCGAACCCGCCGGCAGCGCTCCGGCTGGTGCGGCGGCCGGGCCGACGACCTGCGTCGGCGGCCGGGCCCGCAGCCATCTCCGAGCCGTCGCCCGGCGTGCCGCTGACGAAGGAGTCGGACACCGGGCCGGTCAGAAGTCGGCCGGCTCAGCGACCGGCGCATCGGCGCGGACACCGATGCCGAGCTTCTCCTTGATCTTCTTCTCGATCTCGTCGGCGAGGTCGGGGTTGTCCCGCAGGAAGTTGCGGGCGTTCTCCTTGCCCTGACCGAGCTGGTCGCCCTCGTAGGTGTACCAAGCGCCGGACTTGCGGACGAAGCCCTGCTCCACCCCGATGTCGATCAGACCACCCTCGCGGCTGAAGCCGGTGCCCCAGATGAGGTCCAGCTCGGCCTGCTTGAACGGTGCCGCCACCTTGTTCTTGACGATCTTGACCCGGACCCGGCTGCCGACGGCGTCGGTGCCCTGCTTGAGGGTCTCGATCCGGCGGATGTCGAGCCGGACGGAGGCGTAGAACTTCAGCGCCCGACCACCGGTGGTGACCTCCGGCGAGCCGTAGACGACGCCGACCTTCTCGCGCAGCTGGTTGATGAAGATGCAGGTCGTGCCGGAGTTGCTGAGCGCGCCGGTGATCTTGCGCAGCGCCTGGCTCATCAGCCGGGCCTGCAGACCCACGTGGCTGTCGCCCATCTCGCCCTCGATCTCGGCGCGGGGCACCAGGGCGGCCACCGAGTCGACGACGATCAGGTCGAGCGCGCCGGAGCGGATCAGCATGTCCGCGATCTCCAGCGCCTGCTCACCGGTGTCCGGCTGGCTGATCAGCAGTGCGTCGGTGTCGACGCCGATCGCCCGGGCGTAGTCGGGGTCCAGGGCGTGCTCGGCGTCGATGAACGCCACGATGCCGCCGGCGGCCTGGGCGTTGGCCACCGCGTGCAGGGCGACCGTCGTCTTCCCGGAGGCCTCGGGGCCGTACACCTCGACGACCCGGCCGCGCGGCAGGCCGCCGACGCCGAGGGCGATGTCGAGGGCGATCGAGCCGGTGGGGATGACCTTCATGGCGATCTCGGGCGAGTCGCCCAGGCGCATGACGGAGCCCTTGCCGAACTGCTTGTCGATCTGGGCGAGGGCCATGTCGAGGGCCTTGTCGCGGTCGAGCGTTGCCATGGTGGCCACCTTCGGATGTCGCTGTGAGCGGGTCGTGGACGACGCTAGGGCGGAGGTCTGACACTTTCCGCGGACCGGGCCCGGCTGTGGACGCGCACCGGACCTGTGGACACCGTAGGCCGAACACCTGTTCGAATCCAGCGACACGCCGGAACCACCGTGACGCCGGCCCTGGCGTCGCTCAGCGGGGCGGGCGCGCCTCGTCCACGGCCACCCGGGCCGCCTGCACGGCCGGCATCCGCGCCTCGACGAAGCCGATCAGCGCCAGCAGGTGGGGCACCAGCTCGGCACCGGAGGAGGTGAGCCGGTACTCCACGTGCGGCGGGATCGCCGAGCGGACCTCCCGGTGCACCCACCCGTCGCGCTCCAGCGTCTGCAGGCTCTGGGCCAGCATCTTCTCGCTGACGCCCTCGATCCGGCGGCGCAGCTCACCGAACCGCCGCGGGCTCTCGGCCAGCGCGGACAGCGCCAGCAGCGACCACTTGCCGGTCACGTGCTCCAGGGCCTCCCGGGAGGTGCAGGCGCGGCTGAAGACGTCGGCCACCAGCTGCTCGACCGTCTGCTCCGCCATCTGCCCCACCGTCCGCCGCACGTCGTCCCGGGCCGAGAGTACCGTCCGGGACGTCGGCGCTAACGAATCGTTAGTGCCCTACGTGCAGCAAGCATCCGAAGGAGTCCCATGATCGCCGTCACCGGAGCCACCGGCCACCTCGGCCACCTCGTCGTCACCGGCCTGCTGGACGCCGGCGTCCCGGCCGCCGAGGTCGTCGCCGTCGTCCGGACGCCGGGCAAGGCCGCCGACCTCGCCGCCCGCGGCGTCCAGGTGCGGCAGGCCGACTACACCGACCGGACCGCGCTCGAGGCCGCGCTGCAGGGCGTCGACCGGCTGCTGCTGGTCTCCGGCAGCGAGGTCGGCCAGCGCGTCGCCCAGCACGCCAACGTCCTCCAGGCGGCCAAGGCCGGCGGGGTCGAGCTGGTCGTCTACACCAGCGCGACCAAGGCCGACGACACCCCGCTCCCGCTGGCGCCCGAGCACATCGCCACCGAGCGGCTGATCGCCGACCTCGGCATCCCGGCGGTCGTGCTGCGCAACAACTGGTACTTCGAGAACTACGACCAGCAGATCCGGCAGGCCGCCGAGACCGGTGCGCTGACCGGCAGCGCCGGCGACGGCCGGGTGGCCGCCGCCACCCGGGCCGACTACGCCGCGGCCGCCGTCGCCGTCCTCACCGCCGACCAGCCCACCCCGGGCACCCTGGAGCTGGGTGGCGACCAGGCGTGGTCGCTGTCCGACCTCGCCGCCGCCGTCTCGACCGGGACCGGCCGGGACGTGACCTACCGCGACCTCTCCCCCGAGGAGCACGTGCGCAGCCTCGTCGAGGCGGGTCTCCCCGAGGGGACGGCGCAGTTCGTCACCGCGCTGGACTCCTCGATCGCGCAGGGCGCCCTGGAGACGGGCAGCACCGCCCTGTCGGGGCTCACCGGCCGGCCGACGGCCACGCTCACCGGGTACGTGCACCAGCTGCTGGGCCGCTGACCGCGACGGCGTTCCGCCGGAGCGGGCTCACCGCTCCTTCGGCGGAACGTCGTATGCCTGGCAGATCTCCAGCCACACGGTGCGCACCGGAACGCCGGCCTCCATCGCCTCGGCGGCCGTGCGGCCGCCCAGCGGGCCGAACACGTGGTCGTGGACGACGCTCTGCGACCGCATCGACCCGAACTGCCGCTCCATCCGGGACCAGAACTCCTGCTGCCGCACGCCGATGACGGTACCCAGTGCCGGCCGCACCCCGGCACCGGTTCCCCGCCGTGGGCTGCCGGCACGGGCCCGAGCACCGGATCGGCCACCTGGGACACCGTGCTGCAGATCGGCATCGCCGGCGCGCTGCTGGCCGCGCTCGTGCTGCTCTACCGCGACCGGCGCTGACCGGCGGACCGGAGCCGGGCGCCGGTCCAGACCACGGCCAGCGGCACGACGAGCACGGCGGAGACGACGGCGACGAGACCGAACCCGCCGACCGCGAGCAGCGGACCGCCCACCGCGCCGGCGAGCGCGGCACCGAGGCCCATGAGCAGGTCGGCGGCGCCCTGGGCGGTGGGCCGGAGCTCCGCGGGCACCGACTCGCTCACCAGCGTCGACCCCGCCACCAGCCCGCACGACCACCCCAGCCCCAGCAGGAGGAGCCCGGCGCCCAGCTGCACCGCGGCGCCGGGCGGCGCGGTGCCGGCGACCGCGCTGGCCACCAGCAGCAGCACGCCGCCGAGCCCGACCGTCGTCGCCCGGCCGGCCCGGTCGGCCAGCCACCCCACGAGGGGGGAGAACAGGTACATGCCGGCCACGTGCGCGCTGATCACCAGGCCGATGACCCGCAGCGTCGTCCCGGCCGCGTGCCCGCCCTCCACGTTCCCGGCCCCCATGTGCACCGGGGTCATGACCATGAGCCCGACCATCACCGCGTGCGAGACGACGACGGCGGTGAGCCCCAGCCGCCCGCCGGGCGCGGCCCACACGGCCCGCAGCGCCGCCGCGGCTCCGCTGCGCGGCGCCGGTCCGACCGGCGTGCTCCCGACGGCCAGCCGGCGGGCCAGCAGCAGCGGGTCGGGCCGGAGCAGCACGAGCACCCCGAGGACGACGACCGCGAAGGCCGCGACCGACAGCACGAAGGCCCCGCCCAGGTCGGGCAGCCCGAGAGCGCCACCGATCGCGTTGCCCGGCTCCGCCAGGTTCGGTCCCAGCACCGAGCCGACCGTGGTCGCCCACACCACGAGCGACAGCGCCCGGCCGCGGTGCGCCGGCTCGGCCAGGTCCGCGGCGGCGTACCGGGCCTGCAGCCCGCTGCTGGTCGCCGCACCGAACAGCAGCAGGCCGACCAGCAGCAGCGGCAGCGAGGCGAGCGCGGCGGCCGCGACCACGCCGAGCGCACCGACGACGGCGACGCCGTACCCCAGCGCCAGCCCGGCCCGCCGCCCGTGGCGGTCGCTCACCCGGGCCAGCGGGACGGCGATCAGGGCGGCCCCCAGCACGCTGGCCGTCTGCCCCAGCCCGGCGGCCGTGTCACTGCCGGCGACCTCGCGCGCGAGCAGGCCCCCCACCGTGATGCCCACGGTCACCCCGAGGCCGCCGAGGGCCACCCCACCGGACAGCACCGCGAGGGTGCGGCGCTGCACGACCGTGCGGTCGCTGGTCGGCACGGCCCTGGTCACCGGGCGAGTGTGCCGGACCCGGCAGTGCCGGTCACCGGAGTTCGAACCGAGGGGCCAGGCCCATCGAGCGGCCGGTGACCTCCTTCATGGTGGTCGGTGCCCAGCGGCCCCTGCCCGCCGGGCCGCGGTCCACGGCTCGCGGGGCACGATCCCGTCTGGTTTCCCGCTGGTCGTGGCAGGCGACGACGTGCTCGGCCGGGAGTGCTCGCACGATCTGCCGGAAGCCCTCGTGCTGCCGGAAGCATTCGTGGTCGGCCTCGTACCGGGCCTGCCGCCTACCCGGCAGTCCGACCCTCCCGGCCCGCCGGCGGCAGCCCCGTCAGCCGGCCCGGCTCACCGGCGCGCAGCTGTACCGCGGCTTGATCTCCCGGTTGAGGTACCGGCCGGCGCTGTCGGACTCCAGCAGCGCCAAGGCGACGTCGGGCGGGACGTCGAGGTAGCGGTAGACGCCGCCGGCGACGAAGCCGACCTCCAGCACCCGGTCGTCGACGTCGTAGCCCACCCAGCGCACGGTGCCCGACTGCACGCCCGCTCGTTGCATCGCCACCTGGATGACAACGCGGTAACTACGGCGATGTCATCCCGGCAGGTGATCAACAGCGACATGTCGACGTGTCGACCCGTCGACTTCTCGGCCCCGGCGAACTGTCGCACCCGCGTGGACACTGGACGCCGTGCCCGCCCCCGCCTCGACCCTGGACCGGTTCTCCGCGCCCACCCGGGCGTGGTTCACCGGCGCCTTCGAACGGCCCACCCCGGCCCAGGACGGCGCCTGGACGGCGATCAGCAGCGGCGGGCACGCCCTGGTCGTCGCCCCCACCGGTTCGGGCAAGACGCTGGCGGCGTTCCTCTGGTCGCTGGACCGGCTGGCCGCCACCCCGCCGCCGGAGGACCCGCTGGCCCGCTGCCGGGTGCTCTACGTGTCCCCGCTCAAGGCGCTGGCCGTCGACGTCGAGCGGAACCTGCGGGCACCGCTGACCGGCATCGGCCAGGCCGCCGCCCGGCTCGGTCTGCCGCGCCCGGAGATCACCGTCGGCGTCCGCTCCGGTGACACCCCCGCCGATGAGCGGCGGATCTTCGCCAAGCGACCGCCGGACATCCTGATCACCACGCCGGAGTCGCTGTTCCTGCTGCTCACCAGCCAGGCGCGGG
>Ga0210040_10005741_pt1 | contig 15693 bp, 12 predicted proteins | sample CryGeyCG12114_NA_FD_185462 | JGI IMG/M metagenome (GOLD analysis project Ga0210040, IMG submission 185462) | Groundwater microbial communities from aquifer - Crystal Geyser CG19_WC_8/21/14_NA (SPAdes) (version 2) | ecosystem: Environmental > Aquatic > Deep subsurface > Groundwater | place: USA... | reverse complement strand
CGAATCCGACGTTGATCCATCGCTGCGACCCGCCGCTGACCTTCCCGAGCGCTTCCACGAACACCAACAGCAGCACCAGCCCGCCATAGGCCGGCAGCGCGCCCGCCTTCCACACGCTGAGCGGCACCCGCGACAGCACCACCGATCCGGCCAGGAAGACGAAAAAGCGAACGCCCTGCGGCAACGCCCACGGCCGGAGCGAGCCGCCCGCCGCTGAATACAGCACCACCAGGCCGAAACTTCCGATCGCGGTGACCAGCAGCAGCACCGCCCACGGCAGCTCCCGCAACTGTTCGGGCATCATGCCGCGCGCGCGCGTCACAGACCCTGCTCCAGGCCCTGCTCCGTGGTGCCGTCTTCCGCGACCGTGTTGCCGGTCGGGCCGTCGCCTTGCAGCGCCGCGGCCTGTGCGTTGGCCTGATCGGTCGCCGCCTCGACGGCCGCGGAATCGCTCGGGACAACGGCGTCGGTCTTGGTGCCCACAGCGGTTGGGCTTGGGGTCTGCGCTGCCTTGTAAGCCGTCGCCTGCGCCGCCATCCGGGTCGCGATGTCGCCGCCCCAGGTCGGCTCGACCTCGGCAAGGCTCTTCAGGGCACGGTCGCGGTCGAGCAGATAGGTCATGATGTCACGCGCGATCATCGGCGTGTCGAGGTTGCGCACGGTGTGGCCGTTATGCTCCAGCACGACGCCGATCGCGTAGCGCGGGCTGTCGGCGGGGGCGAACCCCTGGAACAGCGCGTGATCGCGAAGCTTGAATGGCAGCGAGCCGTTCTTGAGAACGCCCGACCGCCGCTCGGCCATGGTGATGCGGCGCACCTGCGCGGTGCCGGTCTTGCCCGCCAGCGCCACGCCGGGGGTCAGCATGCGCGCTGCGCCGCCGGTGCCGCCCCCATTGACCACGCCCCACATCGCCTCGCGGACGGTCTGGAGGTGCTCCGGGCTGAACGGGAGGGCAGGAGCGTCGCGGTGGACGTTGTCGAGAAGCATGCTCGGCTGCAGCAGCCGCCCGGACGCGATCCGGCTGGCCATCACCGCGAGCTGCAGCGGATTGGCGAGCACGTAGCCCTGACCGATCGACGCATTAAGTGAGTCCGCCACCGTCCAGTCGGTCTTGTACTTGCGCTTCTTCCAGGCGCTGTCGGGTACGGTGCCGTAGCGCTGGCTGTTGAAAGGCAGGTCGAACTTCTGGCCCAGCCCGACCTCGCGCGCGACCGGCGCGACATTGTCATAGCCCAGCCGGCGGATCATCTCGTAGAAATAGATGTCGCAGCTCTGCATGATCGCGTTCTTGAGGTCGAGCGGCCCGTGCCCGCTCTTCTTGTGGCAATGGAACACGCCGCTGCCGACGCGCAGCGCGCCCGAACAGAAGACGCGCTCACTCGCGCCAACGCCGGCCCGCAGCAGCGCAAGACCGTTCATCGGCTTCACCGTCGATCCGGGCGGGTACAACCCTTGCGTCGCCTTGTTCATCAGCGGCACGTGGTCGTCGTCCGACAGCATCTGCCATTCCAAGTGGCTGATCCCGTCCGAAAAGCTGTTGGGGTCATAGGCGGGCATCGACGCCATCGCCAGGATCCCGCCGGTGGTGCAATCGATCACCACCGCAGAGCCCGAATTGGTGCCGAGCCGCCGGGCGGCAAATTCCTGCAAGCCCGCGTCAATGGTCAGCCGCTGGTTGTGCCCGGGGATGCCGGGCCGGCTTTCCAGCGTCTGGATCAGCTTGCCACGCGCCGTGACCTCCACGCGCTTCGCGCCCGGCTTGCCGCGTAACGCGGGCTCCAGTGTCTTTTCCAGCCCGTCCTTGCCCATCTTGAAGCCGGGCACGACGTAGAGCGGGTCCTTGGTCTCCTTGTACTGTTCCGCCGTGGGTGCGCCGACATAGCCGGTCAGGTGAGCGACCGCCGCGCCGGCCGGGTAGTTGCGGGCAAAGGTCTGCGACGGCGCCACGCCGGGCAGCTCGGGAAGTCGCACGTTGACCGCGGCGAACCGCTCCCAGTCGAGTTTGTCGGCGACCTGCACCGGCTGGAACCCCGCCGCGTTCTTGAGGTCCACGGCAATCCGGCCCAGCTCCTCGGGCGACAGGCGAAGGATGCGGCCGAGTTCGGCCAGCACGCGCGGCTCGTCCTCCAGCCGGTCGGGGATGATGTCGACGCGAAAGCTGGTGCGGTTGTTGGCGATCGGCACGCCGTTGCGATCGACGATCCAGCCGCGACGCGGGGGCACCAGCGTCATGTTGACCCGGTTACTTTCGCTCAGCTGCGTGAAATGCTCGTTCTCGGCGACCGACAGCCACGCCATCCGCCCGGCAAGCATCAGGCCGACGCCGCCCTGCGCCGCGCCGAGCAGCCACGCCCGCCGCGAGAAGCTGAACGCCTGACTCGCTTCGGTGACAACGCGCCTCTGGCGCTTCACTCGGCGTCTCGCTTGCGGTCGATCCAGGCCACCAGCCGGGCCGTGAGGGGGAAAAGCATCGCGGTGATCACGATCTGGGCCAATAGCACGGCATCCACGTGCGCGCCGACCGGAACTGCGACAAAACGCCCCAGCAGCAGGCAGAAGGCGATGGCGCCGCCGGCGATCAGCCAGTCCTGCCAGAAGTCGCGGAACACCAGCCGCGCCTCGATCATCTCGATCAGGAGAAATGACGTCGACCACAGCAGCACCGCGCTGCCCAGCGGCTGACCGCTGACCAGATCGTCGAACAGCCCCAACGGGCCCGCCGCCCAGTGGCGCAGCGAAAAGCGGGCGAGCAGCCGCCACGACAGCAGCATCAGCAGCCCCACGGGAGGCAGCAGCGGCACCGTGGCGATCAGCGGAATGGCGGTCACGCACGAGCCGAGCATCACCGACACCCAGGGAATCGCCCGCGCCCGCGACGGCGCGATGCCGCTCTGGAACGGCCGGTACTCGATGCTGTTCATGGCGTCGCCGCGACTGGAGCTGGCATCGGCATGTACACGCGCTCGACCATCGCCATGTCCAGCGAATCCGGGGTGGCAAGCGTTGCCGAGGCAACAGCGTCGATGCCGTTCGCGTCCAGTCGTGCGACGGGAATGCCGGGGGCGTACAGCCCGCCGACGCCGGAGGTGACGAACAGGTCGCCGCGCTGGAAGCGCACGTTGGTGCCGCTCACCGCGCGAATGTCGATGCGCCCGTCGCCGCGTCCAGCCGCCACCGCCGGCAGGCCATCGCGGGTCCGCTGCACCGGCACGATGCTGTCGCTGTCGCTGAGCAGCAGCACGCGCGCCGCGTTCGGCCCCGTTTCCAGGATGCGGCCGACCAGCCCGTCGGCGGCGCGCACCGGCATGCCGGGCCGCACGCCGCTCCAGCGCCCCGCGTTGAGCAGCGCGAAGCGGCGGCTGCTCGACGCCGACGAACTCACCAGCCGCGCCACCACCACCGTTTCGGCGGCGCGGTCACGCACGTTCAGCAGCCGGTGGAGGTGGCGGTTCTCCATCACCAGCGCCCGGGCCCGCAGCACCAGCGCGTTCTGGCGCTTCAGCACCTCGCGCAATTCGGCATTCTCGCGTCTGACGAAGAAATAGTGGCCGATGTTCTCCGGCACCGAAGCAACCCCGTCCACCGCTACCGCCACCACCGACGACACGGGCACGGTGACGCTGGCCGCCGCCATGCGCAGCGCGGCGAAGGCAGGCGGGTTGAACGTGGAGATGACGAGCAGCACCGCGCCGACGATCGCCCCAGCGACAGCCAGCACGTAGCTGAAGAACACGCTGTTCTGCCGTCGCCGCGAAAAGCCGGTGCGGCGATCCCGGGCTGGCGCCATGCGCCCGCTCCCCCGTTCTGGCTGTCTAGCCGTTCATCAGCACGCCGCGGAACATCGGGTCTTCCAGCGCGCGGCCGGTCCCCAATGCGACGCAGGTCAACGGATCTTCGGCAACCGTGACGGGCAGGCCCGTTTCGTCGCGAAGCACCTCGTCTAGGCCTTCGAGCAACGCACCGCCGCCGGTCAGCACGATGCCCTGATCGACGATGTCGGCAGCCAGTTCTGGCGCGGTGTTCTCCAGCGCGACGCGAACGCCCTCGACGATGGTGGCGACCGGCTCGCTCAATGCTTCGGCGATCTGGCCCTGGTTGATCTGGATTTCCTTGGGGACCCCGTTGACCAGGTCGCGGCCCTTGATGTGGATCGTCGTGCCGATGCCGTCCGCGGGCGGCCGGGCGATGCCGACGTCCTGCTTGATCCGCTCGGCGGTGGCTTCGCCGATCAACAGGTTGTGGTTGCGACGCACATAGGAGACGATCGCTTCGTCCATCTTGTCGCCGCCGACGCGTACCGAGGTGGTGTAGGCGAGCCCGCGCAGCGACAGCACCGCTACTTCGGTGGTGCCGCCGCCGATGTCGACCACCATGGAGCCGATCGGCTCGGTCACCGGCATGTCGGCACCGATCGCGGCGGCCATCGGCTCCTCGATCAGGAACACCTGGCTCGCGCCCGCATTGCTGGCGGCGTCGCGGATCGCGCGGCGTTCGACCTTCGTCGATCCCGACGGCACGCAGATCACGATCTCCGGCCAGCGGGCGAAGCGGCGGGGGCCGTGCACCTTCTGGATGAAATATTTGATCATCTGCTCGGCAACGTCGATGTCGGCGATGACGCCGTCGCGCAACGGGCGGATCGCCTCGATCGTGCCGGGCGTCTTGCCCATCATCAGCTTGGCGTCGTCACCAACGGCCTTGACGCGCTTGACGCCGTTGATGGTCTCCACCGCGACGACCGATGGCTCGTTGAGGACGATGCCTCGCCCCCTGACGTACACCACCGTGTTGGCGGTGCCGAGGTCGATTGCCATGTCGTGCGACATGAATTTGAGAAAGCGGGGAAGGGCCATCGCGCTCTAGGTTTCCGTGCAAGCATATACGCCCGTCGGCCCTGCCAGTCGTTCCGGGCTGGGTTCCGTCACGTTTGGGAGGTCGCGGGATGCCGCCGATTGGGCTACAGGCCGTCCCGTGTCAATACGTCGCCTGCCCGAGCACCTGGTCAATCGCATCGCCGCCGGTGAAGTGGTGGAAAGGCCTGCCAGCGCGTTGAAGGAGCTGGTGGAGAACGCCATCGATGCCGGCGCGACTCGCATCGCGGTGGTGCTTGCGGAGGGCGGGCTGGCGCGCATCGAGGTGGCGGACGACGGCTGCGGCATGACGCCGGCGGACATCGCGCTCGCCCTGGAGCGGCATGCCACGTCCAAGCTGCCGGACGCCCTGTTGCAGGATGGCACGATCGAGGCAGTCGGGACGCTCGGCTTTCGCGGTGAGGCGCTGCCCTCGATCGCCAGCGTCGCGCGGTTGACGATCGAAAGCCGGACCCGCGGCGCCGACGGCTGGGCGCGGACGGTGAACAATGGCGTGCTGGAACGCGAAGGACCCGCGGCGCTGCCGCCGGGGACGCGCGCGGTGGTGGAAGCGCTGTTCGCGCGCGTGCCGGCGCGGCGCAAGTTCATGCGCTCGACCCGATCCGAATATGCCGCCTGCCTCGATGCGGTGAAGCGGCTCGCGATGGCGCGGCCCGACATCGCCTTTACCCTCGACCATGACGGGCGTCGGGCCCTGTCGGCCCCGCAGGCCGAGGATCGCCCGGCGCGGGTCGCGGCGCTGACCGACCGGTCGCTCGCCGACAATGCGGTGGCGGTGGACCTGGTGCGCGATGGCCTGGTGCTCGGCGGCGTCGCCGGCCTGCCGACCTACAACCGCGGTGTCGCCGACCACCAGTTCCTGTTCGTCAACGGCCGGCCGGTGAAGGACCGGTTGCTGATCGGCGCGATCCGCGGCGCCTATGCCGAGATGCTGCCGCGCGACCGCCATGCGGTGGTTGCGCTGTTCCTCGACCTGCCGCCGAGCGAGGTGGACGTCAACGTCCACCCGGCCAAGACAGAGGTGCGCTTCCGCGACCCGGCGCTGGTGCGCGGGCTGATCGTCACCGGCCTGCGCCGCGCGCTTGACGCCGGCGGTCAGCGCAGCGTCCAGCGGCCTGACGAGGCGGCGCTGGACCGCTGGCAGGCGGAGCCGGTGGTCCCGACCTGGGCCGAGCCGGCCGCCGGTGCCCCGGTGCTCGACCGCTCCACCCTGTTCGACCGGCGCACCACCTTCCTGGCCGCACCGCCGCAGGCCCGCGCTGAGCCGGCCATCGCTCCGATCCCCGACACCGCCGACCATCCCCTCGGCGTCGCGCGCGGTCAGGTGGCCAAGACCTATATCGTTGCGGAAGCGGCCGACGGGCTGGTGCTCGTCGACCAGCATGCCGCGCATGAGCGGCTGGTGCTGGAGCGCATGCGCGCGGCGCTGGCCGGCGGCCGCGTGGTGGCGCAGGCGTTGCTGATCCCCGAGGTCGTCGAACTGGACGAGCCGGCCTGCGACCGGCTGGAGGCGCGCAGCGACGAACTCACCGCCTTCGGCCTGGAGATCGAGCGTTTCGGGCCCCGCGCGATGCTGGTGCGCGCGACGCCGGCTCTGTTGGGGGCGAGCGATCCCACCGGCCTTGTCACCGACCTTGCCGACGAACTCGCCGCCTTTGACGAGGCGCTGTCCTTGCGCGAGCGACTCGATGCGGTCGCCGGCACCATGGCCTGCCACGGGTCGGTACGCGCCGGCCGCGTGCTATCGGTGGCCGAGATGAACGCGCTGCTCCGCGAGATGGAGGTGACGCCCCATTCCGGCCAGTGCAATCACGGCCGCCCCACCTGGGTGAAACTGGCGCACACCGATATCGAAAGACTCTTCGGCCGAAGATGAAGCAGTCAGGGGCGCGGCTGTTCCCTGCGCGGAGCCGACCGCCCGCGGCCCTCGCGCGAACGCCAAGGCAGGCGACGGCTCGAGTCTGCCCCCGATCCGCATCGATATCGGCGAAGATGAAGTTCTGCTCGACCAATCGTTCCGGTTCGGGATCGAGCGGATCGTTTGCCTGTTGGTGATCCACAGCGACCTGTGCGTCAACGTGCCGCACTTCGCCGGCAAGTTCGGCGTTGAGCGGATGATCGGGGCGACGGGCCTGAACGCCACCGTCCTGCGCTCGGCCTATCACATGAACGACGAGATCACGGTCCGAGACGTGGTGACTGCTCACGGCATCTACCCGATGCCGATCGGCGACAAGCGCTTCGCCATGATCGCCGCGATCGAGCTGATCCGCCGCGAACAGTCCTCCGAGCCGCTCCCGCTCAACCGCATCAACCTGGTCGGTCCCGACACGCTGACGGATGCCGACGCCGCCGCCATCTGGTCCAACGTGCTCGGTCGCACGATCGTCTTCCCGGCAACGACACGGCCACATTCGAGCCGAACCTGCGCCGGTTCATCGATCCAGAAGGGCAGCCGGCCTTCCTTGCTTTCCCTTGTCCATCATGCTGCCGCCAACGCAGGAAGGAAGGGCGCGGAGGCCGGTCGGGAGCAAACAAGTTTGGCCTCAAGGTTCCTCTGGCCAATCTGCACGGCCTTCCACAGGGATCGCCGCATGCTGACGGCGGTTGCATGGGGAGTGCTTGGTTCGGCTGCAGCGGCATGTCGGCGGTGAGGCTTCTGCCCCGAACCCATGCCCGTTCGCCGGGCGACCTGCGGGCATGAACATGGCCGGAGGCGTGGACGCTGGCCGGGGCGTTCAGTACAGGTGGTCCACCGCATGATCAAACCCGACCCCCACCGCATCCCCTTTCACCTGCGTCGTCGGTTCCGGTCGAGCGAGGCAGCCCTGATCGCGCTCGCGGTCGGGATCGGCATACTGGCCGGGTTGATGACGCTGCTGCAGAGCGGGGCCGCGCGGTTTCTGCAGCGGCTCCTGTACGGATGGGGCATCGAGCATCTCAGCGCGGTCGATGCGGTGGTACCCTATCGGTTGCTTGCCCTGCCGCTCGGTGGCGCCGTTCTGGCGGGGATCGCCTATCTGGTACGCAAACGCCGCCGTGCGCCGGTCGACGTTGTCGAGGCCAATGCCCTGCACGGCGGCCAGATCACCTTGCGCGACAGCCTGCTGGTCTCGGCGCAGACATTGGTTTCCAATGGGTCAGGCGCTTCGGTGGGGCTGGAAGCGGCCTATGCGCAGATGGGGGGCGGCGTCGCGTCGGTGTGCGGCCAATGGCTGAGGCTGCGGCGGGCGGACCTGCGCGTGCTGGTTGGGGCAGGGGCGGGGGCGGCCGTCGGTGCAGCCTTTGGCGCGCCGCTGACCGGTGCGTTCTATGCGTTCGAGATCGTGATCGGCGCCTATACGCCGGCCGCGCTTGCACCGGTGGCTGCGGGCGCGTTGGCGGCGGCGGTGGTCACCCGGGTGGCGGGCGGCACGTCCTATTTCATCGCGCTGCCCAGCGCCCATGCGATCGCCACGGTCGATTACCTGCTCTACGCCGGGCTCGGCCTCGTCTCCGCGGTCGTCGGGGTTGGCCTGATGCGGCTGGTGACGGTGATCGAGATCGGTGTTCGCCGTTCGCCGATTCCCGATCCGCTGCGGCCGATCCTGGGCGGCCTATTGCTGATCCCGCTTGCCTGGATGTCGCCGCAGACGCTGTCCGCGGGGCATGGCGCGCTGCGGCTCGACCTCACCACGCAGGTGACGCTCGACATGCTCGCCGGCATCTTTCTGCTGAAGATGGCGGCGTCTGCCGTGTCGCTGGGCTTTGGCTTTCGAGGCGGCCTGTTCTTCGCGTCGCTCTTTCTGGGTTCGCTTGCGGGGCAGGTCTACGCGGGGCTGCTCGCGCTGGTGCCGGGGATGCCGCCGCTGGGGGCGAACGATGCTGCGGTGGTGGGCATGGCGGCACTGGCGGTGGCGGTGGTCGGCGGCCCCATGACCATGTCGATGCTGGTGCTCGAATCGACGCATGACTTCGCGCTGACGGGCGTTGCGATCACTGCGGCCCTGTGTGCGAGCACAGTGGTACGCGAGACGTTCGGCTTCTCCTTCTCCACCTGGCGGCTCCACACGCGCGGGGAGACGATCCGCAGCGCCCGCGACATCGGCTGGGTCAAAGCGCTGACGGCGGGCAAGCTGATGCGCCGGGTGCCGAGCGCGGAGGCGGAAAGCAGCGTGACCGAGTTCCGCCGGCGCTTTCCGCTTGGGTCGGCGACGCGCGTGGTGTTGACCGACGGGAACGGAGCCTATGCCGGGATCGTCCCCACCTCTGCTGCCTACGCGCCGGAGCTGGAGGGGGACGAAGTCGTCGGCACGCTCGCCATTCTCCCGGATGTCGCGCTGCATCCCGACCAGGGCGCGGTGGAGATCATGCGCGAGTTCGACGAATGGGAGGTGGATGACCTCGCCGTCGTTGATCAGGCGGGGCAAGTGCTGGGCGTGGTGTCGGAGCGGTTCGTCCGTCGCCGCTACACCGACGAAATCGAAAAGGCGCAACGCGATCTGTTCGGGGAAAGTTGACCCGCGGCATGGCTGGGGCCATTCGCATCGCGAAAGGTAGTGTAGCCGCGTGTCCAGCGACGATCGTTCCGTTTACCGATTGCTGCTGACCGGGGCGGTTGCCCTGGCGCTGGTCGGTGGCGGCACCGTGATCGGGGCGACGCTGTGGCCGCGCATGGTGACGGTGGAGCAACACGTCATCGCGCCGGCGGTGCGCGCGGTGGCGCGGAACCGCGACGCTGACACCGTCCCCGACCTCATCGATGCGGCGTGTCCGGCAGTGGTGGCGATCGAGCCGCAGCGCGCACCCGTGCCGGCTCCGACGCCCAAACACGCGCGCAAGGGCAAGCCCAAGCTCACGCCACAGGACGAGCCGCCCGCGCGGCTTGCGGGCTTCATCGTGTCGGCCGATGGCAGCGTGCTGACCAGCACCGCGTTCCTGCCGGAAGAAGGCGCCCTGTTCGTGCTCCTGAACGATGGCCGCCGCCTGGAGGCGGCCCGGGTCGGGACCGATGCGGCGTCGGGACTGGCACTGCTGAAGCTTTCCGGCTCGGACTTCCCGTCGCTGCCGCTTGCCGGTGAGGGTTTTCCTCGGACCGGCGAATGGGCGCTTGCCCTCAGCACGCCCTTTGGCAGCGGCTGCGTCGCCGCGCCCGGCCTGGTCAGCGCCGATTTCGTGGCGGAGCAGGGGCGGCAGCGCAGCTATGTGCGAGTCGCTCCGGCGCTGGCGACCGCCTTGGCGGGGGCGCCGGTGATCGGCGCCGACGGGCAGGTCATGGGAATGGCAGGGCTAGGTGTCCATCCGCCCGGCGAAGCGGCCCCCAACTCGCCGCCGTCCCCCGATGCCAGCATGCTGCTGCCGGCGAGCGCCATGGCGCGCGTGCTCAGCGAACTGCTGCGCAACGGCCAGACCGCGCCGAATCCGCTCGGCCTCTATGCCGACGATCTGGCGCCGGGCCTCGCCAACCGATTGGGTCTCGCGCGGCAGCGTGGGGCGGTGGTCACCATGGTGACGCCCGGCTCGCCCGCGGATCGTGCGGGCGTCAGGGCAGGGGACGTCATCGTGTCCGTAGGCGGCGCGCCGATCGCCGGCGCGTCGGAACTCGCCCGCGCGCTCGACGCCGGCGGAGGCAAGGTGCAGATCGACGTCACCCGCCAATCCGATCGCCTCACCTTCACGCTGATCAGCGAGCCGGACGCCGACTAGCTTTCAGAACGCGGCAGTGGCTGAGAATACCACTTGCGCGCCGGCGATCGGGCCGCCGTCCTTGGTGGAAGCGAAATTGGGCAGGAGGTAAGCCGACTCCGCTCGGCCGATGTCGGTGTCCACATAGGCGACGCCCAGCGTCACCGGCCCCAGCACATAGTCGGCGCCCAGCATCCAGTCCCAATACCGGCCGGTGGGCGCGACGCTGGTGCCGTTGGGTCCAAGGCCGGGATTGCCATTGGAATAGCCGAGGTGCGCCTTTGCGGTGACCGGCGTGGTCGGCACGCCGACGGTCGCGTCGCCCCACAGGTAGAAATTGTCTTCGGACTGGCCACGGCTGAAGGGCGTGGCGGAGAAATTGCCCAGCGCCCGCTGCTTGGGCGCATAGGCGACACCGGCGAGGAGGCTCGCCGGGCCGATCGTGCCGCTGAGCTTGGCGAACGGCTCCGTGAAGTCGGTGTTCGAGGCGCCGCCTGGGTACATGTACCAGGTCAGGCCGACATCCAGCGTCCCATTCCCTAGCGGCTGCTTGAAGCCGCCGATCAGGTCCAGCTCCAGATTGGCGCCGCCGAACGTACCCCAGCCGGCGAGATTGGAGGCTAAGGCGGCGACGTAAAGTCCGCTACGATGGGCAACCGTGACGCCCCCCTGCAGGGCGAGCTCCTCGTCCGACTGAGAGACGCCGCGGAAGCGATAGTCGGACACCAGCGCCACCGAGGCGGACACGGTGACGCGCTTGGGCGGCGCGGTGTCCTGTGCGGCCAGTGGGGCTGCGGTGGACAGCAGGGCGGCGGCAATGGCGGCGGCGGTGAACTTCATGGAGCCTCCTGGGCGATCGGTGGAGGTTCCGCCTGCGCCGGCGCCGCCGCTGCTCTCTTGAGGGCGAAAGGCCCCGGGCAACGATCGGGCCGAACGGCCGCAGCATTAACGCTGCGGCCGGTCCGGCCCGTGTCTGGCGGGTAACGAAACGTTGCTCAGTCCAGCATCGCTGCCACCTTGGGCGATGCGCCGGACAGCGACACCGGTGACCCCGCGGCGCGGCGGCGCTGCAGCCAGTCGCGCAGCATCTCGGCCGAGGTATGATCCACCGCCGTGAGCCGCGACATGTCGAGGCGCACCGGCGTGCCGGCCGGGACCGCTTCGATCGCGCTGGTGAGGCGCGGCAGCGTCACGAAGGTGGCGGCGCCATCGAGGCTGAGCGCATCGCCGTCCGCATCCTGATGCCGGTTGATCTTGAGTCGCAGCCGCGGTGCATGCGGGATCAGTTCCAGCACCGACAGGCCAATGCCCACCAGCACGCCGGTCAGCAGGTCCTCCGCCACCACGACGATCAGCGTTGCCGCCCAGATCACCACCGGCAACAGGCCGTAGCCATGGAAGAGGTGGCGGACATGGGCAAGGCTCACCAGCCGCCAGCCGGTGATCACCAGGATTGCGCCTAGCGCCGCCATCGGGATCGCCTGCAGCAGCCAGGGCAGCAGCGCCACGAAACCGAGGATCCAGACGCCGTGAAGCATCGCCGACACGCGGGTGATCGCGCCCGCCTGGACGTTGGCGGAACTGCGCACGATCACGCCCGTCATCGGCAGCGAGCCCGCGACGCCGCACAGCATGTTGCCGATGCCCTGCGCGCGCAGCTCCTTGTTGTAGTCGGTGCGCACGCCGTCGTGCATCCGGTCCACCGCCGCCGCCGACAGCAAGGTCTCGGCACTGGCGATGAAGGCGATGGCGAGCGCCGAGGCGATCACACTGGGATTAAGCCAGCGGGAAAGGAAGTCAGGGCCCGGCAGCGCCACCGCGCCGGCGATCGATTCCGGCACATCCACACGGGCGACGTCGAGGCCGAATAGCACCGCCACCAACGTGCCCGTCACCACGCCCACCAGGGCACCCGGCACCAGCCGCAGCGCCGCGGGGCGGAATCGCTCCCAACCCAGCATCGCCGCGATGGTCAGCAGGCCGACGGCAAAGGCGAGTTCGGCACCCTGGATGTTGACCGCGGACAGCCCGAACAGCCGGCCGGGCATCGCGGCCAGGTTCTGGAGCCCGCTAGGCAGCGGCTTGGCGTCGAACAGCACGTGGAACTGACCCACCACGATCAGCACGCCGATCCCTGCGAGCATGCCATGCACCACGGCCGGCGAGATGGCGCGGAACCAGCCGCCAAGGCGGAACACGCCCGCCGCCACCTGCACGGCGCCGGCCAGGACCAGGATCGGCCCGAGCGCAGACAGTCCTTGGTCACGCACCAGTTCGAAGACAATCACCGCGAGACCCGCGGCGGGGCCGCTGACCTGCAGCGGCGAGCCCGCCAGTGCGCCGACGACGATGCCGCCGATGATGCCGGTGATCAGCCCCTTTTCAGGCGGCACGCCCGAGGCGACGGCGATGCCCATGCACAACGGCATCGCCACCAGGAACACGACAATGGAGGCAACCGCGTCACGCGACAGGGTTGCGTGGGAAAGCAAAGCCTTGACGGTCATTCCGCAGCCTCGGTGATTGGAAAGTCGGCGGCGCGGCGACGGCCGTGGGGAAGCGCGACCGGCAGCGGCTCGCCATGGCGGATCGGCTCGAACTGGCCGCTGGCGCCATCCAGCGCGAGCACCCCGCCGGCGTGAATGTCGAAAAACCACCCGTGCAGCGCAAGCTCACCACGCGCGATGCCGGCGGCCACCGACGGGTGGGTGCGAAGGTGGGCGAGCTGGATCACCACATTCTCCTGCGCGGCGGCGCGCACCGCGTCGGGTCCGTCGAGCTCGGGATAGGAGCTGCACACCACGCTCCGTGCGGCGTGGCTGTGCTGGAGCCAGGCGGTGACGCTCGGCATGCCCTCCAGCGAAGCGGGGTTCATCAGCGCCTTCATCGCCCCGCAGTCCGAATGGCCGCAGATGATGATGTCGCGCACGCCCAGCACGGCGACGGCATATTCGACCGTGGAGGACACGCCGCCGATGTTCTCGCTGAACGACGGCACGATGTTGCCGGCGTTGCGGCACACGAACAGGTCGCCCGGCTTCGCCTGCATGATCTCCTCGGGCACGACCCGGGAATCGGCGCAGGAGATCATCAGCGCCTTGGGGAATTGGCCGTCCTGCGCAAGCTGTTCGTAAAGGTCGCTCTGGTCGGGGAAGACACGGGTCTGGAAATCGAAAACGCGTCCGATCAGTTCATTCATGGCGAAGCCTCCTTGCGCTGACGCGTGGCTGCCGTGGGGGGCAAGCGCGTCTTGCCATTCCAGATAACCAGCGCGTTTTGCTGCGAGGCCGCGAGTGCGTAAGGAAGTGTTGCCGCAGGTCAGCGCCGCGGCAGGCAGATCTCGGCGCGCAGCCCACCCGCAGGGTGGTTGGCGAGGGTCAGCTTGCCGCCCTCTTGCTCGACCATGCGTGCGACGATCGACAGGCCCAGCCCGAACCCCGCCGTGTCGCGGCCGCGCGCGTCACCGGCGCGCACGAACGGCTCCAGCACCTTGTGCAGCATGGCAGGATCGATACCGGACCCATCATCTTCCACCGCGATCAGTACCGCATCGGGCCGCTCCACGACCGAGAGGGTGACGGCCGTACCGAAGCGAAGCGCATTGTCCACCAGGTTGCTGATCGCGCGCTTCAGCGCCGATCGGCGGACGTGCATCGCCAGATGGTCGGGGCCCTGATACGTCACCGCGCGCCCGGCATCGACCGCATCGTCGACAATCGTTGCGCAGATCACCGCCACGTCGGCGACGACCGGCGCCTCCGGATCGCCCTCGCCACCAAGATAGGCGAGCAGCGAGGCGATCATTGCCTCCATTTCCGTGACGTCGCGGGCGATGGCGGACCGGCGCGCGGGATCGGCAACGTCCTCGGCGCGCAGGCGTAGCCGGGCGAGCGGGGTGCGCATGTCGTGGCCGACCGCCGCGAGCGCCTGCGTCCGGTCCTCGATCAGCGCGTGAATGCGGTCCTGCATGCGGTTGAAGGCGGCGATCACGCGCGTCACTTCGCCGGGACCGGCTTCGGCCACGTGCTCCGTGCCGCCGTTGCCGTCGCCCAGCCGATCGGCGGCGCTGGCAAGATCGCGCAGCGGCAGCAGCGCGCGCCGGACCAGCAGCCCGCCCAGCGCCATCAGCGCCAGCGCCGGGATCAGCGCCAGCAGGATGCGCTCGGTTGCTAGGTTGAGTCCCTTCACCGGCTGCAACGTGCGGAAATACAGCCATGAACCGTCGGCCAGCCGCAACCCGCCCGCGATCCTCGCCCGCCGCCCCGGCGAGGTGAGGTGCACCCGCAGGTCGGCGCGCGCCAGCGATGGCTCCCATTCAACGATCTGGCGCTGCATGCCATCGAGCGATGGGGCGACACGCGGAGGGGCGGGCAACGTCGGCTCCCAGCGTAACGCATAGCGTTCGGTGGACACCTCGGCCGCCGTTTCTTCGCGATCGCTCGCCGGCTGTTCGGCGATGATGCGCTGGCTGATCACCAGATGTTCGGCCAGCCGCCGCGCCTCGTCGTCGCGCACGGAGAACTGGCTGGCGCGTTCGTAGAGCAGCGTGCTGATGCCGAATTCGATGGTGACGGTGAGCAGCAGGATGGCGACCAGTTGCCCGATCAGCCCGAGCGATGGCCGCACCAGCCGCTTCAAGAACGCTCCACCGGCGCTTTCAGCATATACCCGACACCGCGCACCGTGACGATCGGGGCGGGGTGGCCGGCGCTGGACAGCTTGCGGCGAAGGCGGCTGACCAGCACGTCCACGCTGCGGTCCGAACTGTCGCCGAGCCGCGTCCGCGACAGCTCGATCAGCCGCTCGCGCGCGATCACCCGGCCGCCATGGTCGAGCAGGGCGACCAGCAGGTCGAACTCCGCGCCGGTCAGCTCGACGTCCGCGCCTTCGGGCGACCGCAGTTCGCGGCGCGGCAGGTCCACGGTCCAGCCATCGAACGTGACGGTGCCGCGCTCGCGCCCGCCTTCGCGGCGATCAAGCCCCGGCCGCCGCAGCACGGCGCGCACCCGGGCGACCAGTTCGCGCGTGCCGAACGGTTTGGCCAGATAGTCGTCCGCGCCAAGCTCCAGGCCGACCACGCGATCGGTTTCGCTGCCCTTTGCGCTGATGAAGATGATCGGCACGTCGCTGGTCCGCCGCAGCGCGCGGCATAGATCGA
>Ga0210040_10005740_pt1 | contig 15694 bp, 14 predicted proteins | sample CryGeyCG12114_NA_FD_185462 | JGI IMG/M metagenome (GOLD analysis project Ga0210040, IMG submission 185462) | Groundwater microbial communities from aquifer - Crystal Geyser CG19_WC_8/21/14_NA (SPAdes) (version 2) | ecosystem: Environmental > Aquatic > Deep subsurface > Groundwater | place: USA... | reverse complement strand
GTGTTTTATGACTTAAAGTAACGCTTGTGGTGTTGAACATCACTCATAGGATTTGTAGACATGGATTTCAAGTAGTTAAGTGACCATGGGCACTTGAAAAGTTTTGGTGCAGTAGCTTAGCAGTTAACATGTAAACTCCACGTGTTTTTTTTAAACCGATGTGAAAATTTAACGAACGTTAGGATTCTGGTCTTTAATGACTTAAACTAACGCTTTTGATGTTCAACATCACTGATAAGAGTTGTAGACATGGATTTTCAGCAGTTAAGTGACCATGGGCATGTAACCCTATTTGGTTACCAAGATTACCGCTATATAAAAAGTTAAGTTAGCCATTTTATGTGGATTCACAAAAATATATCATTGTGAAGACCCTTTTTTCGCTGGTGTCCGTACATAAACATATGTGAATGACTTATCACATGCTATCGTTAAAATCATTACCATAAACACCGTTTATGCGCATAAAAACAACTTAGGCATTCTCCAATTGAGCTCATTTGCAATCCCATTTCCTACTTTTGCGTAATCTCAAGGTGTCCAAAAGTTGAAGTCAATCGGTTGATGCTTTCGAAAGTTATCGTGGATACACCGAAAAAAATTGTCACTATCCCATAAGCCCTGTACCGGGCTAAAAAGTGAATTATTCGGAGTTACAATCAATTCAAAACCTTGGATTTTGGTATAATGAAACGATTCAAATATTACTTTGCTGGTTTAAAAAATATGATTTATGCATAAGATACACTAAACAATTTTCGAATAAAAATAACTATTATTTAGGTCAACATAATTCATCAAAAAATAAAACATGATACACACATGAGCTTATAAAAAGAAGCTTTTAGTTGAATTCTAGAGTGTACGTAATTTTTTAAATATTTATTGGTAATGAAATGGATATATAATGTAACATAGGAAATAATAGAGAAACTTTGCTTTGGTGCTAATTTTTTAATGCGACTGTAATGTAATGATGAGTACCTGAAATGTAGATTTATTGAACAATAAAATTGTCATAAAACTCAATGCTATGCTATTATGTAAATGCAGAAAATCCTAATTCGATTGCAAACCTAACCTAATCATCCAATTATACACTGCTTGACTCAGTGGGACATGAAAATAACAAAGTTCATGCAATGAATATTTCTTGCTCATTACAATAATGAGAGACGGTGCTCTTGAGACAATTTATTGTTACTTTTTAATAATTATGAGATGATAAACCACAGGAAGTGGATACAAAAAGTAGTGGCCCGCAAACATATTCTAGTATTTTTTCTATCATAATCTTGTTTGACAGGTCTCACAACTTCAAAATATTCAATTTTTTCGAATAAACAAAAGCGTGAGGATTTAAAAAAAACGCACGCTTGAAAACTTGTTTTTTGTTCCAACTCTTCAATATTATGTCTTTTCCGACTCGTCTCACTACATCTAACTATCAAATCTGAAGTTGATCGATTTTTTAAATGCATGAGCTATTCAAGATTTTGTGATTCTAGTTGCTCACACGACCCCCGTGCCCAGTTACAGACATCCCAAACAGTGAACCTGACAGGACAGACAGACTGACAGATTGACGGAAATTGCATTACTACAAAAGTAGCTTCGCTTCGCTCATACTTAATAACACCTCATTAACTAGGAACCTAATTTCATACTAGCAAATAATGAGGACAAAACTGGGTGCGTGAATTAACAAATGAGGGTCTTTGAGTTCTCGTTAAAGTACATGATTGTGTGTAGACACTGTAGTAGAGTGCATACAATTTAGCTCTGTTATTCACTTTTTAGCAGGCAATGCATTACTACTTAAACCATAATCTAACTGTCATTTCACGCAGTTTCGAATAAACATTCATTCTTCAGCATGAAAATTCTGAGGCAAAAAAGTATTATGTTTATTCATACTCATAATAACGCTCCATTTATTGGAAAAAACCTCAAAACTGGTGAGTGAAACCCATTATGATAAATTAAGAAGACCTTGGAATGCCCCTCAAGAGAATTAAATGTAGTCCCATAAAAACCTTCTATATCTTATTTGCCTCCTTAATTCATAAACATATTCATAAAGATGAAAATGGCTCTCTGAAAGCACGTTTCTGCGTCAATATTTAACTCATAGTGCTTTGGCATTCAAAACCGTTAACGTCATCACCTTGATTTACATATTAATCTCCGGTTTTTATTAATAATGTCCACAGTACCATAATCTCATCCATTTTTTTATCAGTTCCAAATTAGCATGCTCATTTTATCAGCATTATGAGCTCATATGACAATGCTTTCAACCTTTGACGGTTTTATTGCTTCGTTTCCAAAAAAGATTCCATAAGTGATGATAAATGGTTCTCCTTGTACTGAAGCTGTTTGACGGCGAATCCTTGATACACATCGTACAATGCAGTCTCTCGTATGGAGTAGTCCATGATGGCTAATGGAAAGTCTGCTTTCACATTTTCCCATTTGGTGAATAGCTGCTCCCATGTGTAGCTCGGGTCCAAAATTCTATAGTACATAGTCTCCTGCAGAGTACAAAAGGAACAACAAGCAGTTGTAAATTGCATTATTCATCTTGTTTGCTTTTCTGAACAAATGACAAAATAAAAAGGTTGACTAACTCCCTACATTCGATGGATTATGTTAGCAATGAGCAAAAAAATGGAACGAAAATTAGTGAAAATTTTTCGTTGTGCATTGTAGAAAATATGCGCAGTAGAATACACAAATTATAAGACCAATTAATTCTCTTAAATATAAATATCTGACACTGGTTTACCGAAGGCTACAGTCAGTTGGATCAGATCAGATGTTCATTGGATGATTGGATCAGATACAAGTTTTTATATTTGACAGCATTTTTGAATGCATTGGATAATGACCTATCTGAATCTGTATCTAAAGTTTTCTCAGGAGGAGATTGGTCGGGATTCGGATATTGATAGCCAGATAGCCCAAACAGTTCATGATATACATTTATATCATGTAACCACTTTTTATACGTGAGCTTTTTGGTGTAAAACCGTATCTGACCCGAAAAAATTTCGGCTATCGAATCAAATAAGTCGTTATCTGCATCCCTTAACATGGCAAACTGAATATGTTGCCGAAATAACTATCTTAATAATCTGCCAAACAGATGGAAAACTTTTACATCAGTTGAGTAGCAACTCATACAACTCCATACCAAATTCCATTGTTAATATAAATATATAGTTTTTCTTCATGGAAAGGCAAAGTCTGTGTGGATTTAAACTCAGCTCTGCAAAGATTTTGGTGAATTCGACGAATTTAACATTTCGAGAGGATGACAAATAACCTTCAACAGGTCGTAATCGTAACAATCAAAAACCTGGATTACACACATTTGGTAAAGAAGCTTACGAAAGGAACTTTTGATTGGCAATTTAGCAGCTCAGACTGTGAAGTTGAGTAAAACAACAAGATCCATACTACACAGAAATCAATTGAATAATACAAATGACACTTACCGGCTCTTCTCTTTGGAGAAAGCTGCTCGGGAATTCGTTTGAAATGCGAGATTTGAGCTGAGAGTAATGTTCAAAATCCAAGTCTAAATCCAGTTTGACAATACAAGTGAATCCTTGTCCCAGCTTTTCTTTGATTTCATCAGGATTCATGACGCAGCAAATAGAACCATTCACAACAAACATGATTTGGTCACAGTACTTGTCCATATTGTTCACGCTGAAAATAATTACTGCTCTGAATTGAACATTTTCTGGGAAGATGGTAGTTAAATTCTTAAGTATATAAGCAAGGGCTGTTGAAATTTCTGTTTCTAGCACTAATATTTATTTTATAATTAGTCTTCGGAACCCACGAGACCACGTTCACCTACAATAAATTACTTTCTATTTACAACCAAACAGCAACAGCTATTGCACAGGTTATTGCAGCGTTGTGGCTGTTTTGGGAGGAACAAGAGTACCCAATTATAACGATGACGATACATTGTGGTTTCACAATTTCAAAACGCTAGTGTGGACTATGTTAGTTTGTATTTTGTGGTTAGTCAGTATGGAAGTTAAATTCATGATTTTGACAGCTCAAGTTGTGTAGGTTTAGACAACTGAAACTCAAATTGGGAAAAGGTTTACGAAAACAAATTTTGTAACGTTTTATCAAACATACTATGCTACTATGCTTTCAGGAACATCAGCAAGTTGACGAAGTTTAGAAATTGAGAAATTAACAAAAGTTCGTTGAGAGTTATCGTTATAAAAAATCGTGTCCATGGATACGGGCGGATGGACGCACGGAAAGATATGGCGTTTCTCTAGAGTATAGGAGTATTCCCTGTTGCTGAGCAAAAAAAAGGGTACCTAGTCTTAGTAAATTATGTTTTCAAAGATGAACTTTTGACACCAATTGTCAGTCAAGCCAAATATTTTTTTAAGGTTTCTGCTAAACTTTTTTTTTAGGAACTGAGTACTTTTTACACATTTTGTTTTGCAAACATAGACACAGTTGTAATGTAGATACAAATAAATTATTAGAAATGATCAGAATAAACCGAAACAGTTATTTTTAAAGTCAATGGCAGTTACTCACTGTTCTGAAAAAATCATTATGGTTCTTCCAAGTTTTTTTACATGTTCCAGAATGGACCAAACTTGATGAGCCGAAGCAGGGTCCAAATCTTGAAAAGGTTCATCCAGCAGCACAACTTTTGGATCTCCAATAAATGCTAGAGCCAGGGAAAGTTTTTTTTTCGTTGAACGTGTGCTCACTGTATATGGACATTTGCTAACAAGTTTCTGTATTCCTATCATTCGCCAAAAATAATGCAAAGGTAAAATAAATTGAGTGGGAGTTCATCGCATTGTAATTAAGCTTAGTTATTGGTCAGTATTTTACTATATAGATTTCTTATTTAAAAAACCGAAAAATATCGGAATAAATTGCTTTCAAATTCATAGAGTAGAAAACGTATTCTTTTTGTGCCACAGTTTTACACATCTTTGCATTAAATACAATTTCAATCTAGGAGATAAGCTGACAAACTTTATTATGCACAAGCATAACATTTGTGAAGTTATTGAAAGCTGACGCAAGCAAGGCAATAATAAACTTGTTAACTGCTGGCAGGAAACTCATACGAAGAACATTAATTATATACTTTGATCGCAAATAAAAGTTAAAAAATCTCTTTTGCAAAGCATTCCACTTTGAAACAAAAAAACGAACATTATAGATTCCATGTTATTTGGATTTTAGACAGAGTATTGCAGCAGTAAAACATGAAAGTTTTAGTTTTTTTATGAAGCTTTCTTCATCAGAAATTTCCTTACATAAAATTTCTGAACCGCTCAATTCCATGGCGGAAAAGAATTTTTCATATGATGTATAATATTTTCTCTTTGGATCAAAACAAACTTTTCACTTAACAGTACAAAAATAAATATTCTACAAGTTTTTGAGCAACAAAACTGATATTCACAGACAAAACGATGATCAATCACGTTGAAAACTGAAAAAAGTTGCTTTTTTATCAATGTTTTTGTTGAGATAAGTCACTTTACTTACATATTTTGCTTAAACCAAAGAACAAATGCATTTATATTATAAGAACCAAGTGAAATACTGCCAACTGAAGAGCTGCATGGAATTTTTTTCATGCAGTTTACGATCAATAGATTTCATTTTTCCCACTTGAAATGAGATTAGTTTACGTTTGGGGATTAATTCAAAAAAGGAAGCCAAAGTGGGCACTTCGTTACAAGCTTTAGTACTTATTATATATAGTTATTATGGTAAAAACTTAATTCGTAAGGAACTTACCAAACATATTCAACCAGAAGAGGACGTGAGTTTTTAAACTTTTCTCCGAAATCCCTCTAAGTCGACCAAACAGCTCGAGCATTTGCATTCCATTCAATTTTCCCATACAAAAGCTCTTCTTGGGAGAATATCCTAGTTCTGATGTAAACTGAAACAGATTTGAATGATTGAGAGCTGCTTTTGAAATAATCTGCGGATAAAGCATTGTTACAACTGCTAGCAGCTCGTTCTTAGCTCGTGTTAAGATTATGTATACAGTCAGATAAAAAATACTGGATTCAGATTATTCATCTTTTTTAAAAACTAAAGACTGAAGCGGCCATTTCAACTAAAGAAATGTTGTTAAAAGATTTAATACTGGAAAAGTTGCGAAAAACACGACACTTACATATATAAATGTACATGTATGCATTACATGTATCATGCAGTGAACAAAAATTAATAAATAAACAAGAAAAAACCATTCAGTTTGATGCAAACACAATCTTCAATTCTGAATATTGAAAGCAAAAAAATCAGGAAAATCTCATACACTTTTGGAATTCCAAGAAATGAGTCGGTTTGTGCTGCAATATACGTTCCCCTCGTTGGGTCTAGTCTGGGCACTTAAGATATCAAAGAAAACTCGTTGGCCAGAATTGTCAGGCCCAATGATAGCAATCATGCGCCCGGGTGGCAAAACAAAGTTCCAATTGCACACAGCAACTCGTTGCCCAATGCTTTTGGTAATGTCTTTGACTATGAAATAGTTGATTTGTGAGTTTCTACCTGAAAATGAAATATGTATATAAAGTAATCTACGAAACTTTGGCTCTTTATACCTGAAATAACAACTTTACCCCTCCAAAAATATTGAAACTATGGAACAGCTCATGCAAATCAGTAAAGATAATATTCTATGGGGAAACTGGCACAAATTCAGATAAAGGATAGTAAATATGAGAATTTATTAGCTCCAGTAAATCAGGAAGGAATTAACTTCATCTCATGCATTAACTTTATTATATCTTCTAGTCAAAGTCAGCAGGGCTGAGCAGAAATCAAATCTTGGGGTATGTTTATTCAAAAACTTCATTTGAAGTCTTACGAAGGCTGAAACAATATATTAGATAGTACTATTCCAAGTGATATTTCAGCCTTGTCAGCTTTTAAATCATTGTTCTTACAGCACAGCTTTGACTACTATTCTACGAAGCGTCAATAAGCATTTACGCTTGGTCATTTTATGATAATTTTCTATCATCAACCAATGTGCATTCAAACCACAAAACACATCAGATTCTAAAAAATTACTTTCAAAAATTACCTTTAAAAAGACCTTAAAGAAAATGATTTTTTAAATACACAGTTATCACCATTCTGGTAGACGCATGCAAAATATAAGTCAAGGTTAGGCTGTGTTGTCTATAAAACACCCTTAAAGACGAACAAACAACGCTGAAAAATGACGAATGAGATGAAAAAATTTCATGTCTCCAGATTCGTTGTGCTTTTTTGTCTACTCTGGTATAGTAAATGCTATACAAATACATAAATCCTTGCCGGTTGGTTTCGCTATTCATAATAGATTGGAAAATTGGAATGTATTCTCGAATTTTTTTAAACAAAGAGAAGTTTTGAACTAATAATAGAGGCCTGCACGAGTAGATTGATTAACCCAGTAACTTGATAAATCGATGCAATGTATTTAAATAGAGAAAAGTTCCCGATTTACCGTGACATTCTTGAATATCTCCAATTAAATACAAAATTAAAATACTACCTTTTTGTAAAGTGTCATGCACAAGTTTGTGTTCTGCAATAACAGAATGGTCAGCAGCTTCAAATTGTCCACTTCGTAGCCCGCGAGCTCGCGTGCATTGAACACATTCTGAACAATTGATTTTGTGATTGGAATCATTTTCCATGGATTCGGCTTTTAATGTGGTGTGTTCGGTGAAAACGTGACAGCCATGTTCAGAGAACCAAAGTAGGATAACTGAAGCGAAAGCATGAAGACCTAAAAATAGCAAGTCTACCATAAGATGGGGGCCTTCTTCAGTAAACAGTGCGTCACTTGGTTTGAGTGACCCAGCCAAATAAGGATGTCTCAAGTGACAGACAGCGCTCTCTCTGCATTTTCTTTCTATGAAATACATACAAAGGGAGTGAATTAGAGCTTATTGGATACCAAGAATGTAATACTTAAGGATTGAGGAATAAAATTGACTGAATGCTGCAGGGAATCTATTTGCGGTATTGCAAAAAATTCTGGGGAATAATTTCATATGCATAGCTACCTCTTTATGTATTTCTCTGTCAATAAAATATTAGCATACCAACTGTTTATAATGTGCACATATTTTACGTACAATAAATAACCTTTTTATAACAATATAGAACAGTGGCATGCATTCAGATGAATTTTTCACAAATAAAACGCTGTAGTAAAGAACTTTAAAGTATGCTATCAATGGTGAATGGACACTGAACATGAATATTTGACGTGAAAGTAATTGTCTTTGTAAGGCATGCTCATTCATAACGAAGCATTTCCTCGATATGGGAAAATTTAAACTTTGAAGCACATACGAAATATTACTTGGCTCTGTCAGTATTTCACATTGAAGCCTAAATTTTAATAAAACTTTTTTATCCCGAATCTGACGCTACATTTGTGTGCAAACATAGGAAACTAGTAAAACTCATCCATAATTTTACTTGCAAACAAAGTTGCTTACACACATCTGTCGTACCTTCATCCTACCTATCGGGATGCGAAGACCAGCCAACTATTAAAAAAATTTCATTAGTTTCAACAGTCAACCATACATTCACTTTCATATCTACTGAGAATTTCTTATATCTTCCCTATAGTCGTAACGAGAAAAGTGTATGAAAAACGCAAAGGTATTAATTTAAGGCAGACAGTAAGTACAATTTTGACAAAAGGATACAGGAAGGAAATAGCAATTTTTGAGAACAGACTATTCAGTAGTGGGAAAGCAAATTCAAGTAATGAAAAACAGGCAAACAACATGCATTTGAGTTTACAATGCTCCAATGCTGTATGCATTGGCATAAGCACCCACCGCAGCACGTAGCATCCAAATGCTTTCCAAAACTGTCCGCTATCAATGTGTCGTTTGCACAAGCAGCATTAAACACGAACTCAGGCAAAAGCTTGCATTCTGCATTCAGGATACCTAAGTAGAAGATACTCTCCATCGAAGTCGGAACCATGTATGGCTGTATAATACTGAAGGCCATACGAATCACACGTATGGTTCTGGTGTCAGGAAAAGATGTGATTAACACGAATAGAAACAACCCTGAAAAAGAAATTGAAATTCATATTATTCATGGAATAAAAGCTGATAAGGTACACTTAAATACAACAGACTTGAGAAAACGTATGGAAATCTGCATTTTTTTTACCAAAGAACTGGTTGAAAGACAGCATTGAAAAGAATCCAATTTTCACCTTTGGGAGAATGAAACTTCCAACATAAGAGAGAAGAATAGAGGAGAAACATCCAAGTATCCAAAACATAAAGAAATGTTCTAGAAAGAAAATTTTGTCTGAATGATTTCAATGAATAGCCACAAGGTTAAAAACATTAATGGGAGCTGCAATCATTGCAAAAAATCTGCACTTGAACACTTCAATCCTGTTTAGTTACCATTCAATAGTATGTAAGTGTGTTTGGAAAGTCTTGGAATAATGCCTACACATTTTACCAGATCCCGAACGATTTAAGTGGCAAAGAAACCTATATTGATGAATTTTGCTCTTCAGCTCTTCAATAAAGAATACATTATAGGCAAAGAAACCTATTGATGAATTTTGCTCTTCAGCTCTTCAATAAAGAATACATTATAAATAAACTTACTTGTTAATTCTGTGTCTGAAAAGGCAGAGTGCGTTGGGACAACCCAAAGACAAATTACCATTGCACAGCCTAGAATGATGCTCATAGAAAAGTCACACAAGAAAAACGCAAGCCAATAGAGACCAGCATTTCCATTCGCGTTCAATTGGAATCTTTTTGCCTGAAAGAATATTTCTATTAGAAAGTCTAGCGCGTGATCAAAATTACGATGTCCCTAGACAGTGGATCGGATGGTAAATTACTAACCCGACACAATCGTTCTTCTAACGGCTGCGTTACAAACCCTGACGTGAACACAAAAAAGGCCAATCCCACTACAATTGCAAAAGTGAATGGCGGATCAAAGCTATTTGGTGAGTTGTATCTCATCAGTTGGCTGTAAAACTTGAACAGTTCCTGCAAAGTGGAGCACCATGCACTGTAACTGTATTTCTGTGTCATTGATTGAAATGAAAAAAAAGCTGATGGCACAAATGACAGCGACAACCATGAAGTTTAATTATTAAAGTAAAACATAATTGCTGCCAAAAAATTGACTTTAATCATCTGGCGGCATCTTTTAAATCTGCTTAATCAAAAAATGAATCTGCATAGAGCTGAAAACCCAACAATTTGACGTTTTATTCCGTTATCAGGAGCGCTGTTTGTAGCTATTCATTGCCATCATAGTTGGTTTTTCGATTTTATTAAATCAAATTACAAATCCAATACAGTAGTGCAATGTAAATATTAACATTGTTGACAGACATGTCCATCCCGTGTTTAAAGCAATGTTACAAATTAAAGTCCATATTATCAGTTACAGTTGTTTTGCTCGTTTAGTCGGCATTGTTATTTTACTGTGATTATAAAATTCTGTACAACTGAGCATTTAAATGTGCATCGCTCTACGACAAAAGAGGAACTTATCTCTATTCTATCTGTTATCCTGAAATGAAGCCTAGCGACTGAATTTATTCCACATGCAGTAAAAACGTCGCTTCTATATAATAGGTCTGCTTTTGCTCCTTAAAATTAAAATGATGGGCTCTGGGCTCCACCTAATTTTTTTGCTCGCATTTCCGTGCCGTCTTAGTTGTAGACATGATTACATAGAAAAGTGCTACTGGTAACAAAATTGGAGCCGAAAAATCACTAGTCACAATTTTAATTACAAGGAGTATCGACGTACCTTTAGTATGCAAGTGTTATATTACTTCAGAAAGACCTTGCTAGCAACTATCTGTGCAATATTTACCATAACAAAATATTTACTTGTTGCGCTATTGTCATCTCATCATGCTTCGAGTCAAACTAATCAAACTCGACCGGAACACACAGGAAAGTAAACAATTAAGTTCACTTATGGGTCATGTTAACCAGACTGTCTCATGAGTGACATCAGCTATTTACAAAACAAACAAAAGCTCAAACCTTGGTTGACGACTCTATGGGATGACTGAAAACTTCAATGCTATGCAGCTTCTCATTTGTAGGAAGAATACTATTGTTGGCCGGCTTCCTCATGGAGGCGAGAATGGCGTTCAATAATACCGTTAATGCTACTGGACCAGCATGAAATCCCACAGGGGAATACGAAACTGTGACAGCGTCTGAAGAGTTGAAATCCATTCCAAATGCGTACTTGTGTATCTCACTAGGATACGAGGAAGAAGATGTTTTCTTTTGTAAAAACATTTCGAAACTTTCCCCTGAGATGTTCAGTGTATTGTGTTCTCCCACATTGCTTATGTATTGTCTTGTCAGTTCCTGAAAATAAATCACGGGTATTTATTTCACATTCAGTCTTGTTCATGATGGATTGATCCTGCAGTGCGCAAAAATATGCTGCCATTAGAATTCAGTAAATCAAATCCTTTCGTCGAGTTTCATTTTGAATATCGTGAAACAGGAGCATTCCCGAAAGATGTTAAGCAGCAACAAATAAACAAATGGAAGGAGTAAAAAAAATTATGTAGTAATTACCGGCTGTGAAGAGCCACGTAATAATGTAACAATGTGAGGATACAAAGTTTCCACGGCGTAGTTTACTTTGGAAATTAAATGATCTTGACTGTAGTATGGATTGGTGCCCTGAATTGTGACAATAAGGAGCACAATGGGGGCAATCATCTGAAAATTGCAAACAGGTTGTTTGGATGAATAAATGAGAATAAAAATAGACGTCTGCTCTTAATTATTGTCCATTTCAGAATAAACGGTAGTTGCTCTGTATTATTTGGCAAGCCAGATCAAATAGTCAATAACTTGTAGTCGAACTGTAGATCCCTAAAATGCCGTGGCTACGAATTCATATTTTCTACGTTTTAGCTCATTTGTAAAATATTCAAGACCTTAATATCACTTGGTTTTATGTTTGCATCAAGCAAAATTACTGCGCAGGATATAACAAGCAAGGCTACTACTTTTTTTGCAAATGGACCAATCTACAGCACGTTTCAAAATAAACGGCAGTAGTTTTGCTCGTCGGGTTATTTGGCCTTGTCAACAAAATGTAAACCAACTTTCTTCAATAATTTATTAATTTTAATTTTTTTTTAAATAAAAAAACTGATGATTCAATTATTGTTGCCAAAACAATTTGCTGATTTAGTGATTTAACTCGTACAAATCGAGCATTTATCGGTGGTAATCAAATAAAATGAGGAAACTTTTTTACTCTGAAAAGTACAGTAGGTTGGATTTTCTACCAAGGACACGCTTAGTTCATGACTTTAAACCACAATGCACGAATACATTCGTTTCAATTTAAGGTATTAAAGATGTGAGAGAATTAATGAGAACAAAGTTGATGAAGTTCTTCTAAGGCTTACACAACTATCACCTTGAACTAAAATGTAAGCACTATAAACTTAATTGGTTGACAAACCAGCTTCTACACGAGTAACTTTTTAGGAACATTCAATTACTGCTTCATAATACTACAACTAATAGTTGCTAAGCAAAAGCCTAGTTAGCTAGCAAACATCCCGCATCACGCACACACGGAGCATAATTTCCCGTCATGTAAGCTTGTATAAGTAGGGGAATCAATCCCTTGAGCTACAATTTTCTTCTTCCTTGCACTAATGACCTCATACACAACTTGAGACGCTAAAAAAGAGTTACATCTGCTGGATAGGGACAATCCTTAACAAATTGGATCACGTTTATCCTACCCTTTGATATGGTGTGAGTGAGCAGGAAGAAGGAGAAACTAGAAACTTGCCTGCACACTGGTGTAGAGCCAAGCCCTTCGAATCCACCAAAGCCTCTTGAGAACGAGAGCTTTGAGTTGAGACCAATGCCGGAAAGATGATTTCTCTATGGAGAGAGGATCTTGATCATTGGTGAGTACAAGGTTTAATGAGTCCTCAATATTGGGCAAACCATCCATCAAGTCTGGTACACTATCGGCTAACTGCATCAGTTGGTCAAATCTGTGAGCATTTCAAGTTGGTGTCTTTCATGATTTACGACCCGCAAATATCATACTGGGCAGTGTAGAAATAGTTAAAAAGCTGGGAAAAATATTTGGCTGTGTTTCGAAAACAAAACACTGCACTGGTAAGCTTTGTAATAGAATATATTGTACTTTTCCGAGATTTTTAGTTAAAGCAAAAATTCTAGCATAATTCAGTCAGTCTTGTTTTTATAAATTATGAAAACAAAAACCTTAAACCAAAAAGTGCGGTCTCTCATAGTTAACCAAACCGAGCCTTGCGGAGCGCTAGTAATAAATAACTGGATTAAATAAAAAGAATTTTTCGGCCCGACATAAAATTAATGTCAAACTTTGAGCACTAGCAAATCAAATCTGTAGTCTGTGAGTGGACAGTATACCATGTTTACGACTGATGCTGATAAGCATAAGCGACGAGGAAAGTAAATCTCCAGCATGCCGGTAACAATGTAGGAATACAAAATAAGTACAAAGTTGTTAACAAACTTACTCATGAAATGCTGCATCCACACTATACAACTTCAGCTTGTACTTGTCAATCCCTAATGCTCCTTTTTGAGCCTCCAAAGCTTCGAAAAATGTATTGAATAATGGACTGTCACTATTGGGTAGCTTAAATTCTAATTCTTGTCTTCCTAAATAGTCCAAATCCTCCAAAATTGATAAAAATGATTTTGTATTACAAACGGACGTCATTCGTTTGCGTTCGTTTTGGTCACAATATTCGTCTTCAGAGTAGCAGTGAGCTGCCCTGTCTTCATTTTGTTTCATGATCATATTTTTCAATGCAGTTAAACCTTCATTATTTTCACCCACTAGTTGAGCAAGTTTGTTGATTCGTGAGATTCCGGTTTCTAAAAGTTCACTTCGGGGAATTAAGTTTTTCACTAACTCCTTCACACCATCGATTTTGCTGCCTTCAGAAGCTAATGTAACTTTTAGATGGTATCCCGTTTCTACAAGAAAGCATGCATAAGAAGAATAAAAAGTCAAATATGAATTTACAGCATAATTTAATTTTTAATTTTTTGTGTAATCTCTAAAGTATGTATGGTTAAATGTGTCCCTGTAAGGCAAAAGATAAAATTAAAAGCTACAAGCGTTGTGGATATATATATAACAGACAACCCTGTAGATTATTTTAATGTTTTCCTGTAATTATTGGAATTGTTTTCTATTTTTTTCTGACTGTATATGTATGTATTTGCTCTCCAATGGTGTCATCAAAGACAGGCGAACATTCAAATTGTATTTAGATGTGGAATTTGCCACGCGTGAAGAAAATGATTTTACTTGATTCTAACGGTAAGCGGGGTCAATATATTGTTAGTTAACCAGCAGTAATAAACCCAAAAAATGCCTAATTTTCTACTCATAAAATTGCTATCATTTTTTGCAAACGGATAAAAACTATTCAAGCAACTGTAACAAAAGGGAAAAAACGAGGCTGAAAAATTCAACAAAAAAGGGGACAACAGAACATTGAATGAAAGGTTCTGAAGCCTGAAAAATATTGTTACTCACGCAGTGGAGGGTGAAGGAAAACTAACCGTATCTTTTTACCTAACAGTTTTTCCACCTTTGAAGAGTTTCCATACCCAATGATACGACCTTTTGACATGATCCCAAATCGATCTCCCAATGTTGAAGCTACCTCGTTATCTAGTGTCGCCACAAGTATTGTCGTTCCTTGGGCCTTGAGTTCCTATACAATGTGAGAAATGTGTGAATCTCATATCAAAGTGTATGCATAATAGGCTGTTATTCCAGCGAATATGTTTTAAATCTGTGCAATGAAAAGCCTAAATCAATATCCCATTCCTTTGAGATCATTCTAGTACACTTACCAACAATAGATCACAGACTAAGCGCCTTTTGTCAGTTTCCAAAACGGTCACTGGCTCATCTAGTACCAGTATCTGTTATAAAGCAAAAGGTACACTTCATAAATTTTTTAAAAAACTGAGGCCATATTGAATGCTTATACGGCAACATTTTCATTTCTTTAAAGCAACAAAATGTATTTAATTACTGAACAACGAATATTATCTATGAATAAGAGGTGGCGAGATTTTTTCCATCTATTTTTGTAAAGAAGACATTGATTGATATTCATAAATTACCACTCTACAATTAATGTACGTTTGATAAAAGACATAAAGAAGAAGGAAATATGTCTACTGAGCTATAGATAATTCGATTACAGCCTGATGCAGTGTTGCTAAGATTTTCAATGGAGTAACAAAAGGTAGATTTCACTAACCGGGCTTTTGGCAACCATAGCCATTGCTAATGCAACCATTCGTTTTTCAAATTCCAGTAAATCCCTTGGGTAGGAGTTTCGCACTTGTACTAGTTCTAACACCTCCAACACACGCCGAATCCTAACTTTTAGTTCTAGATGAGCGAGTCCTTTAAGCTGAAAATCGTGTTAAGCAGTGACACGTTTTCTTGAATGTAAATGTATGCAATTTCAAGGATCGAAGTAAACATTTGGCCTTGTAGTATGGACCTCATCTCACAAATAATAATAAATACAACTGCGATATCAAGCTATTATTAACAG
>Ga0210040_10005739_pt1 | contig 15694 bp, 13 predicted proteins | sample CryGeyCG12114_NA_FD_185462 | JGI IMG/M metagenome (GOLD analysis project Ga0210040, IMG submission 185462) | Groundwater microbial communities from aquifer - Crystal Geyser CG19_WC_8/21/14_NA (SPAdes) (version 2) | ecosystem: Environmental > Aquatic > Deep subsurface > Groundwater | place: USA... | reverse complement strand
CCGCTTCGCCCGGGTCGCGGTGGGGGTGCCCTCGATCGGGGTGGTCACCTTCAACGCCCCGCAGCGCACGCTGATCGAGACGCTGCTGCGCGACTCCGGGAACGAGCGGGTCGCCGAGGCGCTGGAGCGCACCGACGGCGAGGGCCTGTTCGTCAAGAACCTGGAGAACGTGCAGGGCGACGAGCGGGACGTGGTGCTGCTCTCCACCGGCTTCAGCCCGGACGGCTCCGGTCGGCTGCCGCTGAACTTCGGCCCGCTCAACCGCAGCGGCGGCGAGCGGCGGCTCAACGTGGCGATCACCCGGGCCCGGCGCCAGGTGCTGGTGTTCAGCTCGTTCGCCCCGGAGCAGCTGCGCGCCGAGGAGACCTCCTCGGTGGGCGTCAAGCACCTGCGCGCCTACCTGGACCTGGCCGCCCTGGGCACCGACGCGCTGCCCCGTTCCGCGCGCGCCGCCGGGACCCGCGACCGGCACCGCGACGAGATCGCGGCGGCCCTGCGCGAGCGCGGCCTGGTGGTGCGCACCGACGTCGGGCTGTCGGAGTTCCGGGTCGACCTCACCGTGGCCCGCACCGAGGCGCCGGAGGCACCGCTGCTGGCGGTGCTGCTGGACGGCCCCGCGTGGGCCCGGCGGAGGACCGTCGGCGACCGGGACGGCCTGCCGGTGGTGGTGCTCGGGGACCTGCTGCGCTGGCCGGCGGTCGAGCGGGTGTGGCTGCCCAGCTGGCTCGCCGACCGGGAGGCCGTGCTGGACCGGCTGGTCGACGCCGTCGAGGCCGTCGCGCCGCTGCCGGAGCTGCCGGCCGAGCCGGAGCTGCCCGCCGAGCCCACGGTCCCCGCGGAACCCACGGTCCCCGCCGAGCCCACGATCCCCGCGGAACCGGCCCTGCCCGCGGAACCGGCCCTGCCGGCCGAGCCCGTGGTCCCGGCCGGCGAGGACGCCGACGCCCCGCTGGCCGCCGTCATCCCGCTGCGGCCGTTCGCCGTCCCCGTTCCCGAGCCCGAGCCCGAGCCCGAGCCCGAGCCGGCGCCGGAGCCGGCGCCCGAGGCCGTCGTCCAGGCGATCGCGGTCGAGGCCGAACCGCTGGTGACGACCCCGCCGGTGACCCGGCCCGCGACGCCGAAGGCCCGGTCCCCCCGGGCGGCGACCCGCACGGCCGCCCCGCTGGAGGCGGAGCTGGCGTTCACCGCGTGGGCGCCGAAGCCGGCCGGGGAGAAGAAGGACCTGGACCAGCTGACCGACCCGGCCGTCGCGAAGGTGGTGCGCCGGCTGCTGACCGCCGGCGTCAAGGCCGAGGGGCCGGTGCACCGCGACCGGCTCACCCGGCTGGCCGCGGCCGCCTTCGGGCTGACCAGGGTGACCGAGGCCCGCCGCGACGCGCTGCTCGGCCTGCTGCCCAGGAGCGCCGCGGCCGACGGCGAGTTCGTCTGGCCGGCCGGGGTGGACCGGGAGGGCTGGACCGCCTTCCGCCGCCAGGCCGGCAGCGCCGAGCGGCCGCTGGAGCACATCTCCCCGGAGGAGATCGGCAACGCGATGGCGGCGCTGGCCCGGGCGGGCGCCGGGATGGACCGCGACGAGCTGTACCTGCGCACGGTGGAGGTCTTCGGCCACCGCCGGCGCACCCCCGCCCTGCTGCCGCTGCTGGACACCGCGCTGGCCGCGGCGCTGGCCCGCGGCCGGCTCACCGAGCAGCCGAGCGGTCTGTTCACCGGCTGAGCGTGCTCGCCGGTCGCCCCCTCGCGCGCTGCACCCGGGCCGACGGGCATAGCGTCGGGAGACCGCCCGGAGGAGGACGACGATGACCGCAGAGCTGGACACCGAGCTGGGCACGATCGCCACCGCACTGGCAGCTGCGCTGCCGGCCGACCGGTTGGTCACCGACCCCGACGTGCTGTCGTCCTACGCCTCCGACGACGCGGAGTGGGCGCCGTGGGCGCTCCCCGCGGCGTTGGTCCGGGCGCGCACCGCCGAGGAGGTGCAGACCGTCGTCCGGCTCTGCATCGCCCACCGCGCACCGGTCGTGCCGCGCGGCGCCGGCACCGGGCTGTCCGGTGGCGCCAACGCCACCGCCGGCTCGGTGGTCGTCAGCCTGGAGCGGATGGACGCCATCCTGGAGGTCGACGAGCTGGAGCGCTACGCCGTCGTGCAGCCGGGGGTGGTCAACGACCACCTGCGGGCGCACGTCGCGCAGTTCGGGCTCTGGTACCCGCCGGACCCGGCCAGCTCGCCGTGGTCGACGATCGGCGGCAACGTGGCCACCAACGCCGGCGGGCTGTGCTGCGTGAAGTACGGCGTCACCCGCGACTACGTGCTGGGGATGCAGGTGGTCACCGGCACCGGCGAGCTCGTGCGGCTGGGCCGCCGGACGGCGAAGGGCGTGGCCGGCTTCGACCTGACCGGGCTGATGGTCGGGTCGGAGGGCACCCTGGGCATCGTCACCGAGGTGACCGTGCGGCTGCGGCCGCTGCGCGAGCCCGAGCGCACCATCGCCGGCTACTTCGACTCGGTCGTGGACGCCGGCCGGGCGGTCACCGCGGTGGCCGCCGCCGGGCTGACGCCGTCCGCGCTGGAGCTGGTCGACCGGGCCTGCCTGGCCGCGGTCGACGCGTGGAAGAACATGGGGCTGTCCGCCGACGCCGAGGTGGTGCTGCTTGGCCGGGTCGACACCCCGGGGGCCGCCGGGGACGCCGAGGCCGCCGCCATGCTGGCCGCGTTCGAGGGGGCCGGGGCGACGTTCGCCGCGGTCAGCTCCGACCAGGCCGAGGCGGACGCGCTGTTCGCCGCCCGCCGGCTGGCCTACCCGGCGTTGGAGCGGCTGGGCCCGGTGCTCACCGAGGACGTCTGCGTGCCCAAGGCCGCGGTGCCGGAGATGCTGGGACGGATCCAGGCGATCGGCGCGGCGCACGACACCCACATCGCCAACATCGCGCACGCCGGCGACGGCAACCTGCACCCGCTGCTGATCACCCCGCTCGGTGACGAACCCGCCCGCGCCCGCGCCCAGCTGGCGTTCGAGGAGATCATCGCCGCGGCGCTGTCGCTGGGTGGCACGGTCACCGGCGAGCACGGGGTGGGGCTGCTCAAGCGGGACGGCCTGCGCGCCGAGCTGGACCCCGCGGTGCTGGAGATGCACCACGCCGTCAAGGCTGCGCTCGACCCGCACGGCATCCTCAACCCGGGCAAGGTCATCTGAGCCGAGCCTCCGGTGAGCGGCGTCACACCCGGCGGCTACGGTCGCCGGCATGACGACGCGCGAGCTGAGCACGCTGCTGACCGGCGGGTCCTTCTTCGAGGGCCCTCGCTGGCACGACGGCACCTGGTGGGTGTCGGACTTCTACCGGCACCAGGTCAGCCGGGTCGGCCCGGACGGCGTGGAGACCGTGGTCGCCACCGTGCCGGGGCAGCCCTCCGGACTGGGTTGGCTGCCCGACGGCTCGCTGGTGATCGTGTCGATGACCGACCACCGGGTGCTCCGGTTCGCCGACGGCGAGCTCAGCACGTTGGCCGACCTCACCCCGCACTGCGGTGGACACCTCAACGACCTGGTGGTGGACGCGGCCGGCCGGGTCTTCGTCGGCGACTTCGGGTTCGACCTGATGGCCGGCGGCGACGCGGCGCCCGCCTCCCTCAAGCGGGTCGACCCGGACGGCAGCGTCACCGTCGTCGCGGAGGGGTTGCAGTTCCCCAACGGCATGGTGATCACCCCCGACGGCGGCACGCTGGTCGTCGGCGAGACGCTGGGCAACCGGTACACCGCCTTCGACCTGGGCACCGACGGCGAGCTGACCGGCCGGCGGGTGTGGGCCGACCTGGGGCCCGGCGTCACCGGGCGGACCACCGAGGAGGTGCTCGGGCAGCTCCGGGTCGCCCCGGACGGCTGCACCCTGGACGCCGAGGGGTACGTCTGGGCCGCCGACGCGGTGGGCAACCGGGTGGTGCGGATCGCCCCCGGTGGCGAGGTGGTCGACGAGATCGCCGCACCCGCGGGGCTGGGTGTGTTCGCCTGCGCGCTCGGTGCCGACGACGGCCGCACGCTGCTGATGTGCTGCGCGCCGGACTTCTTCGAGCACAACCGCGCGCCGGTCCGGGAGGCCGTGCTGGTCACCGCCCGGGTCGACGTCCCGCACGCCGGCCGCCCCTGAACCGGCGCAACCGCGGCCCGGTGCTCAGCCGGCACCGGACCAGGGCGCAGCTGCGGCACAGCCGACCGCGGGACGGTGGGTTCTCGACCCGAGGAGGCACCGTGCGCAGCTCACTGTTCACCACCATCTACCTGGCCATCGGTCTGGTCGTCGCCCTGACCCACGGCTACGCCAGCGTGGCCGGCGTCTCCGAGGTGCTGTCCCTGGTGGTCGCCGTGCTGCTGTGGCCTGCGGTGCTGCTGGGCGTGGACCTGCACCTGCCGGCGATCACGACCTGAGGTCGGCGAGCCGCTCGGTCAGCCGGTCCAGGAACGGGACCTGACCCCGCACCAGCTTCTCCCGGGCGACGTCGAGGGTGAACCACGCCGCCCGGTCGATCTCCGGGAACTCCTGCACCCGCCCCGACCGCGGCGGCCACTCCAGCGGGAAGGTGTTGCTGACGCAGGCGTCGGCGTCCAGATCGCCCTCGGCCGCCCAGACGGTGAGCAGCTTGCCGCTGGTCACCCGCAGCTCCCCCAGGTCGAGGAGCTCGGTGGCCGGCACCGGGCTGCCCAGCTCCTCGGCGAACTCCCGCCGGGCGACGTCCAGCAGCTCCTCCCCCTCCGCCGCCTCGCCCTTGGGGATCGACCAGCCGGCGGCGTCCTTGCGGGCCCAGAACGGGCCGCCCATGTGCCCGACCAGCACCTCGACGGCACCGCCGTCCCCACGTCGGTGGAGCAGGACCCCCGCACTCCTCCTGGTCGGCACCGGATCAGCTTGGCACGGGCGGGGCACGGGTAATGCGGGTGCGCGGACGGCGGCCGGCGCGTTGACTGCAGCAGCCGCGCGGCACTCCCCCACCCTGCCCCGAGCCACCACGATGGCCATCGTGGTGGCTCGGCGGGGCATCCCGAGAGACGAGGAAGGACCATGGAGAAGATCAACGGGCGCCTGCTGAACTGGGCGTCCATCCTGGAGCCCGGCACCCGCGAGCAGGCCGAGCGCACCGCGGCGATGCCGTTCATCCACCCGCACCTGGCGCTGATGCCCGACGCGCACCTGGGCAAGGGGGCGACGGTCGGTTCGGTCATCCCCACCGAGGGCGCGATCATCCCGGCGGCGGTCGGGGTGGACATCGGCTGCGGGATGATGGCCGTGCGCACCCAGTTCACCGCCGCCGACCTCGCCGGCCGGCCGCTGGACGTGCTGCACGGGCAGCTCAGCCGGTCGATCCCGCTGTCCGCCGGTGGCCGGAACGCGAAGATCCGGGACACCGCCGTGCCGCGGATCGAGGAGCTGCGCGCCCTGCCCGGCGCCCAGCAGGCCGACACGGCGGTGCGCCACTGGCCGCAGCAGCTCGGTTCGCTGGGGTCGGGCAACCACTTCATCGAGGTGTCGCTGGACGAGACCGACCAGGTCTGGTTGTTCCTGCACTCCGGGTCGCGCGGGGTCGGCAACAAGCTGGCCCAGCGGCACATCAGGGCGGCCCAGCAGCAGTGCGCGGCGCGGTTGCTCACCCTCGCCGACCCCGACCTCGCCTACCTGGTGGAGGGCGAGCCGGAGTTCGACGCCTACCTCGAGGCGCTGAACTGGGCGCAGCAGTTCGCCTACCTCAACCGCGAGGAGATGATGGACCGGGTCGTCGACCAGGTCGGTCGGTTCCTGGGGAGGGACGTGGCGCGGCTGGAGACGGTCAACTGCCACCACAACTACACCGAGCGCGAGCGGCACTTCGGCCGTGAGGTGTGGTTGTCCCGCAAGGGGGCGATCTCCGCGCGGGAAGGGCAGCCCGGGCTCATCCCCGGGTCGATGGGGACGGCGTCCTACGTCGTCTCCGGCAAGGGGAACGTGCCCTCGCTGATGTCGGCACCGCACGGCGCCGGCCGCAACCACTCCCGCAACGCGGCCCGGCGGTTGTTCAGCCGGGCCGACCTGGACGCGCGGATGGCCGGCATCGCCTGGGGGCGCTCGGACGCGTTCCTGGACGAGCACCCCGACGCCTACAAGCCGATCGACCAGGTCATGGCCGACGCCGCGGACCTGGTGGAGGTGCGGCACGCGCTGCGCCAGATCGTGAACGTCAAGGGCAACTGAAGCAGGATCCCCCTCGCGGGCTCGCGCCGGGCGTCGGGACGGGGCCACCAGGAGATCGAGGTGGCTGCGTCCGGCCCGGCGTCGGGGGTCAGCCGTCGGCGCGGGGCCAGGGCTGCTCCGCGCCGATGCCGAGCTCGGTGCCGCAGCTGCGGCCCTCGGCGACCTGCTGCGGCCGGAAGTAGACCGTGGAGGCGGTGACGTCGTCGCCGTATGCCTGCGGGGTGGTGCCGCTGGCATCGGCGGTACCCGTCTCGGCGGCGGCGGTGATGGAGAAGCGGATGATCCGGGTGAACTGGCAGTCCGCCGCGACCGACTCGATGCTGAACTCGATCGGTGGCCGGTTGGTGCCGCGCACGATGTTGCCCAGCCCGCCCGCGCCGGTGGTGCCCTCGACCAGGTCGATGTCGGTGCCGTCGTCCTGCAGGTCGCTGCTGTCGTTCTGCGCGTGCACGTGCCCGGAGACCGTCTGCCGGACCTGCCCTGCCACGTTGTCACGCAGCACCTCGGCGGCGACCGGCTCGTGGACGGCGAAGATGTCGACCGCGTCCGGCGGGTCGGTGAAGACCGTCCCGGGGTCGGCCGCACCGTCCCCGTCAGCCGTCGCGGTCCCGCCGGTCGCCGCGGTCGCGCCGGTCGTCGCAGTGGGGTCGGTGGTGGCGGTCGCGCCGGTCGACGCGGTGGCGGTCCCGTCAGCCGGCGCGCCGGTCGTGGTGGGCGCACCGGTCGCGTCGGCGTCCTGGCTGTCGGCGTCCTCGCCGCCGAGCGCCTCGGCGACCGACTCACGCTCCAGCGGGTCGACCACCGAGTGCTCGTCGTCGCCGTAGGCGCCCGGGCCGCCGTAGACCCGCGGGTCGCTCAGCCCGGCGATGGTCAGCCCGTAGGCGCGCACCAGCCCGGCGGTGACGGTGTACCCCGCACCGTCGGCGTCGGCGGTCTTGGTGCCCAGCACGGTGACGCCGGGGATGGTCCGCATGATCTCCATCGTCGCCGGGGAGTCGTGGTTGCCGGCGATCCAGAGCATCGGGGTGGTCGCGGTGAGCGCGCGGATGCTGTCCAGGTAGGCGGGCATCATCTCCTCGCGGGTGCCGTACATCGCCTCGTCCCCGCTGTTGACGATCAGGTCGACGTCGTAGTTGGCCGCGTACTGCGCCACCAGCGGGTAGTTGGCGGACAGGTGCAGGTCGGAGATGGTCATGATCCGCAGCGCGGTGTCCGGCGTCCGGTCGTCCTCGATCTGCGCCTGCAGCGCGGCCTGGATGCCGAGCACCGAACCCAGCACGCTCAACGCCTTGGACTGCTTGTCGTAGTACTGCGACAGCTCGCCGGGGAACAGCTGCGCGGCGGCGAAGGTACCGGTGAGCCGGGACTCGCGCACCCAGTTCGGGTTGTAGCTCAGCGCGCCGTAGCCGACGACCGCGGCGGTGACCGCGACGGCGACCCCGGCCTGCACCGACCGGTGCCGCAGCTCGTGCGCCCGACGCGGCCGGCCGCGCAGGTAGCGCACCGACATGTTGATCGCGGCGGCGATGGCCAGCCCGATCGCCAGGCCGAGCAGCAGCTCGCCGATCAGCCAGCCGGCGATGTGCGGCAGCTGGTCGGTGAACTCGGCCTGCAGCCGCTCCACGAACGCGGGCACGTCGCCGTTCGCCGCCCCGGCGAGCTGCAGGACGTCGACGTCCTCCGGGCTCACGTGCACCCCGAAGGGGACGCCGCTGACCTCGGGGAACCGCCAGCTGCCCAGCGTGGTGTCCGCGGACAGGCCCGGCCGGCTGAACAGCGAGCCCTGCACCTGGAAGGGCACGCCCTGCACGGTCGCGGTGTAGGGGAAGGCCTGCAGCAGCGCGGCCGCGCAGATCAGCGGGAGCGCCAGCCGCAGCAGCCAGCGCAGTGCCACCTGCAGCACCCGGCCGAGCACTCCGCCGGTGCGGCGGGCAACCCGCCGCACCCGGGCACCGGTGCTCACCGGGAAGGGAAGGGAGAGCTGGGTGCCGTCGCCGGTGCTGCGTGCCATCGCGGGGATTGTCGCAGCCGCGGCGCCGGCGGACCGCTCGGACCCGGCCCACCTGCCCGGAGCCCCCATCCGGATGTCCCCAGGGTCGCGCTGTGCCGCGATCGGCCCGCGGCGTGGGACCCTGGGAGTCACCGACGACGACGCGCTCGCCGACTCGTCGCCGACGAACGGGGTTCCCTTTGGCACTGATCAACTGCCCCACCTGCGCAAGCGAGGACATCAACGGCACGCCGCAGCCGGACAGCCGGCTGCTGATCCACTGCAACGAGTGCGGCAACGAGTGGCTGCGCGGTGAGGCCAGGCGCGACCCGGCCCGCCCCGCCGTCCGCACGCTGGACTCGCTGCACGCGGAGTTCGCGACCGCTGCCGACGTCCGCCCGGACGTGCGCGAGCGCGTCATGCTGCTCACCTCGGAGTTCCTGCTGGAGCGCCCCGAGCCCGATCCGGACGTGGAGTCCTACCGGTCGCGCTACGCCGAGCTGTTCACCCGGGAGAACCTGCGCAACGCCACGCCCGACCAGCTGCTGCACTTCGCGAACTCCACCACGGTCGCCGACCCGGGCAACATGTCCGGCTTCAACCGGGCGTGGAAGACCGCCGGGGCGGACAAGGCGGCCGGGCAGGTGCGCGCCACGATCGAGTACCTGCTGTTCGGTCCGGAGAGCCTGCGGGTCGAGGACCGGATGACCCACCTGGTCGACGGCAGCAAGAAGGGTCTGGGCTTCCCCTCCTTCAAGGAGTCGCTGCTGACCAAGGTGCTGTGCGTGGTCGAGCCGGAGCGCTTCCTGCCGATCGTGAAGTACACGGCCGCTGCCGGTGGCAAGAAGGAGCTGGTCAAGCTGGTCTTCGAGCTCGACCTGCCGCCGGTGGAGAAGGGTGCCTGGACGATCGGGCGCCTCGCGGTGTGGAGCAACGACCTGCTGCGCTCGCTGGTCGGCAACGACATCCCCGACCTGCAGCAGGCCGCGCGCTTCCTGCAGTGGGCCAAGGCCCGCCCGGCGATGTCCGCGTCCTGATCTCCGACCGGGGCGCGGTGCCGGTCACCCGACGGTGACGGCGCCGCCCCCGTTGGGCACCAGCTCGACCCAGGTGTTGCCGGCGGTGAGCTGGACCGGGTTGCCGTCGGCGCCCAGCAGCACCAGCGGCCCGGACTCGGCCTTCTTCACCCAGGTGGCGGGCATGGTGCGCCCCCCGCTGGCGACCAGCGCCTCGCCCCGGCCCTCGAGGAGGGTCTCCGGCACGGGATTGCCGGCCGGGTCTCGGCTCCCGGTGGTGAGGACGTCGACGCGCAGCACGACCACGTTGGCGGCGTGCACCGGTACGCCGTCGGCGTCCACGGACGGCGTGCCGTCCTCGGCGCGTGCCCACGTCCCGCCCGCGCCGTCCCAGGCCCACTGCGGGTGGCTCACCCCGGACAGGGTCAGGGCCACGCTCGTGGCGGCGGTGCCGGCCGTGGCGACGGTCGGCTGGGCGCCGCCGGTGGCGAAGGCGAACTGCGCGGGTGGCGCGGCCTGGTGCGCCGGATCGGCCTGGGCGAGCAGGGTGGCCGGGGAGGCGTAGGTGTTGTGCGGCGCGCTGCGGTCGGCGATCCGGTAGAAGCCGTCGCTCCCGGCGTCGGGGCTGAGCACCTGCATGCCGGCGTCGGTGACCGCGTCGACGTAGGCCTGCTGGCCGCCGGAGAAGGCGAACAGGCCGTGCAGCGGAGCGGCGATGGCGGCGTCCATCGGCCGGACGGAGCGGACCGGGCCGACCTCGGCCGGCACGGTGGAGTGGTAGACGGCGACGAACCGGGTGATGCCGCCCTCGACGACCTCCTCCCAGACCACGTCGGCGGCGTCGAGGCCGGTCTGCGGGCGGGCGTCGACGGAGTTCTCGATCTTGACGGCCAGCGCCGGGTGGGCCGCGCCGGCGCCGCTCGGCAGCCCGGTCAGCGGCCACGGCGCCGCCGAGGGCGGGGGGACCGGCACGGGCGGGGTGGCCTGACCCGTGGCCGCGGCGGCGGAGTCCTGCTCGGCGCCGCAGGCGACGAGGGTGCTCAGCGCGAGCCCGGCGAGCAGCCCGGCACCGAGCTGCCGGCGGGTGCGGGCGGAGGAAGCGTGCACGGTGCGGGGCTCCTGCGTCGAGGCTGACGCGATCCCCCGCTGGGCGGCCCGCGTGACCGTGGGCCGGTCCTCGGTCGTCATCGGCGGGCCGGACCGCGGGTCGTACCCCCGCCCCCGTCAGCCGGCGATGCGCTGCACGATCTGCCGCGCGGCGCGGCGCCCCTCGGGCACGGGCACCAGCGGGTAGACGTGCACGGCGCCCTCGCAGACCTCCAGCCGGAGTTCGGCACCCTCGGCCACGGCGCGCTCGTGCAGGCGCAGGACGTCGGGCAGGCAGATCTCGTGCGTGCCGACGTGCACGTCCATCGGTGCCAGCCCGGCGAGCGGACCGTTGCCCGGGCTCAGCCGGGGGCCGGTCGGGTCGTCGCCACCGGCCCACGCCTGTCCGGCGACCCGGAGGCCGACGCCGGCCAGCCACGGGTCGCGGGTTTCGACGGCGGGGACGTCGGGGTTGCTGATGGTGAGGTCCAGCCACGGGGACAGCAGCACCAGCAGCCGTGGCTGCGGCAGGCCCAGCTCGGCCAGCGTCTGGGCGAAGCCGAGCGCCAGCCCGCCGCCGGAGGAGTCACCGGCGATGGTGAGGGACGCGGCGTCGACGTCGGCCAGCAGGTCGCGGTAGACGGCGGTGACGAAGGGATACGCGTCCCGGTGGGTGTACTGCGGGGCGAGGCCGTGGAGGGGCACCTCGACCCGGACGCCGGCGTCGGCCAGCCGGCTGATCAGCGCCCAGTGCTGGGGGGCGATCTCGCCGATGTAGGCCCCGCCGTGCAGGTACACCGCTGCCCGGCCGGTCGGCCGGTTCCGCCGCATGACCGTGTAGACCGGGAAGCCCTCGACGAGCCGGCGGCGCACCTCGTGCCGCCGGCGCAGCCCGGCGGGCGCCTCGTTGCTGCCCTTGGGCGCAGCGATCCGCCGGTGGGCGCGTTCGACGGTGGCCATCCGGGGCTTGAAGGCCACCCGCATGACCTGCTCGACCAGCCGCATCCGGAGGCTCATCGCGGTCGGTCCTGCACGCGCGCCGAGGCGCGGTCGACGGCGGCGCACATGAGCTGGTAGGCGGTCCGGGTGCTGGCGGTGCCCGGGCCGTGCAGGTCGAAGGCGTGGGCGACCCCGGGCAGCAGGTGCAGCTCGACGGGCACGTCGGCGTGCACCAGGCGGGTGGCGTAGGCCAGGGCCTCGTCGCGGAGCGGGTCGTTGCCGGCGATGACGACGAAGGTCGGGCACAGCCCGGACAGGTCCTCGGTGCGGTTGGGGAAGATGTACGGCGGGGGCCCGGCGGCTCCTCCCCCGACGTTGCGCACCACCTGGTCGACCTGGGCGCCGGTGATCACCGGCAGGTCGGTGCTGCGGGAGACGTAGTCGGGCAGGGCGCGGTCGTCGGTGTTCGGGTAGAGCACCAGCGCGAGCATCGGCTGGACGCCGCCCCGGTCCCGGGCGATCTGGGCGATCGACAGGGCGAGGCCGCCGCCGGCGCTGCTACCGGTCACGACGATGCGCCGCGGGTCGACGTCGGGCAGGTCGGCCGTCCAGCGCACCGCCGCCCAGCAGTCGTCGAGGACGACGTCGGCGGGGTGCTCGGGAGCCAGCCGGTAGTCGACGCTCACCCCCACCGCGCCGCAGCGGCCGGTGAGCTCCAGACAGCGCTGGTGCTCGGTCTCCAGGTCGCCGAAGGACCAGCCGCCGCCGTGGAAGAGGACGTAGCCGGGGCGACGCGGGTCGGGGTGCTCGGGCCGGTAGACCCGCACCGGGACGGCGTGCTCGCCGCTGGCGTCGGGCACCGTCGTCTCGCTGAACGTCACGCCGTCGACCGCGGCGGACCGTGGCGCGGGCGTGCGCAGCAGCGCCAGCACCTGCGGGTCGGAGAAGTCGAGCTCGGAGCGACCGCGGGCGATCACCGGCTGCAGCAGGGGCCAGACGTCGGGCTCCCACGTCGTCGAGGCACGCGGAACCGACCCGGCTGGGGTCTCAGGCATCGGGCCACCCTGCCATCTCACGTCGACGGGGCACGCGGTCAGACCAGCAGCGGCGCACCGGCCAGGATCTCGGTGTGGTCGGGTCGGAGCGTGCGCCCTCGGCCGTTGGGTCGTCGTCGGACCCGGAACGCAGCCGGCGAACACGCAGTTCCTGTCGCGGGCGACGACGGCCCGTCTCAGTGCAGGGGTGACCACCCGGTGTCCCCGGCCCAGGTCCAGCGGGACGCCGTCGGCGCCCATCACGATCCGGGAGACCACCGCGTCGCAGGCCAGCCAGCAGGCCCGCTCCGCCGAGATCGACGCGTGTTCAGCTGGTGACTCAGCGTTCCGGACGCGCACCGTGGGTCAGATGCAGGAGGCAACGAAGCGGCCCCCGGCCACCGAGCACACGTTCCGGCGTGTCGGGATCGCGGTCCAGGATGGCTCGGCGCGTCGTCCGCGGCGAGATCGTCCACTTCACCCGGTGTGCACAGCCGGCCACCCAGCGTCCGCGAGCGCTGGGCCGGATCGGCACATACGTTCGGCGCGCCCGCCGGGTCCCCTCGTCACCGACCCTGGTGACAACCCGCCGGGCACCGCCGAACCGGGCGGTGTGCTGGCAGGCCGCAGCACACCGACCGGGCCGGGGACCCATCGCAGTTCTGGGGTGAAGCGCACCCGGCATCGCCGCCGGGAACGCCGGGCGAGTTCCCCGCCCGAACCCGTCAGCTAACTCGGTAGGCGGTTGCGGAGAACCAGGAGAAACCGTCGTCCATGACGACCATGCGCACATCCCCCGCTCGCCGTTCCACCCGCTCCACCCGTGGAGCCCTGATCGCCCTGCTCACCGGAGCCGGCGTGGTCTTCAGCCCGCTGGTCGCCGAGGCGGCGGCGCCCGGCGGCCCGGCGGTCGCTGCACCGGCGACCGTCGTCGCGCCCACGTCCGCCGCCCAGGTGGCCGTGGACACCGCGCTGTCCCAGCTCGGCAAGCCCTACGTGTGGGCCGGTGCCGGACCGAGCAGCTACGACTGCTCGGGCCTGACCCAGTACGCCTTCCGCGCCGCGGGCATCTCGCTGCCGCACTCCTCGCGGATGCAGTCGACGATGGGCGTGCCGGTCTCCCGGGCGAACCTGCAGCCCGGTGACCTGATCTTCTTCTACAGCCCGGTCGGGCACGTCGGCATCTACCTCGGCGGCGGCAAGATGGTGCACGCCCCGACCTCGGGCGACGTCGTCCGGATCGCGAACGTGGACACCATGTGGGGCTACAACTCCGCTCGTCGGCTGGTCTGAGCTCGCTGCCCCGCTCCGGAACTCCCGGAGCGGGGCAGGCCGACCTACCTGGACGGCGCTCCCGTCGCGAGCCACTCGTCGAAGGTCTGCCGGCCGCGGTCGGCACCAGGGCCGGGCAGCAGCGCGCCGGTGCGCATCCGCCGTCCGGCGGCGCCGGGCATCGGCAGCCGCAGCACCCGCCCGCGCCGGCCGGTCGCGGCCAGCCAGCGGCGCACCAGCTCGTCCAGGTCGTCCTCCCCCGGGCCGCCGAGGTCGGCCGTCCGCCCGCGTGGCGGTGCGGTCGCCAGCGTGACGAGGGCAGCGGCGACCTCGGCCGCGGCCACCGTCGAGGTGCGCATCGCCGGGACGGCGACGAGCGGGCCCACCGACGCCCGGGCCGCGATCTGCGGCGCGAACTCGTGGAACTGGGTGGCCCGCAGCACCGTCCACGGCACCGGCCCGGCCGCGACCAGCTCCTCCTGCACGACCTTGCCGGCGTAGTAGCCGGTGGTCCCGCCGTCGATGCCGACGATGGACAGCGCCACGTGGTGACCGACGCCGGCGGACTGCCCGGCGGCGAGCAGGTTCTGCGTGCCGGCGCGGAAGAAGTCGACCGAGGTCCGCGCCGACGTGGTGACCACGCTGGTCACGTCGATCACCACGTCGGCCCCCGCCACCGCCTCGGCCAGCCCGGCGCCGGTGACGACGTCCTGACCGCTGCTGCGGGACAGCGGGACGACGCGGTGCCCGGCCGCCCGGGCCTGGACGACGACGTGCCGGCCGACCACGCCGGTGGCACCGGCGACGACGATCTTCGATTCTCGGGTGCTCATGCTCCCAGGACGACGCAGCGACCCCGGATGTGAGGCACGCTCCCCCGGTGAACGAGCGAGGGCACCTGATCGGCGTCGCCTACCGGATGCTGGGCACGGTCGCCGACGCGGAGGACGCCGTCCAGGAGGCCTACGCGCGCTGGTACCGGCTGCCCTCCGCCGAGCGCGACGCGATCGAGGTGCCGCGGGCCTGGCTGACCCGGGTGGTCGGCCGGATCTGCCTGGACGTGCTCGGCTCGGCCCGGGTGCGCCGCGAGTCCTACGTCGGGGAGTGGCTGCCCGAACCGGTGCCGGCGCACGACGCGGTGGGCCCCGGTGCCGACCCCGCCGAGCACGCCGCGCTGCAGGACTCGGTGGCCCTGGCGCTGCTGGTCGTGCTGGAGCAGCTCACGCCGGCCGAGCGGGTCGCGTTCGTGCTGCACGACGTCTTCGCCGTGCCGTTCGCCGAGATCGCGGAGGCGGTGGGCCGCAGCTCGGCGGCGTGCCGCCAGCTCGCCTCCTCCGCCCGGCGGCGGGTGCAGGCGACGGCCACCGGAACCGCACCCCGGCCGCAGCGCGATGCCCTCGTGCACGCCTTCGCGGCCGCCTGCGCACGCGGGGACCTGGCCGCGCTGGTCGCCGTCCTGGACCCCGCGGTGACCCTGCGCGCCGACGGCGGCGGGGCGGTGAGCGCCGCCCGGCGCCCGGTCCGCGGCGCACGGGACGTGGCCCGCTTCCTGCTCGGCATCCTGGCCAAGAACCCGGGCGCGCGGATCGAGGAGATCCGGACCGGCGACGGCGTGGGCCACCTGTGGCGGGACGACGACGGCGTCCGCGGGGTGGTGGTGCTCGGCGTGGACGGCGGCCGGGTCACCGACGTGTGGACCGTGCTGAACCCGGCGAAGCTCACCGCCTGGACCTGACCGCCGAGCCGCCAGGATGGCCGTTCCGGTGGCTCAGGGCCGGGCCCCCTGGGTGGGTCAGGCCCAGCGCGGGTCGGGGGGCAGCCGGGGGTTGAGCAGGTGGGCCACCAGCGCCGTCCAGCCGGTCTGGTGGGTGGCGCCCAGGCCCTCGCCGGTGTCGCCGTCGAAGAACTCGCTGAACGTGGGGTGCTCGCGCCACAGCGGTGAGCCGCTGGACTCGATCCGGTCGCCGTCGGCCGGGCGCCTGCCCTCGACCGGGCGGAACAGCGCGGTCAGGCTGTTGTCGATCAGGTCGGCGGCATCCACCAGCGTGCACCGGTTGCCCGACCCGGTGGGCAGCTCGATGGTGAACGAGTCGCCGTAGTGCCGGCCCAGGGTGCGCAGCTTGTCCGCCAGCAGCACGTTCACC
>Ga0210040_10005738_pt1 | contig 15696 bp, 12 predicted proteins | sample CryGeyCG12114_NA_FD_185462 | JGI IMG/M metagenome (GOLD analysis project Ga0210040, IMG submission 185462) | Groundwater microbial communities from aquifer - Crystal Geyser CG19_WC_8/21/14_NA (SPAdes) (version 2) | ecosystem: Environmental > Aquatic > Deep subsurface > Groundwater | place: USA... | reverse complement strand
CAATGCCGATATTCTGGCGCAGTTGCGTTAAGTTAAGGTGGTTTATATTTTGGTTATCAATTAGAATCTGGCCCGAACTAAGGTCATAGAACCGCATCAATAACTGTACAATCGTGGATTTTCCGGCGCCACTGGGTCCTACTAAGGCAATTTTTTTCCCGGCTTTAATCTGGAACGAGATATCTTTTAGTACAGCAATATCTTTCCGGGTAGGGTAAGAAAAAGCCACGTGTTCGTAAGCAATATTCCCAATTACCGACAATGGTTTTTGATTGACCAAGGTTTGGTTCGTTGGTTCTACCGATTCGTCCAGAATTTCCAGGATGCGTTCGGAAGCACCTAAAGAAACCTGTACTTTGCCGTACATATCACCCAAACCACCTACCGAGGCGCCAATAAACGTAGTATAGATAATAAATTGTATCAGGTCGCCAATGGTTAATTCGCCGCTTTCTACCAAAGAAGCGCCGTACCACAATACAGCAATAATACCCCCAAACAAGCCCACAATAATAAAGGAAACAAAAGCGCCACGGTAATAAGAAGCTTTCAAAGCATTCTGCACCGCCTTAGATAAGGATTGGTTATAACGGCCAATTTCAAAAAGCTCATTAGTAAAGGTTTTAACTACATTTATGGCTTGCAGCGTTTCTTCTACAATTACGTTGGTTTTGGCGATTTCTTCCTGCGTAGCTTTCGATAGTTTCTTTATTTTTTTACCGAATACAATGGCCAATATTATTAATACCGGAAAAGTGGCCAGCATAAATAAAGACAGCTTTACTGACGTAACCATTATAATAATGACGCCTACTATCAGGGTAATTACCTGACGAAAAAGCTCGGCTAAGGTAATAGAGAGCGTATCTTGTAATTGCGAAACATCAAAAGTAATACGGCTGGTAATTTCGCCTACCCGTTTCTGTTCGAAAAAAGGAATAGGCAACACCACAAACTTGGCGTAGAGCGCCCGCCGGATATCAGCTACCGTATTTTCGCTTACCTGCGCAAAAAAGTAAATCCGGAAAAAAGAAAAGATGCCTTGTAGCAAAATCACGCCGAATAAACCCAATGAAATCAGGTCTATATCTTGTAACAATTCGGAAGCTTGTCCGGTAGCACTGTCCACTAATTGGCCCGTCAGGGCCGGAAAAATCATGAAGGTACTGCTGGACAAAGCTAGAAAAAACAGCCCTAGTATAAATTTTACTTTATAAGGAAGTACGTAACGGAAGATGCGCCGACCGTTCTTAAAACTTTCTTTTGTAAGCGGTTTTTTAATTTCAGGAGTTACTTCGGCTGGGGTACTCGCGTTGCGTCTGGCCATTAAATGGAATCTGTTCTTATACGATGTATACTCTTGTAATAACAAGGCAAGCCTCAAAGAGGTGCCAAAATTTACGCAAAGTTACACATTATACTCCAAAGAATGAGTTTTGCCAGAACCTTTAAAAATCTACTAAACCAAAGCCAGGTAAATAAAAGTAATTTAAAACTGGTTATAAACACCAAATATTTAGCTCAAAAGATTAAACCTGCTAAACAAGATGCAGGCTTACCATTACTAACTAAATGGTTATTTTCTGGTAAACCGCTCAGGGCATTAAAACAAAAAAGGCCGGATATTCCGGCCTTTTCTCACTTTTGAATTACTTATAATTAAATCCGATTATTAATGTTGTTAACAGTATTTTTTACCGGATTGTTGGAGTGGGAATAATCCGGAACAGTACGGGTCATTAAAGAAGCGGCTAAAGCCATTAAACCTAAAATTACATGCGGTTCCCAAATATATTCGTCAAAATCAAATATCCAGGGCGAAGCCGCCAAGAAAATACCTATAATAAAATCCATCCGTAAGTGGGTGGCCATCGAAATAGATTTAAATACCCCTACTTCATTGTCCGACATAATTTGCTGTAACAATATTAAAATACCCACAATTACCGGAACCCAAGTTTCAGCACCACCATTAGCAAAATCAAACAGCCACGGGGCAGCAATTAAAAGTGGTCCCATCAAATAATCCATTATCCCATGGATTCTAGTTGATATAAATCTCATAATTTTATCTCCTTAATTTGGTTTTTAATGATTTTTGTTATACGAGCTTTTACGCTTCCAAAAAAGATTAAGTTGTGCCATTTATAAAATTTATGCTATTGATAACATGTTTATTAGTTGAATAAGAAGATTTATATAAATTATGTTATATAAAACTGCGGTTAATACTTAGTTCCGTTTAAAGAAGGTTTTGGGAAAGAAGCGGGTAAAAAGCTGCTCGTTCAAATTTCTTAGTAGTTTTGCAAAATACAGAACTTATATAATGGCTGATATAGAAATAAGACAAAGACCCATTGGCATATTCGACAGCGGCATTGGCGGATTAACCGTGGCCCAGGCCATAAATAAGTTATTGCCCCACGAACAGTTAATATACTTTGGCGATACCGCACATTTGCCTTACGGCGATAAATCTTCGGCTGCCATTCAGGCCTATGCAGTTAAAATTTGCGATTTGTTGGTAAAACAGAAGTGTAAAGTTATTTTAATTGCCTGCAATTCCGCCTCGGCTGCCGCTTACGATTTGGTGAAAGAATACGTGGGCAGCAAAGCCAAAGCTTTAAATGTAATTGATCCGGTGGTGCAGTATATCGGCAATAATTACGCCGGCAAAACCATTGGGCTTATTGGTACGAAGCAGACAGTCAATTCGAATGTATACCGCAAAAAAATAGACGATTTAAACAAAGATATAACCTTGCACTCGGTGGCTACGCCGCTTCTAGCGGCTATGATTGAAGAAGGTTTTTTCAATAATAATATTAGCGAAAGTATAATTCAGGCTTATTTATCGGAGCCGGCTTTGCAACAAATAGAAGCTCTAATATTAGGTTGTACTCATTATCCCTTGATTAAAAATCAAATTCGGGATTATTATAAAAGTAAGGTGGCCATTGTGGATGCTTCCGAAATTGTGGCCCAACACGTTCAATCGTTTTTAAATATACACCAACTAGCAGCATCTACTTTAACGAAAGACCACCGGTTTTACGTATCCGATTTTACCCGGTCTTTCGAAGCTTCTACGCAGCTGTTTTTTGAACGGGAAGTGCACCTGGAACATTATCCTTTATGGGAGTAGGTTTTTAGTCCACGGATGATAGTGACTCGTAAACGACAGCTTATAGATTTTGACTTTAGTTACTGATTTAAAGTGCGTTATTGTTTAACCTCTATTAAAAGCTATTAATCTGATTTAAATGTTTGTTTGTCGATTAATAATTTTATAGAGAATGGACTTTTAATAATTTCGGCTCTAACCAAGATAAAATCTATCATTTACCGTTTAAGATGGTAGCTGCTAGCTTTTAACAACTTTTGTTTGTGCCTGCTTTAAAAGAAATACTTTTATTGAATATCGACCATTGCCATTCAACTATTGACTAAAATAAAACTGTGGTCTTTATACATCGATCAGCAATTAAATCAAAAAAGATGAAAAGAAAATATTTACTTATTGGTGACTGGAAGCGGAACGTGCTTATTGCCGCTACTGCTTCCTGTTTAGGTTTAACTTCCTGTAACAATAATAACCAAGCCGAAACCGCAACCAGCGACTGGTCCAGTGGCGAAACCTATACCCAAGGAGTTATCACGGAATTAACCGAAGTAAGTCCGGATAATTGGAAAATAACCGATGAAAAGCCCGCTGGTGCCGGCCAGGTGGCCGCCATTGTAAAACACTACGATGGCAAGATTGATACTTTAAGAGGCCAGGCGTTGCAACAGGAAATGCAGCAATATGCCTCGGTGCACCCCAATAACACGAATGGTACTGGTATGATGGATGTGTTGATGTGGAGCGGAATTGGTTATATGGCGGGTCGCATGATGTCGCCCAATCCCCGGTATTATGCCAATCCGAATGTATTGCAGCGAACCAGCGCTTGGCGCAGTAATATTAGCCAGGAAAGAACCCGCATGGGCACCGGCAGCCGGGGCGGAACCTTTCGGCGCAGCGCACCTAGTTCCGGGCGTTCGGGTGTATTTTCTGGGCGTAGTAGCGGTTTCGGTGGCTAGTATTTAACTTTAAACGAAGAATAGTGGCTATTTATAATGCTGATCCGATTGAACGATCAAACCCCTCCGAAAATAAAATAAAGTTAATTTCACATACGGGCGATATTTCTGCCGCGCTGCATGGCTTAGGTTGGGATTGGATTTTAGAAGAAGAAGGAATTAATTATTTCCCCGGCGAAGCGGTGGTTTTGCCACAGTATCAAGCCGATGATTTGCTGCGGGCGGCAGATGAACTGTACGAAATGATGGTGTCGTCGGTGCCGGATGATTTATCGGATGATTTTCTGCGCCAGTTAGCTATTCCGGAGAACTTGTGGAAATTAGTTCGTCATTCCTGGAACGATGAACGGCACTGGCATTTGTACGGTCGTTTTGATCTGGCCCAAACCCCACACGGTATCAAGTTAATTGAATTTAATGCCGATACTGCTACGAGTATTCCGGAAACAGCGGTGGTGCAATGGGCCAGCTTGGCGGCAGCCGGTAAACACAATGCTTCGCAAGCATCGGGTTTGTACGAAGCCCTGGTAGCGCAATTTCAAAAATGGCGCACGTTAAATGCTGATTTAGAGCCTTCGTTGGTAATTACATTTATGGATGTTAGCGCCGAAGACCGGTCAAATTGTGAAGTACTGGCGCAAGCCGCTCAGGAAGCCGGATTTGATGCTCATTTGTGCCCGATTGACCAATTAAATATAACCGTATTTGGGGAAGATCGCGGCATCTGGGCCCAAGTAGGGGAGGAGCAGTGGCAGCGTTTTTCTTTTCTGTATAAATTAATTCCCTGGGAACAACTGGCCTGGGAAGAACCGGAAGTCATTACGGACCTGGAAAATTTATCCTTTACTCGCACGCTTATGGTGGCGAATCCGGCGTATACCATGATATTCCAAAGCAAAGGTATGCTAGCTTGGTTGTGGCAACATTATCCCCAACATCCGTTGCTGCTCGAAGCATCATTCACGCCGCTTACTGGTAAATACATCTCTAAACCCTTTTTTGGCCGCGAAGGGCAAAATATAGAAGTAGTAGCGGGTGGCGAATCGGTGATCAGAACAGAAGGTGAATTTGCCCAGCAACCCATGGTATTTCAGCAATATTGCGAGTTCCCGCAGGATGAAGCCGGGAATTTATACCAAACCGGCGTTTTCTGGGCGGGCGAAGCTTGTGCTATTGGCTACCGCCGGGCGAACGGCATCATTACGAATACCTCCCAATTGCTGGCGCACCTTTTACATTAGTAAATAAAACAACCCACATTACTTGTATAAACCACTTTAAACGTACAATTAAAAAGCGCAAAGGTATTTTATTCAGCCAAATGAAATACCTTTGCCGGATAATTACCGGTTATTTATGCTTGCAGTTATCTTATGCATTGTTTTTTTGCTGATGGTGGTGGTGCCGGTGGTATACGCCGAACGTAAAATAGCTGCTTTTATGCAAGACCGTTTGGGACCCACCGAAGCCGGGCCGTACGGCATCCTGCAACCAATCTTGGATGTAATTAAACTCCTGGAAAAAGAAGATATCATTCCGGCTAACGCCGATAAAAAGCTTTTTGCATATGCCCCGGTAGTTATATTCGCCGCGGTTCTGGCGGGTTTTGCCGTTATTCCCATCTCTCCCAATATAATTTCTTCGGGTGCTTATTTGGGTATATTTTACCTGCTGGCCATTATTTCTTTGGATGTAATCGGTTTGCTTATGGCGGGTTGGGGATCGAATAATAAATATGCCGTTTTGGGGGCCATGCGGTCGGTCGGTCAAATTGTATCGTACGAAATACCGGCCGGCTTGGCCGTTTTATGCGTGGTGATGATCTGCCAGAGCCTTGATTTTCAGGAAATTAGTTATCAGCAAGGAATTTTAATGCCTCAGTTTGCCGGCCTCGAGAAAGAAACCAATTATTTATTTGGTATTAAAAGCCTGGGTTTAGATGTAACTCAAATTGGCGGCATAACTACCTGGAACATTGTCCGGATGCCTTTTCTGTTCGTGGCGTTTGTCATTTATTTTATCTCGTCTTTGGCGGAATGTAACCGGGCTCCTTTCGATATTCCGGAAGCCGAATCTGAATTGGTAGCTGGTTTTCACGTAGAATATTCCGGCTTTCGGTTTGGCGCGCTTTTCCTGGCCGAATATTCTCTAATGATCCTCGTGAGTTTGGTAGCCGTTATTTTATTTTGGGGCAGTTGGAATACGCCATTACCAAATATAGGTGCCGTAGCTTTGGCCAACTGGACAACCGGTAGCGTAGGGTCCTGGTCCGGGAATATGTGGGGCATCTTTTGGCTCTTATCGAAAACCCTGCTTTTATGTTACACGCAAATTTGGATTCGCTGGACGTATCCGCGTCTGCGCGTAGACCAATTAATGCACCTGTGCTGGAAAGTATTTACGCCCATTATGTTGGGTTTGGTTTTACTCTGCGGCATTTGGCGTTTATGGATGATTTAAGAGATGAAAGAATATACTTCAAATAAATATAATAACAGTTTTGTTTCGGTGGTGTCGGCTTTGGTGCGCGGCATGGGTTTAACATTGCGGCATTTTTTTAAAGCCGGGAAGCGCCGGGAGGCAACTTATGTCAGCGACAAAGATTATTTCGGTCAAAATCAAAGCCAGGGATTGGTTACTTTAACGTATCCGTACGAATCGTTGCCCGTGCCGGAAGTGGGTCGATATCGCTTGCACAACGAAATAGATGATTGCATTGTATGTGATTTGTGCGCCAAAATATGCCCGGTAAATTGTATTGAAATAGATGCCATTAAAGCAACCGAAGATATTGGCTTAACCTCAGATGGTACCAAGAAACGCTTATATGCCGCCACTTTTAACATTGATTTAGCTAAATGCTGCTACTGTGGTTTGTGTACCACTGTTTGCCCCACCGATTGCCTGACTATGACGAAAGTTTATGATTTTCCGGAAACCGACGTGAAAAATATGATTTACCATTTCACGGATTTATCGCCGGAGCAAGCGCAGGAAAAAAGAGAAAAGCTCGAAAAACAACAAGCTGAACTAGCCGAGGCAAAAGCCGCTGTGTTGCGCGCCAGGTAGGAGGGAAGTAAAAGTTAGTAAATCCGGAGACAGTATAAAGTAAAAGAAATAGTGGATACAGGTCTAATCTTATTTTACGTATTCGGCATCTTAGCCGTATCGGCAGCGGCCTTTATAGTATTTACGCGCAACCTATTGTATGCGGCTTTCGGGTTGCTGATAACGCTACTTTCGGTGGCGGCTATATTCGTTTTGCTTTTTGCTGATTTTGTGGCGATAACGCAATTAATGGTGTATGTAGGCGGAGTACTGGTATTAATTTTATTTGGCGTGATGTTAACGAACCGGGTAGCCGATCGAGCAATTCAATCCCAATCTGTTAATCCGGTCTCAGGAACTTTACTGGCAAGTGTGCTTTTATTGGGGTTAATCTACTGCATTCTAGCCACCGAAACCAACTTACATTTACCTGCCGCCGAAGCAACTTGGAGTAATGTACCGGCAAAAAGTAGTATTACCGCTATTGGTATCCGATTAATTACTAATTTTGCGTTGCCGTTCGAAATAACATCTTTGATTTTGTTAATTGCCCTGATGGGAGCGGCTTATATCAGTACGCCCGAAAAACATGATTGATATTCCGTTAGCACACATATTGGTATTGGGAGCCATCTTGTTTTGCCTGGGTATTCTGGTTGTTATTACCAAGCGCCACGCTATTGTGGTTTTAATGGGGATCGAACTGATATTTAATGCGGCTAATATAAATTTAATAGCTTTTAACCGCTACCAACCGGAGTTAATGGGTGGGCAGGTGTTCGCCTTATTTGTAATAGTAATTGCCGCCGCTGAAACAGCAGTTGCTCTGGCTTTGGTCTTAAAAGTATACCAGTATTTCCAAACTGTAAATCTCGACCAGGTTTACCAGCATTACGAAGATAAATAAGTAGCTGCTTGACTCCATCGCCTCTCATATCTGTAGCATCTGACCCTAACCAGCTAACTTCCTGGGTGCTGATTCTGGCCGGACTGCCGTTATTGGCTTTTTTTACATTATTAATGGTGGGTAAAAGAATGTTCCGCCAAGGCGATTGGTTTGCTATAATTACGTCTGGTTTAGCTTTTTTTCTGTCGCTCTACCTTTTCTTACAAGTATGGAATAAACCGGTCTTGCACGTAACTTTCCCTTGGTTTACATTGGGTGGCACCGGCACTAAACTGATCACTTTCTCCATCGGGCTTTACCTGGACAACCTGGCCGTGTTGATGTTGGTAATCGTTACCTTTATATCCACGTTGGTCCAGCTATTTTCGGTAAGTTACCTGCACGGCGACCAGCGGTATCACCAGTACTTTGCCTATCTCGGTTTATTTACTTTTAGTATGCTGGGGATTGTGGTAGCCGATAACTTGCTGCTTTTATTTATTTTCTGGGAGTTAGTTGGCTTTTCTTCTTACCTGCTCATTGGCTTCTGGTTCCAGCGGGACGCTGCAGTAAAAGCAAGTAAAAAAGCCTTCTTGTTTAACCGGGTGGGCGATATTGGTTTTCTGCTGGGGATCTTTACCCTCTATGCCTTTTTTCAAACGTTCGATCTGCCGGCACTTCATACTTTATTTGCCCAGGTAAGTGGTAATGGTGATAACCTGCTATTTCAATTAGCTGCGGGTTCAGCAACAGGCAATTTTTTGGAAGTGCCGCACTGGCTTTTAACATTAGGTGGCTTGGGTTTATTTTGCGGGTGTATAGGTAAATCGGCGCAGTTCCCGTTGCAGGTTTGGTTACCCGATGCCATGGAAGGTCCCACGCCGGTTTCCGCTCTTATTCATGCCGCTACGATGGTGGCCGCTGGGGTTTACCTGCTCGCCCGTTGTTTTTCTTTTTTTACCGAAGAAGTTTTACTCATCATGGCTAGCGTGGGTACCATTACCGCGGTGTTGGGAGCCATTGCCGCTTGTGCCCAGTACGATATAAAAAAGGTTCTGGCTTTTTCTACTATTTCCCAGTTGGGCTATATGGTCATGGGCATGGGCGTGGGAGCGCACGACGCTTCTTTGCTGCATTTAGTAACGCACGCATTTTTTAAAGCGGCGCTTTTTCTTAATGCTGGTATTATAATTCACGCCGTGCATCAGGCCCAAAAGCATATTGGTTTGGAAGGAGATGAGCAGGACATCCGGAACATGGGCGGTTTTCGCCGGATATTGCCTTTTACTTTTTATACGTATCTGCCCGCTACTGCCGCTCTAATTGGGTTGCCTTTATTTTCGGGTTTTCTTTCCAAAGATGCTATTTTAAGTGGTGCCTGGGCCTGGGCGGCTTTGCAAAGTAGCCAAGGCACTTACCTGTTTTACCTGGTGCCAATACTCGGATTAGTTTCTGTGCTGTTAACGGGATATTACATGGCGCGCCATTGCTTTTATATATTCTTCGGCCAAAACCGGCTAACTACCGATACCAACCCATTCCGGTATTCTGCGGTAAAAGAAGCTTCTGGGTTCTTATTAGGGCCGGTTATTATATTAGCCATATTGTCTTTCGCCTTTTTATTTTCGCTAAATCCTTTTCATTACACCGATAGTTGGGTGTTACAAGGAATCAGAGACCAAAATTCACCAGTGATAAGGCAGAGCGGTATTACCAGCAATATTTTAGAACAGATAAATGCTACCACCCACCAAGCTACTTATATCAGCTGGGGTACGGCCATTGGTTCGGTGTTGCTCGCTATCGGCGGCATAATGCTGGCTTGGCGAAAGTATACCGCTGGTAAACTAGATATGGCGGTAACGAACGAAATGCCCGGGAGTAAGGTGGCTAAATTTGCTTTACGGCATTATTATTTAGGCTTAATTTACGATCGTTTCCTCATTGCACCTTTTCTTTGGTTATCCAGGAAAGTAGCCAGTTTCGATTTGAATTATATTGATTACGGCCTGAATACTTTCGGTAAAATAGTGGTTATTCTGTCGAAAATAATTGGCTGGCTCGATCGGCAAGTGGTAGATGGCATTATAAATCTGATTGCCTGGCTGGCCGGGATAATTGGTAAAGCAGGTCGGCTTTTGCAAAATGGGAGAATTCAGTCTTATTATATATTTTCCGTGCTCGGCCTGGTATTTATAGTAATGTATATCATCTTTTTTGAAAGATAAATAAATGGTCCGCCGGACCTCAAACAGCAAATGAGTTATATTTTAAGCAGCCTTATTTTTATACCCATCTTCTCTGTACTGCTTATTTTGTGCCTGCCGTCGCGTCTGCAAAAAAGTATCCGGGTAGTATCGCTACTGGCAACCGGCGTACAATTAACGTTAGCAGTTTGGTTATTTTTGCAATTCAATCCGGCCGTAGGGGTGAGCGAGCAAGGCTATCAATACGTAGAGAGATTAAATTGGATCAGCTTAAATCTGCACAGTTTGGGGCTTTTACAAATACAATATTTTTTGGGCGTAGATGGCGTTAGTTTAAGTATGGTCTTGCTCACCGGCATTATTGGGTTTATCGGGGTCATATCATCCTGGACCATTATTAAAAACGTGAAAGCCTATTTTGCCTTATACCTGCTGCTGTTAGGTAGTGTAATGGGTTGTTTCCTGGCGTTGGATTTCTTTTTGTTTTACCTGTTTTTTGAATTTATGCTCCTCCCCATGTATTTTCTGATTGGCATTTGGGGTGGGCCGCGGCGGGAGTATGCGGCTATTAAATTCTTTATTTATACCTTAATTGGTTCGTTGTTAATCTTGGTGGTGATGATCGGATTATATACATCGGTCATAGATCCGGCGTCTACCGCCGTTAATCTAAAATTAGCTGCTGCCGCAGAAACAATGCCGCCCTCCGCCATTAAATCGGTGCAGAAAACTTTACAAAGCGGCGGTATACCAGCTGGTAAACTGGTGCATACTTTTTCTATTCCGGCTATGTACCAATCGCATAATTTTATTCCCGGTAGTATTCTGCACGTTTTATCGCAAAAAATTATCTGGGGTTTACCCGTACGATTATTGGCTTTCCTGTTGTTGTTTATTGGGTTTGCCATTAAACTGCCGGTTGTGCCGGTGCATACGTGGTTGCCCGATGCGCACGTAGAAGCGCCCACGCCCATTTCAGTATTACTCGCTAGTTTGCTTTTAAAGGTTGGCGGCTACGGGTTATTACGCATTGTTTATCCGGTATTTCCGGAAGGCGGCATTTACTTTGCGTATTTTATTGGGGGGGTAGGGGTATTCTCTATTATTTACGGCGCCATGTGCGCCTTAGCTATGTCAGATTTGAAAAAATTAATTGCCTACTCATCGGTATCTCATATGGGATTTGTATTGTTGGGGTTAGCTTCCTTAACGGCTGAAGGTGTAAATGGTGCCATGTATCAGATGTTTAGCCACGGGTTAATTTCCGGCATGCTTTTTCTCGTGGCCGGCGTTATTTACGATCGGTCGGGCAGCCGCCAAATAAGTGATTTTCGGGGTTTGGCCTTTGCCATGCCTACTTTTACCGCTTTGGTCGTGATTGCCTTTTTTGCTTCGTTGGGCTTGCCGGGTTTTTCAGGCTTTATCGCAGAGTTATTAGTTTTGTTGGGTACTTTTACCTCAATAGATGTTACCGGATTGTTGCCCCGGTGGCTGGCCGTAGTTGCTACCGGTGGTCTTTTATTAGGGGCAGCTTATTATTTATGGACTTTACAACGCATGTTTTTCGGTAAGTTTTGGGTGCATCCGGAATTAACAAGTAAACCCACAATGCCCGATGTAAACAAAAGAGAAATGAGTATGCTGGTTCCACTAGCCGTTTTAACCTTACTATTTGGCTTATTCCCAGCTATTTTAATAGATAAAATTAATCCGGCTCTTAATCAATGGGTAGCATTTGTGTTAGCTGCCGGCAAAGAACAAATAGAACTGGTATTAAAAGGAATCTCCTAACTTTGTGTTTGTGAAATTTTCGGGTACTTCCATCATCCAAGCTTTAACCGATATTCAGAACGGCTTTGCCTTTTTAGGACCGGAAGTGCTTTTAACTTTTTTCTTTTTATTTCTGATCTGCTTAGATTTATTTAAATCACCTCGCATTAAAATTTTATTGCCCTATGTAGCTCTTGCCGGAATTATATTAAGTTTCTGCCTGCAATTGCAAATTCTAAATAACCTCGATACTTACTATAAACCAGTTTTCTTTTCCGGATTACTTACCTCCGACGGACTGGCACTATATGCCGGCCTTTTATTCTCAGTTGCCGGTTTTTTTACGGTTCTACTATCTTGGTTACATCCCGGCTTAGGTAAAAACTTTAAGGGAATCGGCGAATATTATGCTTTTCTGTTGGTGTTGCTGGTAGGTTTAAATCTGCTGGCTAAATCGGTAAACTTATTAATGCTGTTTGTCTCCCTAGAGTTAGTTTCCATTGCCTCCTACCTCTTAACCGCTAGTTTCCGGCACCAATCCCAAGCCATTGAATCGGGCGTTAAATATATTCTGTACGGGTTATTAGCTTCCGGCATTATGTTGTACGGCATGTCTTTTTTATACGGCTTTGGTGGTTCATTAAACTTTACCCAGCCTGTTTTTTGGACGAACCTTAGCCAGTTAAATACCGCGTTTTTTGTAGTTATTTTTGTCTTAACCCTGGTAGGATTTTTATTTAAAGTAGCAGCGGCACCTTTTCACTTCTGGGCCCCCGATGTGTACGCCGGCGCTCCGCTGCCCATTGTTGCTTTTTTTTCTACCGCTCCCAAAATTGCCGGCTTCGTGGTTATTATTCGTTTTCTTTTTTCGTTTAGTAATGCTGTTTCGGGTTATTTAAAGCAGGATATATTTTTATTAGTGGGAGGCATAGCCTTACTCACTTTAGTTATTGGTAATTTTACGGCCTTATGGCAGCAAAAGGCCCGGCGGCTACTGGCTTATTCATCGGTGGCGCACGCGGGCTTTCTTTTGGCCGGGTTAACCGCCATGGCTACCAATGCCCTGGAAGCAATCTTTTTTTACCTCACGATATTGGTCCTGATGAATTTCGGTATATTTTTACTCGTCCAGTTATTTGAAGAGAAGCTGGAAATTACGAAATTAGGGGACTTGAGTGGCTTGGGTAAATCATATCCGTTTGTAGGGGTTATAGCCATTGTTATTTTAATCTCTTTAACAGGTTTGCCGCCTACCGCCGGTTTTACCGGTAAGTTGTTGTTGTTTACCAGTATCTACCAAAATTATACCCTCACGGGGCATTCGTTGCTGCTTACGTTACTGTTGTCGGCTTTGCTGTTTACTGGTATAGCCTTCTTTTACTACATTCGCATTCCTTATTATATGTTTTTCAAAAGGAATTTAAGTACGCAAAAAAAGGTTTCGGTAACAAGAGAGAGCATTGTTCTGTCTCTATTAGCTTTACCCTTGCTCTTACTTTTTGCCCAGCCGGCCTGGCTAACCGAATTAATTGAGCGAGTTATATTTTATTCCAAATTATTATGAGTGACGCAATAAAACATGAATGCGGAATCGCCTTGATCCGGCTCCGAAAACCCATTCAATATTATGCTGAAAAATATGGTACGGCCATGTACGGGATAAATAAATTATACCTGCTCATGGAAAAACAGCACAACCGGGGTCAGGATGGAGCCGGAATGGCCAGTATTAAAATTGATGCGCAACCAGGTACCGAATATATTTCGCGTTATCGATCCGTGAAAAACCGGGCCATCAACGATATATTTGGCAAGGTATCGGACTCTCTAAGTAAATTAAAGAAAAACTACCCGGAGCAGGTGCAGGACCTAGATTGGTTAAAGCAAAACATGCCTTTTCTGGGCGATGTCTATCTAGGCCACTTGCGTTACGGCACCCACGGCCTAAATAGCATTGATAATTGCCACCCCATGGTGCGCGAAAATAACTGGCGCAGCCGGAGTTTGGCCGTAGCGGGTAATTTTAACATGACCAATGCCGATGAACTTTTTAATGTGCTACTGGAAATTGGCCAGCATCCGCGGCACACCACCGACACAGTAACAGTACTGGAGAAAATTGGCCATTTCTTGGATGAAGAGAACCAGGATTTATTTGAAACATACAAAAAGTCTTATTACTCAAATACCCAGATTACCCAACTAATAGAAGATAATCTGAATATGCAACGGGTATTGCGCCGTGCTTGTAAAGATTTTGACGGTGGTTACGCCATGGCAGGTTTAACGGGCTATGGAGCGGCCTTTGTGGTACGCGATCCGCACGGCATTCGGCCGGCGTATTATTACATCGACGAGGAAGTGGTGGTGGTGGCTTCGGAAAAACCCGCCATTAAAACTGCTTTCGGTATTGAATATAGCGATATAAAAGAAGTAACGCCGGGCCACGCCCTCATAATCAATAAAAATGGGGGTTCCCGCGAATTAGAAATAATGCCGGAAGAAGAAAAGACCTCTTGTAGTTTTGAACGCATTTATTTTTCTCGGGGCAATGATCCGGAAATATACCAGGAGCGCAAAAATATGGGTAAACTATTATGCGAGCAGGTATTAGAAGCGGTAGATTACGATTTAAAAAACACGATTTTCTCTTATATTCCCAATACCGCCGAAACCGCCTGGATAGGCATGATGGCCGGAATTGAAGATCATTTGCGCAACTATCGGCGCCAAGCCATCCAAAAAGGAATAGAATCGGAGGCGGAGTTAGAAAGGATACTAGCATTAAAACCCCGGGCAGAAAAACTGGTAATTAAAGATGCTAAAATGCGCACCTTTATTACGGATAACGACAACCGCGATGATTTAGTGGCCCACGTATACGATACTACTTATGAAGTTATAAAAAAAGGGGTCGATACTATTGTCATGTTGGATGATTCTATTGTACGGGGAACTACCTTGGAAAAGAGCATTATTCGGATGTTAGATCGTTTGGGACCTAAACGTATTATTGTGGTTTCTTGTGCGCCGCAAATTCGCTATCCTGATTGTTACGGCATAGATATGTCGCGCTTAAAAGAATTTGTTGCCTTCCGGGCCATGCTGCAATTGTTAGAAGATAACGATATGGATTATAAACTAGACGAAGTTTACGATAAATGTAAGGCGGCCAGCAGCCGGGAAGAATTCAAGCGAACCAACTTTGTGAAAGAGCTATATGATTTATTCACCCCCGATCAGATATCTGCTAAAATAGCCGAGATTGTCCGGTCGCCCGAAGTAAATGCGGAAGTAGACGTTATTTACCAAACCATCGAAAACCTGCATCAGGCTTGTCCCAACCATACCGGCGACTGGTATTTTACGGGTAACTACCCAACTTCCGGCGGCACCAAAGTGGTTAACCGGGCCTTTATGAATTTCATGGAAAAAAAAGAAGTACGAGCCTATTAAACTAAATTCGGTTCACATTTAAGAAAGCCTGCTTTTAGCAGGCTTTCTTGTTTTCAGAAAAGATAGTTCCAAATAGTTCAAACTGATATATCTAGAAATTTATAAACTTGTTAATCAGTTAATTGAACTTTTGCAAAGTGATTTGCCTTTATACTTTAAATCATTTTAGGAAAATATATTCCTAGAATAATGATAACCGCAGGAGATGCCTACGGAGCTAAACGAGCAACAATTTCTTAAACATAT
>Ga0210040_10005735_pt1 | contig 15700 bp, 16 predicted proteins | sample CryGeyCG12114_NA_FD_185462 | JGI IMG/M metagenome (GOLD analysis project Ga0210040, IMG submission 185462) | Groundwater microbial communities from aquifer - Crystal Geyser CG19_WC_8/21/14_NA (SPAdes) (version 2) | ecosystem: Environmental > Aquatic > Deep subsurface > Groundwater | place: USA... | reverse complement strand
CCTGCGCGACGTGGCGACCCGCCTCGTCCCCCGCCTCGCGGAGCTCGAGGAGGTGCGGTCGTGGCGCGGCGCGCGGCCCATGACCCCCAGCGGGGTGCCGGTGGTCGGACGGCGCCGGGGGACGGCGAACGTCGTCGTCGCGGCGGGTCATGGCCCGCTGGGCGTGACGCTCGCGCCGTCGACCGCCGCGGGGGTGCTCGCGGTGCTGGGCTCCACGCCGTCGCCGCCGGCGGATGTGCTCGCAGGGCGTTGACACCGGCCGGAGGTCGCCCGAGACTCCGCAGTACCCGGTAACTGGTCACCCGTCACTTAGGAGGTGTGCGTGGTCGAGGTCGAGGCGGCGACGGGAGGCGCCCGGCCGACACGTGGACTTCGCTGGCTCAGCTCGCGGGACGTGGAGTCCTTGCCGGTCGGCGAGGTCGTCGCCGCCCTCGAGCGCGCGCTCCTCGACGGGCTGCAGCCCGAGCGCGACGGGCAGCGGACGCGCCTGGGCACCGAGCACGGGGAGATGCTGCTCATGCCCGCGACCAGCGAGCTGGTGACCGGCGTCAAGGTCGTCACCTCGCGCCCGGGCAACGAGGTCCAGCACGGGCTCCCCCTGATCCAGGGGGTGTACGTCCTCTTCGACGGCGCGACGCTGCAGCCGGCCGCCCTCCTCGACGGCGCGGCCGTCACGTCCCTGCGGACCCCAGCCGTCTCGGCGCTGGCGGCGCGCTACCTCACCCCGCCCTCGCCCGCCCGCCTCGTCGTCTTCGGGGCCGGCGTCCAGGCGCGCGGACACGTCCGGGCGATGGCCGCGGTCCGCGAGCTCGAGGACGTGGTCGTCGTGACGCGCCGGCCGCAGGCCGCCGACGCCCTCGTCGCCGAGGCCCGGGCCGCCGGCCTGCCCGCCCGTGCCGGACGGGCGCAGGACGTGGCAGAGGCCTCGCTCGTCGTCTGCGCCACCAGCGCGCGCACGCCCCTCTTCTCCGGGGCGCTGCCGCCCGAGGGGGCGCTCGTCGTCGCGATCGGCTCCCACCACCAGGACGCCCGCGAGGTGGACAGCCTCTTCGCGAGCCGCGCCCAGGTCGTCGTCGAGTCGCGCACGAGCGCGCTGCGCGAGGCGGGCGACGTCCTGCTCGCCATGGAGGACGGGGTGCTCCGCGAGGAGGAGCTCGTCGCCCTCGCCGACGTCGTCACGGGCCGTCGGCCCGTGGACCTCGCCCGCCCGCGCCTGTTTAAGGGCACCGGCATGCCCTGGCAGGACCTCGTTACCGCCGCCGCGGTCGTGGGCTCCGCGGCGTAACTCCCCACGACGACCGACCGTCCGAGCCCGCCCCGCGGGAGCAGAGGAGAACCGCCATGACGGCACCGCAGGAGGTCCCCAGCACCCCGTCGGGCTGGGTCCTCGACGACCCGATCGACGTCGGCCCCCTCACGCTGCGAGGGCGCGTGTACCTCCCCGCCCACCAGCCGGGGCTCGCGTCCCGGGGCCAGGTGACCGACGACTACGTCGCCTACCACCGCGCCCGGGCCCGCGCGGGCCTGGCCATGCAGGTGACCGGAGCCACCCCGATCGCTCCCTCGTCGGTGTGGAACGAGATATCCCTCTGGAACGTGGACGAGTCGATCGTGCCCGGCTACCAGCAGCTGTCCGAGGCCGTCCACGAGGAGGGCGGCCTGATGCTCGCGCAGCTGGCGCACCCCGGGCCCTACGAGCACGGCGGGCCCGACGTCATCGGCCCGTCGCGCGACTTCGCCGAGCTGGACCGCGAGGTGGTCCGCCCGGCGACCGCGGCGGAGCTCGCCCGCATCGTTGAGCAGTACGCCGAGGCCACGGACCGCTGCCGGCGCGGCGGACTGGACGGCGTGGAGATCAGCATGGCGCACGGCCTCCTGCTCGCGGCGTTCCTCTCCCCGCTGACCAACCACCGCGACGACGAGTACGGCGGCAGCTTCGACCGCCGCCTGGTGCTCGCCGAGGAGGTCCTGGACGCGGTCCGTGAGGCTGCCGGACCGGGGATGGCCGTGGGGATCCGGCTGGGTACCGACGACCTCGTCGAGGGGGGGCTCCGCCCGCCGGAGGCGGCCCTCGTCGCGGCTGCGCTGGAGCCGCGCGTGGACTACCTCAGCGTCATGGTGGGCAACAACAGCCGCCTGGAGCCCCGTGTGCAGCACTGGCCGCCGACGCCGGCCCCTTTCGGCCTGTTCCGCGAGATGGCGCGGACCGTCAAGGCGGCCGTGAACAAGCCGGTCTGCGCGGTGGGACGGGTGACGACGACCGCTCTCGCCAACGCCATGGTCGCGTCGGGGGACGCCGACGTCGTCGGCATGGTGCGCGCCCACATCGCGGACCCGGAGCTGCTGCCGAAGTCGCGCGTCCGGCGGGTGCCCGACGTGCGGCCCTGCGTCGGTGCCAACGTCTGCGTCAACGAGTCGCTCGCCGGCAGGACCTTGACCTGCTTGGTCAACCCGGACGCGGGGCGCGACGGCGAGGAGTCGCTGTCCTTCGACGTCGGCGGCGCGCGGGTCGTCGTCGTGGGGGCCGGGCCGGCGGGTGCCGAGGCCGCGCACCGGCTGGCGGCGCGCGGCTACCGCGTGACCCTGCTCGAGCGCGGCGACGAGATCGGGGGGCAGGTGCTGAGCTGGACACGGTCGCGCTCGCGCCGAGAGGTCCGCCGCTTCCTCGAGTGGCAGGGACGGCGCCTGGCAGCGACGGGCGTGGACCTGCGCCTCGGTGTCTCGGCGACGGCGGACGACGTCGCCGCACTGGCGCCCGCCCTCGTCCTCGATGCGACGGGGGCGCTCCCCGCGCCGCTGGGAGGGCTCCGGGTCGACGAGTCCGTCCCGCTCCTCGCCCCGGGCGCCGACGTGCCCCGAGGTGCGCGCGTCGTGGTCTACGACGGGGTGGGCGAGGCCGACGCCATGCTGCTGGCCGAGCACGCCGCCGAGTCCGGCGCCACCGCCACCCTCGTCACTGGCCGCGTTCACGTGGGCGAGGGGGAGGGCGTCACCACGCTGTTCCCCCTGGTCCGCCGGCTCGCCGAGCTCGGCGTCGACGTCGTGGAGCGCGCTCGGCCCGTGGCCGCGGTCGACGGCCAGGTGGTCCTAGAGGGAGTCTTCGGCGAGGCGAGGAGCCCGGTGCCCGCCGACCTGCTCCTCCCGTGGGTGGGGGGCGCGATCGGCGGCGACCTCGGGGCGGCGCTGTCCGACCGAGGGCTGCCCGTGCTCGCGGTGGGCGACGCCGTGCGACCCCGACGGGCGACCGCGGCGGTCCAGGAGGGGGCGCGCTGCGAGCACGCGGCGCTGGACGCGGGTTTGCTGCGGGCCGGGGTGCCGGTGTGAGCGCCCACGCGCCGCCGCGCCCCGGGGTGCCCGTCTCGCTCCAGAACCTGCACAAGCGCTACGGCGACCATGTCGTCCTCGAGGACGTCTCGCTCGACGTCGCCGCCGGCGAGGTCGTGGCCATGATCGGGCCCAGCGGCGCGGGCAAGAGCACGGCGCTGCGGTGCACCAACCTGCTCGAGACGCCGGATGGGGGGCGCATCGTCGTCGGCGACCAGGTCGTCGACGCCGGCGCCGGGGTCTCCCAGGCGGACACGATGAAGCTGCGCCGCACCGCGGGGATGGTCTTCCAGTCCTTCAACCTCTTCCCGCACCTGACCGTCCTGCGCAACGTCTCCCTGGCCCAGGAGCGCGTGCTCGGCCGCTCGCGGCGAGACGCCGACGCGCGCTCGCGGGAGCTGCTGGCGCGCGTCGGCCTGGAGTCCAAGGCCGACACCTACCCGGGGCGCTCCTCCGGCGGGCAGCAGCAGCGCATCGCCATCGCCCGCGCCCTGGCGCTGGACCCGCACGTCATGCTCTTCGACGAGCCGACGTCGGCGCTCGATCCCGAGCTCGGCCTGGACGTCCTCGAGGTGATGCGCGAGCTCGCCGACGAGGGCATGACCATGATCGTCGTCACGCACGAGATGCATTTCGCGCGCGACGTCTCCGACCGGGTGGTCGTCATGGCCGACGGCGGCATCGTCGAGTCGGGTCCGCCGGCGCAGGTCCTGGCCGACCCCCAGCACGAGCGCACCCGGCGCTTCCTGCGCGCGGTGATGGACCGATGACCGAGGTCCTCGCGGCGATCGCCCTGGGCGTGCCGTCCACGGTCGTCGTCACCGCGTTGGCCTTCGCGATGGGCGCGGTGCTCGGCGTGCCGCTCGCGCTGGCGCGCAGGTCGGGCCCGGCGCCGCTGCGCTGGCTGGCCCAGGCGCTCATCGACGTGCTGCGCGGCATCCCGCCCGTGGTCTGGCTCTTCTTCATCTACTTCGGGCTGGGCAACGACGTCGTCCGCATCGAGCCGCTGGTCGCCGGCACCGTCGGGCTGGGCCTGATCGCCAGCGCCTACCTCGCCGAGGTCTACCGAGGCGGCCTGCTGGCCGTGCACGCCGGGCAGCAGGAGGCCGCTGAGGCTCTCGGGCTGTCCCCCGGGACCACCCTGGCGCGGGTCGTCGGCCCGCAGGCCGTGCGCGTCGCCCTGCCCGGGGCGGCCACCTACCTCATCGGGCTGCTGAAGGACTCCTCCATCGTCTCCACGATCGGCGTGACCGAAATGGTCTTCCGGGCCAACGCCGTGTCACGGTCGACCGGTGACGGGCTGATGCCCTTCCTCGTCGCCGCCGCGCTGTACATCGTCCTCAGCGCGCCGCTCGCCTGGGCCTCCCGCTCCCTCGACGCGCGGCTGCGACGCCGGGTCGCGCGGTGAGCCTGCTCGCGGACTGGTGGGAGTGGCTGCCGAGCCTCCTGCGCGGTCTGCTCCTTAGCCTGGAGATCGCCGCGGTCAGCATCGTCACCGGCGTCGTCGTCGGCATGGGGCTGGCGCTCGCCGTCTCCGCGCAGAACCGGCTCCTGCGGGCCGTCGCGGTCGTCGTCGTGGAGGTCGGGCGCGGCACGCCCGCCCTCGTCGTGCTGCAGCTCGTCTACTTCGGGCTGCCGTCCGCGGGGCTGACGCTGGCGAGCTTCGCCGCCGCCTGCCTCGCGCTGGGGCTCACGACAGCCGCTTACACGAGCGAGATCCTGCGTGCCGGCCTGCAGGCGGTCCCCCAGGGAGAGGTCGAGGCCTCCCAGGCCCTCGGCATGGGCCGACGCGACACTTTGCGGTACGTCGTCGCTCCCCAGGGCGTGCGGATCGCCGTCCCCGCCCTGATGGGCTTCTCGATCCTGATCTTCCAGGGCACCTCGCTCGCCTTCACGATCAGCGTCACCGAGCTGCTGAGCCGCGCCTACTCCATCGGCTCCGCGACGTTCGACTACCTCAGCGTGATCGCTCTCGCCGGCCTGCTGTACCTCGCCGTGACGCTGCCCGCCGGCTGGTTCGTCCGCCGTGCGGAGCGGCGCATGGCTCGCCACCTCTGAGCCCGCCGGGGCGGACGCCCTTCCGGCGCCGCTCCGCTCCCACCGCCCCGCCGCGCCAGCGGCCACCCACCCCCGCGCACGACCCCCTCAGGAGGAGATCCCGATGCGACGCCACAACGCCCCCGCTGCCCTGGCCGCCCTCACGCTGCTCGCCCTGCCCGCCTGCGGCGGCGGCGGGTCGAGCAGCAGCGCCGTCACGGACGACTGCGTCCCCGCGCACGAGCTCGAGACCGTGGACGAGGGGCAACTGCGCGTCGGTCTGGTCGACCTGCCGCCCTACGCCAGCACCACCGGTGACGGCTTCGAGGGGGTGGACGCGGACATCGTCGACGCCATCGCCGCGATGGAGTGCCTCGAGGTCGTCCCCGTGCCTTCCAGTTCGGCGTCGCTGATCCCCCAGGTGCAGCAGGGCGAGCTCGACATGGCCATCGGCGACTTCTACCGCACCTCGGCGCGCGCCGAGGTGGTCGGACTGAGCGACCCCTTGTACCTGGACGACATGGGGATCATCTCGGAGGACGGCTACAGCACGGTCGGGGATCTCGAGGGCAAGACGGTCGGGACCGTCGACGGCTACCTGTGGGTGTCCGAGCTGCGCAAGCTCCTCGGTGACGACCTGCGGCTGTACCCCTCGGCGGTCAACTTGCAGCAGGACCTCGAGGCCGGTCGCCTCGACGTGGGCGTCGACAGCTACGGGTCGGCCGTGCAGACGAGCGCCGATCGCTTCACGGTCGAGGTCGCCGAGCCCGACCCGCGGGTCGCCGCCTCGCAGCAACCCGCCCAGGCCGGCCTGCCGATGACGCTGGAGAACACCGCCCTGCACGAGGCGGTCAACGCTGACCTGGCCACCCTGAGGGAGGATGGCACCATCGCCCAGGTCCTCGAGGACCACGGGCTCGACCCGGCGGCCGCCGAGGCGGGCGAGCCCCGGCTCATCTGAGCCGCCCGCGTCCGGACCTCAACCGGGCCGCCCGGCCAGCGGCGGTCGGTGGTCGCGGGACCGCCGTCGGGGGGCTGTGGCAGGGTTCTGGCCGTGGCCATCACCGAGGACGCCGCCCCGCCTGCGCTGCGGCCCCTGCACGCCCGCACGGTCGCCTTGAGCGACGTGCTGCACCGGCGCGCCAACCGGCGGGCCCTCGACCAGGGCTGGCAGCCGGCCCTCAGCGTCTACGCCGGCTACGGCTCCCCGCGGCGCGTGCGCGTGCTGGGCCGCCTGCTGCTCACGGCGCCGGACCACCGCGACCCCACCGGTCGCCCCGAGGTGGTGCGCGGCTGGCGCAGCTTCCTCACCGTGCCGGTGCGCGACTCGCCGGTGGTCGTCGAGGTGGGCGGGCAGGAGCACCGCGTCCTCACCGACCGCGGCGGCTTCGTCGACGTGGTCCTCCCGGCGGACCTCGAGCCCGGGTGGCAGGAGGTCGTCCTGCGCGCCGAGGGGGCCGAGCCGGCGACGGCGCCGGTGCGCATCATCGGTGACGACGTCGAGGTCGGGCTCCTCAGCGACATCGACGACACGGTCATGGTGACGGCGCTGCCCCGCCCGTTCCTGGCGGCGTGGAACACCTTCGTCCTCGACGAGCACGCGCGGAACCCCGTCCCCGGCATGGCGGTGCTGTACGAGCGCATCACGCGCGCGCACCGCGACGCGCCGGTCCTCTACCTCTCCACCGGCGCCTGGAACGTCGCCCCGACGCTGACGCGCTTCCTGCACCGGCACCTGTACCCGCGCGGACCGCTGCTGCTGACCGACTGGGGGCCGACCCCCGACCGCTGGTTCCGCAGCGGGCGCCTGCACAAGGAGAGGACCCTCCGGCAGCTGGCGGAGGACTTCCCGCACGTGCGCTGGCTGCTCGTCGGCGACGACGGCCAGCACGACGAGGCGATCTACGAGGCGTTCGCCCGCGAGCACCCGGACAACGTGGCCGCCGTCGCCATCCGGCACCTGTCACCCGCGGAGTCCGTCCTGGCGCAGGGCCTGCCGACCCCCCAGGGCGCGCCGCAGCGCGAGGAGTCCCAGCACGCCTGGGTGTCCGCACCCGACGGCGCCGGCCTCGCCCAGCTGCTGCGCGAGGCGGGGCAGCTCTAGGCCCCACCTCGAGCCGGGCACGCCGGTCCGCCCACGAGCAGGTCTAGGCGCGGGGCTCCGGGCCGGGCGCCGCAGCCGTGGTCAGCTCGGCGGCCGGCGCGGCTCGACGGCGCAGCAGCGGGGTGCGGTCGCTGCAGCGCACCTCGAAGGCCGCCATGGCCAGCAGGACAGGGAGGACGAGGACGGGGAGCAGCAGGACGAGGTAGGTCATCAGCGCGCTTCCGTGCGGCGGGTGCGGCCGGCGCGTCCACCTGGCTCCCGGCCGCCGCGGGTTCGACCCGCGCCGACGAGGGTGGTCCACGCCGCGGGACGCCGCACGCCGGACGCGCGCTCGGCGACGACACGGTCCGGTAACGACCGCGGTCGCCGCGCGGGCGCGCGCGGCGGGCTCCCTCGTGCTGTGCTGTGCCGCATGGCTGATGCAGACATCTGGGACCGGATCCGCAAGGCGCGCGACTTCGCGCTCGAGGCCGAGCTGAAGGAGCGCGAGCGCATCGGCGAGGCGAAGACGGCCGAGCTCCAGCACGCGGCCTCGGTCCGGCTCGCCACGCGCCAGTCGGTGCGCGAGGCGCTCGACATCGTCCTCGACGAGGACACCTCGCCCCCCGGGGCCGAGCGCGAGGCCTGAGCGCCGACCGACGCCGCCGGGTCCTCGAGACCCGGCGGTGACGACGAGGGCCCTCCCGGGCGCGCCGGTCTCGACTGGCACCCGTGGGGGCCCTCGCGCACGCTCAGCCGGTGAGCGCAGCCGTGGTGTGGTTCCGGCGCGACCTGCGCCTCGGTGACAACCCGGCGCTGCTGGCCGCCCTGGAGCGCGGTGGCGACGACGGCGTCGTGCCGCTCTTCGTGCTCGACCCCGCCGTCTGGGAGCCCTCGGGCGCTCCGCGCCGCCGCTTCCTCGTCGGCTGCCTGCAGGCGCTGCGGGAGGCCACCGGCGGTGCGCTGCTGGTGCGGCGCGGTGACCCCCGCGTGGTCGTCCCGGCCGTGGCCCGGGCCGCGGGTGCGGGCTCGGTGCACGTCGCCCGCGACGTGGGTCCCTACGGGCGACGGCGCGACGCCGCCGTCCGCGAGGCCCTCGCAGCGCTCCCCGGCGAGGACGACGGGGGAGTGGCGCTGGTGGAGGACGGGACCAGCTACGTGATCGGGCCCGGGAGGGTCGTCAAGGAGGACGGGACGCCCTTCCAGGTCTTCACGCCCTTCTCGCGCGCCTGGCGGGCCCACGGCATCCCGGCGCCGGCGCCGACGCCGACGGCGGTGCCCTGGGTGCGGCTGGACGGCCCGGACGAGCTGCCCGAGGCGCCCCCCGTGGCCGCCGACCTCCTCGAGCCGGGGGAGGACGCCGCCCGGGCCTCCTGGCGGACCTTCCGCGACGAGCGGCTGGACCGCTACGCCGACGAGCGGGACCGGCCGGACCTGGACTCCACCAGCCGCATGTCGGCCTACCTCCACCTCGGGCTGGTCCACCCGCGCACGCTCGTGGCGGACGCGGCGGAGCGCGGGGGCGCCGGCGCGGACGCGTACGTGCGCGAGCTCTGCTTCCGCGACTTCTACGCCGACGTCCTGTGGCACCGGCCCGACTCGGCGCGCGAGGCGTACCGGCCCGACCTGGTCGACATGGAGCACGACACCGGCGAGCAGGCCCGGGAGCGGGTGCGGGCCTGGGAGGAGGGGCGCACCGGGTACCCGATCGTCGACGCGGCCATGCGCCAGCTGCTCGGGCAGGGCTGGATGCACAACCGCATGCGGATGCTCGTGGCCTCCTTCTACGTCAAGGACCTCCACCAGCGCTGGCAGCCCGGCGCCCGCTTCTTCCTGCAGCACCTCGTCGACGGCGACCTCGCCTCGAACAACCACGGGTGGCAGTGGGTCGCCGGGTCGGGCACGGACGCCTCCCCGTACTTCCGGGTGTTCAACCCGGTGCTGCAGGGGAAGAAGTTCGACCCGCACGGGGACTACGTGCGGCGATGGGTGCCCGAGCTGCGGGGCGTCGCGGGCGCCGGGGTGCACGAGCCCTGGGCCCTGCCCGGAGGGGTCCCCGACGGCTACCCCGAGCGCGTGGTCGACCACGCCGCGGAGCGCCAGGTGGCCCTCGACCGCTACCAGGCCGTCCGGGGCGGCTGACCCGCCGGTCCGGTCGGCTCCCCCCGCGCCTCGCCGGGCTGGGCGCCCCACCAGCTGTCGTCGTCGTCCATGGGCGGCGGGAGCGGTGCCGGTCTGCTCGCGCGGCCCCGGGCCGCGGCGGCGGCCGCCGCGGCGTAGTGCAGGCGCACCCCCACCTCGAGCTGGGGGTCGGTGGCGCGGTCGGGGTCCAGCCGGGGCGCGCCGAGGACGACGTCGCGGGCGTGGGGCACGACGACCGTCGCCCCGCGGACGACGCACCCCTCGACGGGCACCGGCACGTCCGCCGCGCGGACGAGCCCGGTGGCGACGACGAGCCACCGCGGGGACCCCTCGGGGCCGGTGAGCACCGCGCTGACGCGACCGACCCGCTCGCCGTCCACGGAGCGCACGAGGGCGCGGAAGAGGTCGTCGGCACTGCCCGCCGCGTAGTCGTCCGGCGGCTCGGGGGCCCGCGGGTCGGGGGTCTGCGGGTCGGGGGTCTGCCGGTCGGATGCCTGCGCGTCGAGGACGTGGGGCGCGGGGGCCGGGTGCCCGGAGGGGCTCTCGTCCGGCGCGCGCGCCGACGTCGACGGCGCCCTCGCGCTGACCGCCCCGCGCGCTCGTCCCGCTCCGGTCGTGCTCCCCCTGCGGCGGCCCATGCTCCACGGTGCCGCAGACCGGGCCGGCGCACCAGCCCCCTCCGGCGCACCGGCGGGGTGCGCCGGGTGATCCGCGTCTCACCGCAGCCCTCGGCGTGCCGCGCGCACGCCGACCCGGTGGACGGGTCGACCCTCCCGCCGTGGTCGGCGGGCGCTGGAGACCGGGGCGCAGCGCGTCCGTCGAGCGCGCGCTGTTCCCCTGGTGCCGCGGCTGACGGCCGGGCAGCTGAACCGGACGACGCTCGCCGCCGACAGCTGCTGCACCAGGAGGTCTTGCCCGTCGTCGACGTCGTGAGCCGGGTCGTCGTCCTCCAGGCGCAGGCCCCTCCCGAGGCCCCTCCCGCCGCCCCGGTCGAGGGCTCGGTCGACGACGCCGGCTGAGCGGGCCCGCCGAGGGGAGTGGCGCGGTGGGGGGCTGGGCCCGGCCGCCGCGCGAGCGCTCGGCGCGGAGGTCGCGCGATCCGCGCCGTCAGGCCCGGGGTGGCGCGCCGACCTGGCGTGGCGCCATGACGGAGCTCGAGGGCGCGCGCGTGCTGGTGACCGGGGCGAGGTCCTCGGCGGGCTCGACGTCCTGGTGCACGCGCCCGGCGTCGTCGCGTTCGGGCCGGCGGCCGAGGTCGACGACGACCTGGTCGACGAGCTGCTCCTGCTGCACTACCTGGCGCCCGTCCGGCTGCTGCGCGCCGCGGTGCCGCACCTGCGCTCGGCCGCCCAGGAGCGCGGGGGCTCGGTGGCCGTGATGCTCAGCGCCGTCGTCGCCGAGCAGCCCGTGGCGGGCATGGCGGCCTACTCCGCGGCCAAGGCGGCGCTCACGGCGTTCGACGCGGCCGTCGCCAAGGAGCTGCGCCGGGACAGGGTCCGCGTCCTCGACGTCCGCCCGCCGCACACCGAGACGGGGCTGGTGGGCCGCCCCGTCGCCGGCGAGGCGCCGCGGATGCCGACCGGCCGCCGGCCCCAGGACGTCGTGGACCGGATCCTGCGCGCCGTCGTCGACGACGAGCGCGACCTGCCGTCCTCGGCGTTCGCGACGCCCTGACGCCGGCCCCGTCCGGCCGGGCGCCGCCGGCTGCGGCGGGCATACTCGTTGAGCGCGCGAGCACCGCTGGTCCGCGTGCGCGTCGCCGCCGGCGACCGCAGCCGGGGGGAGCCGCACGAGCGGAGGAGGAGCGCATGAGCACCACGAGCGAGCACCGCACGGACGAAGCGTCGGAGCAGGCCCCGGGCGACCGGAGCACCAAGGGCGCCTACGTCACGTCGGGGCAGGACTTCCAGCGGGACACCGCCTACATCGAGACCCGCATCACCCGCGACGGCCGTGACGGGTACCCGGTCGAGCCGGGTCGCTACCGCCTGGTCGCCGCACGCGCGTGCCCCTGGGCGCAGCGGTCGATCATCGTGCGCCGCCTGCTCGGGCTCGAGGGCGTCATCTCGCAGGGCATCACGGGCCCGACCCACGACGCCCGGAGCTGGACGTTCGACCTCGACCCGGGCGGCGTCGACCCCGTCCTCGGGTACGAGCGGCTGCAGCAGGCCTACCTCGCCCGCTTCCCCGACTACCCCAAGGGCATCACCGTGCCCGCCGTGGTGGACGAGCGCACCGGCCAGGTCGTCACCAACGACTTCCCGCAGATCACCCTCGACCTGTCCGGTGAGTGGCGCGAGCACCACCGCGACGGCGCGCCGGATCTCTACCCGCAGGCGCTGCGCGAGGAGATGGACGAGGTGATGCAGCGGATATACACCGAGGTCAACAACGGGGTGTACCGCTGCGGCTTCGCCGGTTCGCAGGAGGCCTACGAGAAGGCCTACGACCGGCTGTTCACGGCGCTGGACTGGTTGGAGGAGCGGCTCGCCGACCGGCGCTTCCTCATGGGGGAGAGCATCACCGAGGCCGACGTCCGCCTGTTCACGACGCTCGTGCGCTTCGACCCCGTCTACCACGGCCACTTCAAGTGCAACCGGAGCAAGCTGGCCGAGATGCCTGTGCTGTGGGCCTACGCGCGGGACCTGTTCCAGACGCCGGGCTTCGGCGACACCACCGACTTCGCGCACATCAAGGCGCACTACTACGTCGTGCACGAGGACATCAACCCGACGGGCATCGTCCCGAAGGGCCCGGACCTGTCCGACTGGCTCACCCCGCACGGCCGGGAGGCGCTCGGCGGCCGCCCGTTCGGCGACGGCACCCCGCCCGGGCCGGTGGCGCCCGGCGAGGAGGTCGACCCGGCGCACACGCCGCTGGGCTGACGAGGGGCACCGCCTCGGGACGGTCGTCGACGACGTCGGTCCCGAGGCGTCCCGCGGCGGAAGTTGTCGACTACTTCCGGGTGGTGCGCCGCCTGGGACGGATGTTGTCGACTACTTCGGGGTGGTGCGCCGCGTGGGACGGAAGTTGTCGACAACTTGCGGCCCGCAGGGGGCGCTGGCACGGAAGTTATCGACAGCTTCCGTGCCAGGAGGGGGCGGGGCGGAAGCGGTCGTCGGCCGGACGTCGGGGGACGGGCGTCAGGCGGGGGCCACGTAGCGGCGGAACTCGCGGGCGCGCACGGCGAGGACGCCGGTGGCGACGACCACGAGCACGCCGCCGAGGCCCACGGCCGCCCGGGCGCCGACGAGGTCGCCGGCCGCACCGTGCACCAGGTCCGCCAGCCGGGGGCCGCCGACCACCACGACCGTGAAGACGCCCTGCATCCGACCGCGCATCTCGTCGGTGGCGGCGGTCTGGAGGATCGCGCCGCGGAACACCATGCTCGCCAGGTCGGCCGCGCCCGCGACGGCGAGCAGCGCCGCGGCGACCCACAGCGACGTGGTGAGGGCCACGGCCGCGACGGCGGCGCCCCAGACGGCGACGCTCACGAGCACGAGCACCCCGTGCCGGCGCATCCGCACGACGCTGCCGGAGAACAGGCCGCCCAGGAGCGAGCCGACGGGGATCGCGGCGTAGAGGACGCCCAGCGCCAGCCCGCCCCCCGCCGGGCCGCCGTAGACCTCACGGGCCATCTCCGGGAAGAGCGCCCTCGGCATGCCCAGGACCATGGCGAGCACGTCGGCGAGGAAGGAGACGAGCAGCACCTGCTGCAGCCCGATGTACCGGAACCCCTCGAGGACGCTGCCGGCCCCGGCGCGGCGTCCGGGCGCCCCGGACACCGGCATCGCGGGCAGCCGGAGCACGAGGAGCATGGCGGCCACCAGGCCGAGGGCGTCGACGAGGTACAGGAGCGGCAGGCCGAGCAGCGGGATGAGGGACCCCGCGAGCAGCGGGCCGGCGACGGCGCCGACACCGAAGACGGTCGTGGACAGCGCCATCGCCGCGGGCAGCTGGGCCGCGGGCACCAGGCGGGGGACGGCGGCGCCGCGCGCCGGCGCGTACAGCCCGAAGAAGGCCTGCTGGACCACCACGAGCGCGATGAGGACGACCAGGGACTCCCGCCCCGACGCGGCGTGCACGGCCAGGGCGGCGGAGGAGGCGGCGATCCCGCCGATGCTGACGGCCATGAGACGACGGCGGTCGACGACGTCGGCGACGCTGCCGCCCCACAGCGAGAAGAGGACGAGCGGCACGAGGCCCGCGGCGGAGGCCACCCCGACCCAGGTGGAGGACCCGGTGATGCGGAAGACCTCGAACGGCACGGCGACCGCGGTCAGCTGGCTGCCGACGGCGGAGACGGCGCTCGACGTGACCAGCCGCCGGTAGGCGGGGACGCGGAGCGGGGTCGTGTCGAGCAGGACGCCGCGCAGAGCCACGGTCGGACCCTAGGTCGTCGCCCGAGGCACCCGCCGCCCGGGTCACGCGCGCCCGGGCCACCCAGCGCGGGGGCCGGTGCGGGTGCCGCCGAGCCCCTTGGCCGGCCCGGCGTCCCGGCGTCCCGGGCGCCTCGGGCCTACCCGGGTTCGCCCCGGGCCTTGCGCCTTCCGATGACGACCAGGTCCACCACGGCGACCACGGCCAGGAGGACCAGCACCACCACGAGCCACACCGGCGCGTCGACGGCGACGGCCCAGGCCGCGCCGCCGGCGCACACCACCAGCCCGAGGGCGGCGAGGATCGCGCGCAGCGTCAGGGCGCTGCGCGCGGGCGCCGCCCCGCCGATGCCGTAGCGCGGCTCCAGCGGTTCCTGCTGCTCGGGTCGCTCGCTCATGCCCTCAGCCTGAGCGGTGGGGTGGGGCCCCGTCCTGTCGGGGGCCCACCCCACGCGGCCGTCACCAGCGGGCGTGCACGACCTCGCGCAGGTGGGTGTCGTAGACGCGCTCGACGGCGGCGAGCTCGTCGGCGGTCAGCGGGTCCAGCTGCGCGGCCGCGGCGTTGGCGCGCGCCTGCTCGGGGCTGCGCGCGCCCGGGATGGCGGTGGTCACGCCGGGCTGGTCGAGGATCCAGCGCAGCGCGAGCGCGGCCGTGGGGACGCCCCGGGCGGCGGCGACCTCGCCGACCTCCGCGGCGGCGCGCAGGCCGAGCTCGAAGGGCACGCCGGAGAAGGTCTCGCCGATGTCGAAGGCCTCGCCCCGGCGGTTGTAGGTGCGGTGGTCGGTCTCGGCGAAGACGGTGCTCTCGTCGTACTTCCCCGTGAGCAGGCCGCTGGCGAGCGGCACGCGCGCCAGGACGCCGACGCCGGCCTCGGCCGCGGCCGGGAGCACGCGGTCCAGCGGCTTGCGGCGGAAGGCGTTGAGGATGATCTGCAGCGACGCGAGGTGCGGGCGCGCCAGCGCGGTCATCGCCTCGTCGACGGTCTCCACCGAGACGCCGTACGCCGCGAGCAGCCCCTCCTCGACGAGCGCGTCGAGGGCGTCGAAGACGGCGTCGTCGGAGTAGACGGGCGTCGGCGGGCAGTGCAGCTGCACCAGGTCCAGGCGCTCGACGCCGAGGTTCGCCAGGCTCCGCTGCACCCACGCGCGCAGGTTCTCGGGCGTGTACTGGGCGGCCTCGAAGGGGTCGGCCCGGCGGCCGGCCTTGGTGGCCACGAACGGCCGGTCGGCGGCGGGCAGGTCCGCCAGGAAGCGCCCGATGAGCTGCTCGCTGCGCCCGTCGCCGTACACGTCGGCGGTGTCGAGGAGCGTGACGCCCTCGTCCAGCGCCGTCCGGAGGAGCGCGAGCGCGTCGTCCTCGGTGACCTGGCCCCAGTCGCCGCCGAGCTGCCACGTGCCGAGCCCGATGACGCCGACGTCCTCACCCGTGCGCCCGAGGCGCCTCGTCTCCATGGGCCGACCGTAGACCCGTTCGTCGTCGTCTCCTGGGCAGCCGAGCAGGCCCTGGTGCCGGTCCAGCTCCGCCGGCCGACGTCACCCGCCAGCCGGCGAGCATCCCTCGCCCTCGGCGCAGGCTGCCGGAAGGAGTCCGGACGGGCGGGCGCGGCGCGACCGGGCGTCCCACGGGCGCGGTGCGGGAGTGCCCCCGAGAGGATTCGAACCTCCGACACACGGTTTAGGAAACCGATGCTCTATCCCCTGAGCTACGGGGGCCAGGGTGCGCCCGAGCGTACCG
>Ga0210040_10005734_pt1 | contig 15701 bp, 19 predicted proteins | sample CryGeyCG12114_NA_FD_185462 | JGI IMG/M metagenome (GOLD analysis project Ga0210040, IMG submission 185462) | Groundwater microbial communities from aquifer - Crystal Geyser CG19_WC_8/21/14_NA (SPAdes) (version 2) | ecosystem: Environmental > Aquatic > Deep subsurface > Groundwater | place: USA... | reverse complement strand
TTGCAAAAGATTATATATCTTATTTATTGTTTTCTTATTGTTTATCAAATTATTCACGAATTAAAACTCTTCAAATTTGAAATACTTGGCAGTTTTTTGCGATTTGGTAATTTTAAGGTCACACCCTACGAAGCATTAAATAATTACCATAGTTTTCAGTTAAAATCTGATTCAATAAGTTTATGGTTGCTAAGTCTATTGTTTGGCAATGAAACGTGGCCCTTCTTGCCCGCAGCTTCTCAATTGTGAGTAATTACGGACTTTAAACACCAAAAACTTCATTGAATTCGATAACAACAAGCGATTGCGTCAGGACTGAATCCTTCGGCTTTGAGTGACAAAAGTGCAAAAACCTGTTACAAGGGATCCTAAAGGGCAGCCAGACTCTAGCTTTCAGGTTACCCCTCCTGAGAGTTTTCCATTTTCAACTCCCGTTGAGTGGCTTAAATGGAAAAGAAGGTCCGAGCGATTCAGAATAGCATCTGGCCTTCATCATGAGACTGAGGAAGAGCAATTCAATGCTCTCTTTTACTAATTGGGCATAAGGGACCAGGCAGATGACATATTACTCTCCTTACAGTTGTCCGACACCAACAAGAAAAGCTACGACACTGTGATTGATCGGCTCGAAAAACATTTCATTGTGAAACAAAATGATATTTACGAGAGGGCGAAATTCAACTCGAGAATTCAAGACGAATGTGAGTTTATCGATGACTACATTACCTCTCACTACTCATTGTGCGAATATTGTGAATACGGTGCATTTCATGACGAAATGATTCGCGATAAAATCGTGGTGGATGTACGAGATCGACGCTTATCAGAAAATACAGATGGATACAAAACTGACATAAGAAAAAGCGGTCAACATATCCCGGAATTATGAAGCAGTGAAAAAGCAATCGGATGATCTGCGTGGTGAAACGGAAACGCCAATGAATCGAGTCTTCAAATAAAACGCTGAGCTTCCAAGCCAAAAGACTGATCGAAGACCGATCCAACCCAAACCAAGTGGCAAGCCAAAGAAAGAAAGCCAGCAACAAAAATTAAATAGTGGTGTCCATGGGAACCAGCCAAATTAGAATTGCAAATGGTGTGGATCAAAGTCTAGCCATAACAAGCAAAATTGTCCAGCGAATAAAGTACAAAGTCACAAATGTCAAAAGACAGGACATTTTGCTAAAGTTTATCTTTCCAAAGCTGAGGTGAGCAATGTTATATAATATACACAATGATATAACTATAATCAACCAAACTACCAACTAACCAAATATAGCAATATAATGTGCAAACAACAAAATCACATTCAGCGAGCAAAATTACATCCTTAATTATGTCCATGAGTCTATTGTATCGCTGTGAAACCGGAGAAAATTGAGCCACTGTTCGATCTCTAAATATTTCCCATCGAGGCGAAGGATATGTGAATAAAACAATACAATGTGTTAGGTTAGAAACACAAAAGCAGCTAGCTGCTAGCAGAAAGTGGCAAATTGCTCGTCGATGCGGTAAGGCCTTTAGTCGTGTTTGTGTTTTGAATAGGCAAATCGTAATTAAGCGATTTAAAAATCCCAGATCCCGAGAATTCAAAAGTTTCATCGTAATGATATGAAAAGAGTTCATTTGGGCCCACAAAATAGTTCTCCAAAATAAAAATGCCTCGTTGTATGTTTCTGGCAACAAAATTTGCCTTTAAAATGGGCAAAGGTTTCAGCTCTGAAATAAAAAAAAAATTTCTGCATCATCAGGGCGCTGGACAGGGAGGGTTTTATTTTGCACTAACGTGTCAAAGATTGGAATCAAAGGATAATATTATCTTCTTTAATTCATAGCAATACCATCAAATATACTGTATCTGTCATGGCCGTGATACAAAATAACGATGATATAGACAATGCAATGTCTTCCATAAAGTGAGAAGGCAAAATTATAGTGATTCAATACTTCATCAAGTTCACGATTACATGCAAATTTCACACAGTATTGTAACCTAATGCTTAAAAGTAAGTTAAGTGTACTTATAATACCAAACACCTACCTTGTAATAACTGCCCATCTATGTACATCGGAGAAACTGGTCGCTCACTTCCAATCAGAATGTCAGAACATATGAGGGATGAAGGAAATGAGAAAAAACCCTCGGGAATCTATATTCATACTAAATTCAATCTTTTCCATGAGTTCAACCCTTCAAATGCGACTATTATCTACAAAGAAGAAAGACAGCAGCACAGAAAGTTCAAGAAATCGCTTTTTATATCGAAAACATCTAACTACAACTGTAACTTGGAAGCTGGACAGTTCATAAACCCTATTTGGTCTGCGATATTTCAAAAATTTATTCGGCACCCCTAGTTACAACTTGTACTTCCTTAATGAACTCTAACAAATTCCTCTACCTCTCTAAAATTTCATGAAAAATTTTTCCAAAACTTTGTATTGACCTGAAGAAGAACAGAGAAACTGTTTGAAAGCTTGTCACTTAAATAAAGTAACAATTAATCCGAACAACCAAATAATGTCTACCAATACCAAACATACTTCCACTGCCAATCTAATGGAAAATAATTGCATACGAATAAAAAGTTATAACTTAGTTTATGCACATGCAAATATGTACCTGGATAGGTTTTTATTGTTTTTTGATCATGACCTTTAGACGCCGGACTCAGCTATGAAAATCCAAACATGTGCGATTATTTGAGAATTAAAAAGAAATTGAACACTGTTGTCATTTTTAGAGCTTTAACTAACAAACTTTGTATTTTAAGACCAACATTGCTGACTCTAGCCTCCGTATTATTAGTTTCATATTCCTAATATGTGGGCAACATTTATTACTGAGCAGATAAGCATTGTGACGTTGGTATAGTTATTCAAACACCTTCAAATCAAGTAGATTTTGATAAAACAAAGCTTGCTTGCTTTATAACAGTATGAAACGATTGCAAAAGTGACCTTGTGAACATCCTTAATGTCAATGTGATATAACTTGCATCGATATGTAGTTATCATAATCAGAGTAGTCGGGTTTTTCTTGTTCAAAAACTGGTGGGATAATTCGTGATATTAAGTGGAATTTGCTGATAAATGGACTTGTCTCCTCATGTCTGCGATGTTTTTCAAATCACTGGACTTTTCTTCCACATGGTTGTCGGCAACTTTCAACAAATGCAGTTAATGACAAATATTAATTTTTCAAAAACCTTCATGACGCTAAAATCTCATAAGAACTATTTAAAGCTTTAAAGTAAATCATAATAAATACGTATGTCGATTAGTTACATCAAAATGAAAAAAAAACTAAATAAAATTCAAAGTTAAAAATGTGTAAAAACATATGTACCAACAACGAGTTTTGATACCTTTCCCAGTGTAATGTTCAGCACAAAATAATCTTTAAAAGCTACTAAGCTATTTTTGATTTAAATTTTGCTTCAATGTCTTTATATTCAAAATCATAAGTTCAGTAGAAGAGTAATTTAATATGCTTTGGCATTCAATATATTTGAAAGCCATCTTCAGTATCCCTATGCACAAAAAAACAGTGATGAGCCAAAAGTGTAAGCTTGAATAAGCAATGCCTGATTTATTAGCTCTAATCACGCTCTCAGGAGCGATTGTGAATGATAATGGTTTTAGGTGCATACCAGCAAATAATAAGCAGGGACATGTAAAAGCTGAATAGTTCGATTTTGTGGAGCTCAAACTTTTCGAGCAAAATTTTGGACAACAAGCATCAATCAAGATTGTGGGATTTTTACAAGGATAGCCAACATAGCTGCTGACAAATTAGTGAAGAATCTTTGGCAAAGTTCATCTATACTAACCCTTTGGTCTCTGAGAAAACGTTCTTAGTGATTTTTTATGAAAAAAATTAAACACAGACCGACTCGTAACTTTTTTATTTTGTAACCAACTCACGTTTACTACTAAAATTTATTCACGAAATCTAAAATTCTGATCTTTGGGACATTTAGTTTTTATGCATCAAACGGCCTGACAATGTGAATAAATAACTTTGGGCTGTGGAAATTAACATACTCGTATCTCTATCATATCTTTAGTAATTAGCAATTCCATTTCCAGTTCCCATAAACAGGGATTTTTATATGCAAATAACGATGTGGTCTATGACCAAAAAATTGACTCCAGGAACGTTTCCGTCGCTTCCTGTTCGGAGCAGTGTGAAAATGCTGTAAATGAGAGACGCATTGAACAAGCTATAATTTATAGCGTGAACCTGAGAGCTCGATTTTTTTTTTGTTCGATTCCCCAAATGAATATCGTCAGGAAGAAATCTCGGTGAGAAAATGAGTGAAAATCATAGGCTAAATCTTCGAAAAAAGTACATGCAAACTACCTGTTTTACCTATATTCTTTCGTAATTGATGATCAAAAATGCTTTTGATGAAATAAAATGAATTATCACGATATCATCATAACAAGTGTTTTTATACATTTTGAAAAATTTTCACCGCATCAATAAATATTTAATTTTCAGCTTCTTCATGACACAATTTTACTTCAGATTCTAGGCTGTTAATTTCACAAACCAAAGCGGAAAGCCTCATTTCATTGAGCTGAATATCGGCAGATAATTTTTTATAAGTTTCATCCACCTTTTCATAAAATTTAGATTGATTGCCCCAGACATGGATAATCATAGAAATATCTTGAATAATTGAAATTGTTGCAGCGCTTGTTAGCATGAATTTACTACTGGTGTTTACAATTTTTGCCAAATCAGAAGAAGAGAAAGCAGATATCAGTTTCCTTGGTGAACTGAGTGCTTCAAAAGTTTTTGCCCTTAATCCATCAATACTTAAATTGCCAAAGCCTAATTTCGCGACTTCAAAAGCAGGATAATCTTTAATTCTGCTTGCCTGCTCGGAAATTTTCGTATCTGTTTCTTCAATTGATCCTGCAACAAGGTTTCCAATTTTTTTCTAGTACGTCTGTGCAATAAAGTTTTAACAACGGTTGTTCCAGTTGTTGTGCCCACACCAGCTATCGTTGAGAAAACTCCTGTAGCTAGACAGCCCCCCGCTACAGCTGCTGAAACAGGACCCCCAAAGATACCAGCAAGGAGAAGAGTAGATCCCAAAATTGATGCAGAGCTGCCCACAGTTGTCGAAACTGCACAATTTTTGTGACGTTTTTTCAATTTGAGACGAATTTTGTCAAGCTCTGGCAATTGTTGTTTCTGAATACCTATCAAGTTAGCCAGGTTTGTTTGTTCAACTTTTTTTTTTCTAAGGTTTGGTCCTTTAGCTTCCTTCTTGCGGAGGTTTATTAGTTCCTTCGCATAGAATAAAAACATAAAACTCACATACGCAAACCGCTATGATTGACAGAAACAAAAGTTTTGAACAATACCTCAGAATCCATTTGAATCCGGAATTACATCAATAATGCCAAAATCAAATCTTCTTTTTGAAACTGAGCATTATGAACTCTTCCTGCGACTGAGTGAAAATATGACAGCACGATCAGTTTTTGGACTGAAAGGATGATAAATAAAAAGATAACAATAACTCTTTATAATTGATTTTGCCATAAAAGCTTTGTCAGGAGATTATTCTCAGCACTTCAATTCAAATTCACAGTATGCTTCAGTCGATTTCTGTCTGGCAAACACAGTCTACTGTCTATTACCGAATCATTGGCAGTTGCCCTATGCTAGAGGGGTATAGGTTCGATTAAATATTATGGAAAATATGCGTGGTTCAAAAATGTAGGTTACGTATTAAATTCCTCTATCTATAGTTGTACTGAAAATTATCCAAATTTGCCCTTAATGCGTTTCGAAATTGATATACAGTTGTCGTATATTTGCAAAGAAACAGCGATTATCCTGCAGGAACTTTGGGATAGAAGAGTAAAAAAGGAAAGGCAGAGTAGTAGGACTACGCGCAGAAAAGTAAAGGAGTAGAAGTAGACGAATAGGAATACAATAAATAACAGAAATCAAACGCAAACTTTACAAATTTTAGCATACCAAAATAATAGCCTACATATCTACTTCAACTTCTCTATTCCCACTTTTCATCTTCTATTTCGACACTGCTTTTACTTTCAAATTTATGTTTTCTACCTTAAATAGAGTAAAGGAGTGAAAAAAAAGAACGAAATAGAAGTGGAGAGGTAGATAGGCTGAGGCTCAAAGGCTAAGGTATTTCAGGTGAAACTATAATGCTGAAACTTCAACTTTGAATATAGATTTAAAAATCTCACCAACCGAGATGTTTGTGCAAAATTCACTGGCTTATGCAATTTCATATTGTTTTTCAGTCTGATTTTTGCCATTATCACCAGCAATTTCCTGCATGAATCTCGTACGACTGACTAAAATTTTTCGCGTGAATTATGACAAATTTTAATTTGCAAACACCCACATCCTCCACTATAATTTCGTTATTTAACTAGGTTTTCTTTTTTTCAATAGCGCATGAATTCCGTTTGGTTGTCTGAAGTAGTACACATAAATCATTAGAACTATTACTTTTTATCATGAATTTGTTATTTCATCAAATTTGTTATTGTACGAATTTAAGGATTCTCAGCTTGTCAAGGTTCTTTTGACAACAGTTAATTTCATTTTTGCTATTTGCTTTCAACTTATTTGTCACTTTATATATTTCCAAGTGAGGCAGCGTTTTGCGTGTTGGTTTTAATTTGTTGGTCACTCACATTTTTCTCATCATGATCATCAATATTATTGAATAAGTCCCGCAAAGGTGACAATGAGTAAAATTATTCACGTATATAATTGAAACGTGTCACGTCCATTTTCCTGGCGTGCTTTTTTGGGCGTTTTTCTTCTCCTTCTTCCTAGAATGCTGGAGTTTTGGGCTCCTGAGCCTGGGAAAGGGCTTCCTTGTGGGCGTGGATCTTTTTTTATTCCGAGCCCATTGACCAAATCCTGATGTCAAAGATGTTCCCGGAGTCCTCGTCCCCTTTTGGATATGCAAGAACTGCAATAAATACACAATATTAGTTATTTAATGAATAGTTAATTGAAACATGATTATTAGAGTTAAAATTTATTGTTCGAATCTGGAAATTTATGTTTCCAGTTCCTCTGGTCCTATAGAATCCATTGATACCAGTGAAAATAAGATAAATTTAATCAATTAGAAAATAAGTAGAAAAAATATTATTTACATTTTAATCACCGTTACGCTAATGAATAGCAAGTTTTCCCATTGTTGCTACTTTACCAAATTAAAAATTATTTAACATTGCACAGCTTTAATGTAACTTTTTGTGATCACCAAACAGTAGCCACTTCTGAAGAATTTTCCTCCATGTGAACTAAATTTACTGAATAAAACAATAGTGATTGTTGTTGTATCTAAAATCCTTGTCGGTTTGAGTTTTGCTTTTATTTCACACGTAGTTTAGAATTTTAGTATTTACATATCTTTTTAATAAGGATAGTGCTCCCAACAAGCCCGTGCCAGCTCGAAAAAGCTCGAGCAAGCCGAGCACGAGCCGAGCCTTCATTTTTACAGCTCAAGCCTTTTAGAGCGAGCCTTGTGCAAGCTCGTGTTAAGTAGAAGCTCGCACGAGTCACATGTCGGCTTGCTCGAGCAACTCGTTACAAGTTTTTATTTAAAAATCATAGAAAAAAAGCAGTGGGGCAGATACAAGGATATGAGTGCTGCCCCAGGGATTATCATAGATTGTATTTCGCAAATGATGTAAATGTAGGCAAACATTGGAGACATACAATCTACAATCAGCCTACTTTACACCAGTGCTGTGATTCAGAATTCTGTTCAGGATTTGATTAGTTGATTATAACTAATCAAAGTCAGTCAGTTGAGCTCCATCAGAAAGGTAGTGTATTAATTTACTCTCCCATTTCAATATTTTTCTTGCTTTGCTTTGCCTGTGCTTTAATGTATAGTGAAAAGCTGATTTGTTTGTAACACTAAAAAGTAATAACAATAACAATGGATGAAAACACAAGTGCTATTGAATCCACCTCCTCTGAAAATAATAGAGACTACTTCGACAAAAAATTTGACCTTTTAATGAAAAAACTTGAAATTTTGGAAAATATAAAAATTTCAGTGCAAACAAACTCGAATGAAATAAACTCATTAGAAGAAAAAGTAAACCTAGGACGTGAAATATCGTCATTAAAAAATGAAAATCAGGAGATTCAGAAACTAGTTAATCGAAAAAATCTGATAATTACTGGCTTACAAGATAATGAAAACTAACTCTGAGCTAAAGAACCTTATAAGCCAAACAGTTTGCAAAGCTACTCAGTTATCAATAAATGCAAATATAGACCAATGCATTAGACATGGCAAATTCACACTCAGAAAATGTAAACCTATTCGTATATCGATTTTGTCGCAACACCAAAGGGACTTAATACGAAACAAAAAGGAGATGTTCACACGTCCTGTATACCTCAATGAAGACCTACCATATCATAAGACAGCTGAACACAACATGCTTAGAATGATGAAAAAAGAAGCGAAAATCAACTGGAAAGTGAAATTTATCACTATTGATGCGATCGAATCATTTGTTGTTGGAAATACATCGAACCAATTCAAATCAAAAATATTTGAATTCAGAGCTCAACAACCAATTGAAAATGATTTTTTAGAAGAACCAAAACCAAAAAAATTGAGACAGGGAAAACGGACATGAAAATAACCATGGGAACTTTGAATATTCAATCTATAAGAAATAAATATCTAATGCTCGAGCAACTGCTGCATGAAAACCAAATAGATATCTTGTGTATCACTGAAACATTTAAAAACACTAACTGCATGAGCTACAACTTTTTAAATCATGATTTTTTTGATCTGCCTGACTAAATAAAATAGGCGGTGGTGTTGTTATCCTTGTTTATACGAAACTAAAAGCCAAATCTGTATGCCTCAATCTCCAATTTATCAATATTGATTGCATTCATGTGCGTATTCAGCTTAACCATATACCATCTATCAATACTTTTTGCTTCTATAGGCCACCTAATTATTCTATTAGTGCTATCAACAATGATGTTAATGATCTAAAAAAACTCATACAATCTCTTAATTCAAATCGCATGAACTTTATGTTGGGTGTTTTTAATACCAGAACGAATGCTCCTCAAAACAATTTAAACTCTTTATTAGATGAACAAAACTATCAACAAGTAGTTAAAATTCCTACACGGAAAGAGTCCAATCTTGATCTTATGATCGCTAGCAAGCTTGCAAATATATTTAACATTTCTATATGGGAAACTCATTTCTCTGATCATATGCTTGTTTTAGGAGACTATGAATTCAAACATACTAAATCTAAGCCGGAATTTGAATTTAGAAGAAACTACAGAAACATTGACTATTATCAATTCGGGCTTAACGTACTTAAAATTCCAGATCCAACATGTGAAGAACAATTTCAGTACATAGTCAGCAATTTTCTTGACATATTTGACACTAATGCGACGTTAAAAAATTCAAGATACGACCAATAGCGAAAAATTCTATATCTATGATGAATCAAATACCCTGAAAAAACAAAATTAGTTTACTCACAATTGAAACGTAATATAATATCAAATGCGGAAGTATCTCTATTATGCCCTCTATGCTGAAGCTAATAAAATAAATAAATCGTTAATAAACAACTTTTGACATATGATGACAAAAACAATATCATACATGATTAACAATATGTATTTAGACCAAGAAGTTCCACGACTACATACACGTGCCATTAATTTGACCGAATTTATGAAATACTAGACAATGATAAATTCTGTGTACTTCTTAGCGTTGACCTAAAAAAAGCATTCGATAAAGTAAACAGAGACATTCAAAGAAAAATATATGGTCAAAAATTCAGAAGCTTCCAAGAATATTATAAAAAACACAACAGTAAAACGAGGCTACTGCATGGCATCTTTTGATGTGAAACCATTATTTACAAAAATCCCAATTCAACACACACTAGCAGTTATGAAATCTAAACTTCAAAAAGATGATTCTTTGAAAGATAAAACCAAACTAGGATTACAAGATGTTGTAATGTTGATAGAAACATGTATGGATGACAATTTTTTTGAGTTCAAAAGTCAATTTTACGAACAAACAGAAGGCGCGACCTTGGGATCACCCATTTCTCCCTGTTTTGCTAAATTTATGATGCAAGATGGAAGAAAAAATTATTCCTACTATGCATTTTGTTCAGGTTTATGCGAGATACGTAGATGACATCTTCTTCATTGTCAAAAAATCCAAAATTCTGAACATTATACAACAGTTGAATAGCTACAATAAAGAGATACAATTCACCTGCCAAGTGATAATTAATAATCAATTATCTTTTTTTTGCTGCATGATCACCATAAAAGAAGACTATTCCCTGGGGATCTCAGTTTATCGTAAGCATACCAACACAGATAAATTTCTGGACTTTTTCTGGACTCAAACCACCCCACATGTCACAAACTATCAGTAGTTGACTCATTAGTTAACCGAGCATATCGAATATGTGATGAGGATAAAATATCCGAAGAACTATCTCATGTATCTGAAATACTACAATTGAACAATTATCTAAAACTTATATATGATCGAATTAATAGAATGAAAGAACGCCTCAACAATTTTCAAGTCACTACCAATCTTCAAATAAACGACTCAAGTAGGATCTTGAGGAAAATGGTGATATCATTCATTGGAAAAATCTCTACCAGGATTGCTCAATGTGTTTGGAGAAGTACAGATAAAGATATATGTTATGAGCCTGTCAAAAAACTATCCACAATATTGAACAAAAACAAACAAACACTGAAAGAAGAAGTAGGGGTTTATAAATTCAAATGTTTGGATTGTGCAAAAATTTACATCGGAGAGACTGAAAGAAATATCCAAATACGAGCAAAAGAACACCTGAATGACATAAAATGTGGGAAAGCTACTTCCGGACCCTATTCGCATGTACGAGAAAATCCCACACATAGTTTTGGTCCAAATACGATATCTCTGATTGAAGAAGAAAGACGTTTATCTCCTAGAAAGTTTAAAGAAGCCTTATACATCCTCAAATCTAAAGATTACAACTGCAATCAAGAAGATAGTATAAAAAAGTCCTTTATGGACCGCCTTACTATTGAAAAATATAAAACTACCATAGTGACAAACTTGTCTTTTTACTCTAAGATGAGAGATGGGAGATGACTGTATCCTTTTTCTTAGATTTGATCAATTGAATTTTATTTTCGAAGTTTAAACTGATACTTGATGAATATAAGGTGCCACCAGCGCCCCCTATTGGCACTGGTGGCACCTTATATGGTTTTTATGCTTTTTATTTTTCTATTCTGAATTACATAGTACATTACATGCTTATATTGTTAACAATGAATGAAATAGTAATTTAACACCTTTTTTTACATTAAAAATTACATATTTATATTGCTAACACATACCGAAATAGTGATTGAACACCTTGATTGCATTTAAAAATAACTTTATTGTGCATACAATCAAAATATTATGACTTCATTATTTTCATCACCGATGTGTGAGGAGATTGACATACAACGCACGCCGTAATACTGCAAACACAGTCGATGCAATAGCTGATGTGCCCGCATGGCATTAGACAGAAATTCGCCTCTCTTTTTTTACAAATCAAGCACATATAACCGTCTAGTAACCGTACTACTTTTTCCATCACTATAAAAAAACTAATATTGAACATATAGAAATAGAACATAGAGAATAATTTCAAAATTGAAGTCAACTCACAAGATCGGAGTTGGGCTGTTTCTTTTGTCGCCATGTTTTCTGTGGCTGCAATATCTGATTTATCACAATCGGATACTGCAAACCCTTGTTCTTCAAAAGAAGGTATCATCAGAGTTGAATTCAATTCAATCTATAAAAGGTTTTTTAACGCTTTAAATTTTGTACAGTAAATTACAATGCATTTTTTATTCCTATTGCTTACATATATTTCTTCCATCAAAGACTTGGTAGCATTTGCTTCACCACGGGATAACAATAAATATGGACATCTGTGGGAATTGATTGCGTGTTCAACCCAAGGATTATCAGTTTGTACCCATTTTTCCAACCCAACTCCACAATAAAAACATAGAACTCTGTCTCCACTTCCAACATAAAATAACCCACACTTAGAAAGATCATTTGGCGATACTTGTGAATTGCTAGGCCACAAATCAAAGGTCTTTTTTCGAGAATCCAGCGAACAAAATTTAAGGTGAAGAATATTGCATCCTTTCGTAGAAACTATAAGATTCATTTTCATTTGATCCTCTAAACACTAAACAAGTGACCTCTTCTTTTGTTAGGAGTCCCAAAATGTAAATAGTTCACACTAGAAGGATCTTCTATCACTGAGTCATCTTCGATCAAATCATCTTTACTTAAAGCATCTCAGTTACGTAATCCTTGACAAAATTGATCGACACGAAGGGCACTTCCAGTCGCAGTCTCATGAGTTGAAACGGGATTTTTTAAACATTTTCTAACTGAAGTCGAAGCGCAAGCAATCGGAATATTTATTTTTTGACAAACTGCCAGAAACCTGTTCATTCCTGGTGGAGCAAAGTGGTTTTTTAAATTTCGTGTATAATAATTCAGCAAATCGACAATATTACTGGTTGGTTCTGGCTTTCCAAAAAATGAGACCACACCCTTGTCATCCCAAGATATTATATTTCTATAGTTTTTCAACATTTTAATCATTTGTGAAGGAGTTTCACGAACACTCGATGGAATGGAGCTTAATTAAAACGTATCGTTTTCAGATAATTCAAAATTTGTTGAAACAGGAGTCTTCGGAACATCTTTAGAACTTGATGTTTCTACAGGTATAGGCTTGGTAATAAGTTCATTCAAATTTTTTTCAATAGCACTGCGAATCTGGCTTTATAATTCAATTTTTAAGTCTTCGGGGATAAGCTGATCATTTAATACTTCCTCAGATAAATTTTTCTGCTGAATGATTTCAGCTTCATTTCCAATCAATGGTATATCTCTAACTTTTTGGGTCAATCTTAAAAACTCGTTTTCACTTATAAGTTTCATACGCTTAGCCATGTTAAATACCCATGTAGTTGGCAACAATTTTTCCACTTATAGTTCCTACAGCCGAAAGAACCGGATTGATGATGTATGGTAGATATGAATTGCTTTTTAGCAAAAGTTTTTTCTTTGTTTTTAGAGAAGTCTTTTTTTCACCAAGTGCTCTCAATATATCTTTGAACTTTTTCAATTTTTTAATAATCTTTGCACTCACTTTCAAATTTCCTTTCAGCAGGTTATGTGATATTTCGGATAAACACTTAATGTTGTCGTAGCTTGCTTTATCAAGAATGAGGGCCCGCTGTTTACTTCTTTTTTTAGCTAACAATTGTAGGAAAACAATATTTCGTTGAATACATTTGCTCATCACTGAGACAGTAGAAACTTCTTAAGAGCTAAAACTTTCACATGTGAACAGTTCAGTAAATCTTGATGAAATGGCAGGATACATTTTGTTGCCTTCGTTTCCAACGGTAATTCATGGAGCTTGGGGCAATCTAGGTCTTCCAGATTTGTGTAAATATAATCGCAACCAAGAAGTTTTTGAAGCACTGTTTGTTTTAACTGTCCTTTAACATAAATTCTACATCCAGACTGTAAATAAATATTAAGGATAGCTTTCAATCGTTTTTGCTGAACAGTTCCGAACTGCCAAAAAATGCGATGCACAAACTTCTCACAAAATTTTACGTTTTTCCTATCCTTAATAGATAGTCCCGTCAACTTGAAAGGGGATTTCACAAAGTATGTATCAACATAATGACTTCTGAGATTTCTAAAATACTTCACTTGTTAAAATGTTGGTAGACAGCCTTAAGGGTTCGTCAAACTGTGGATGTAGATTGATGAACAAATAAGAAAACGCCAATTTTGTTGCGTCCTTATATGCTTCTGTCAGAAACTTGGGATGATGAGGAAACAACTGACGGGCTAAGATTGAAATTTGTGAGAGCAGGCCAGGCGATTTAAATATAAAATAATATTGGGTGTTGATTCTGATAACTTTACTTGACCGACTGCGCGGGAATAAGTTTTGAGTGATGAAAATTACAGATGTAGACTTATGATGAACTCCTTTCGTAAAAAATGATTCCCATTCTTGGCTTTTGGTCACTTCATGCATGAAATCATCCAACACCACTAGCGTTTTATCATGTTCAAAAAGTTCAAAGTTAAGATCTTGCTGTAACTCGATTCTTTTGTCCTCAAGTTTCATCTTCTCATAAATTTCTTGATATTCACCATAGCAAATAATGATTCTCGTCAGTTTTTCACTCATAAGGATATCAATTTTCGACAGCAATCGACTTAAAAACGTTGTCTTGCCTGACATCGTTGAACCACACAGTAGCATGGAAAAAGGATGAATCGGTTTTGTTCCCATCAAAGACATTTCAACGTTTTAAAACTACCGAGAACGAAAATGCAATGACAAGTTGACGCATCCGTTGTCAAATCTGATCAATTTTCGAGTCGACGAATAGATGCTCAAACGAATGTGATCGAATTGAAAAGTAGAAACTGGAACGTAAATTGGACAGACATCAACGTTTATTGATTTTGTTTGAGCACTCTCACATTTTACTTTCCTCAAAACCGGTAATAACGTATTCCCAACGAACTGAGGCGATATAATATCCACACAAATAAAAAATGCATTTGACCTCCTCCATGTATGGTTAGAAGTAAAACTTCCATATGAGAACGTTTGAATCCCATCAAACCCTAGAAGAGTTGATAGTGTTTCACTAATTGTGATTTCAGCGTCTAGGGTTTCAATTTTAATTTTCTCGTTGATGATATCAAATTTCACTGAACTACATCTTGAGCATTCTTCATTTAGGTTTTCGATAACATTTTGAACAGAATAACACTTATTCAATCTCAATAAATGAAAATGCTGATTATTCGTCATAATCGTGAAAAAACTGTCTTCATCACTGTTAAACATGTTTATCGAATTTGGAAATTCTATGTTGCACAATGCCACTTCATATAAAGATTTTAGAAAAATTATTATTATTTATTTATTTATTATTTATTAGAAAAATTTTTCTCGGTAACTTAGTCACAAAATTTGCAGAATGATCGTTGGTACTGTGAGATGTTTCTGAAGAAAGATGCATAAAAAACGACATTTTCAACTTCTAGTCGTTCACTGTAGTTTGAGATTACGAAACTTCAGATAATTCTTGTTTGTAAAACCTTCCGTCTATGTAATCTCCTTCTAGAGTTGACAATTTATATGTAACAGGGTTGGATTGAACAACTTTGCGAACTTTAAATATTTCTTCGGTGTAGTTAGAAGAATATCCTTTTTCGAACTGCTTCTTCAAACGTCTAACCCGTACGTGAGAATTTTTTGCAAGTCTTGCTTTTTTTGTTTTCTGTCTTTCTGCTGAGTAATTCCTTGTTAGATTCAATCCACACATCAAACTGATTGTACTCATCAACATTGACTGGACATTGCTTTGTAGCACTAGCACTATTGTTTCGAACTGAGTTAAGTTCGCATTGTGTTATTTTTTACTATTTATGACTCTGCATTGTGCTAGGAGTTGTTTTGTATACCATTTAGTAGTTGCATTTATTTGATGCTCATTGATGCTCATTTGC
>Ga0210040_10005733_pt1 | contig 15703 bp, 16 predicted proteins | sample CryGeyCG12114_NA_FD_185462 | JGI IMG/M metagenome (GOLD analysis project Ga0210040, IMG submission 185462) | Groundwater microbial communities from aquifer - Crystal Geyser CG19_WC_8/21/14_NA (SPAdes) (version 2) | ecosystem: Environmental > Aquatic > Deep subsurface > Groundwater | place: USA... | reverse complement strand
CTGGCTGTATTTCATGAAGCTTTTCCGTCTATTGCTGCAAAGTTTTGCACGGCAAAATTAATATGATCTTGCGGGCATCGTTTGCTTACAAAAGCTTTGTTTAAACGTATCATTTTTTCTCAAAATGCAATAAAAATCCTGATTTTTTATGTAATTTATAGTGAAACTATTTTGTAGTACTATTTTAAATTTTTTCACGGACATTATCCAATCCTGCGTGCACCGTACGTTTGGGCGAAGCCCGGCATATTTGCTAGTCCTTTGTTACTTTGTTCTCATCGCCTGGCTTTGTTATCTCAATGTCAAAGAACATCGTCCGCGGTATTCAAATGTTTGTTTGTAATACGCACTTTTAAAAAAATAGTAAAAATAGTTTTGTATTTTGTAAATAATTAACTCAGTCTCAGTGAAGTAAATTAATATATTAAGCTGAGAAAGAAGACATAAGTTTAATAAATTATAATCATTTGAATAATTTTTTCTGGACTGCAGTACATATTATAAACTATTGACGTGACGAATCGGAAAATTTGAACATACCAGTAAACTAAGGTTTTTGAAACCCTGTAAAGGGAACAAGAATATACCGTAGCGATAAGTGATTAAATGAACGAAATGTGATCAATCTCTTTGTCCAAATAATTGGGATTGTTGGCTTCTGTCCTATTAATAGCTTATCAAGAGAAAGCTCGTTCACAATGGATTTTGCAATGGATGCCGCACTTTTAACGGAAACAACATGGATTATGGGGGATCAGGTAAGAAAATGTTGCTACTTGTGGTATTAATGGATTTACTTGTTGATTAATGAATTGTTATCTTTTAAAATATTTTTTAGTATTTCATCATGGGCTTACTAGCGACAATATTAGCTATAGCTGGAGCCGCCTTATTACTCTATCGCGTGTATTTTAGAAAAGGTAAAAATATGAGCAATCATCAAAAGAATTTACAACTACTTACACAGTATTGTTTTTTTACACTGTAATCTATTGTTATATTATTATTATCACCGTATTCTTAGATGATATTGAAGAAATACAAGCCGGGTTATCGAAAACCCGATTTAGGAAGAGAGACAAAGTGTTATTTTATGGCAAAAAGATGTTAAGAAAAGTTAGATCAATATCATCTGGTCCGAACAAGAAAAGAAGAATAATTTCAAAACTAACTAGAAGGCTTCTCCACAAAGACATGCCTCCAACTCGTTTGCACGTAATTACATTTTTAATTTTGTTATAATTGTCATTCAATGGTCACTGTTAGTAGATATGAAGTGATTTATGATGTAATCGTCAAATTATAATTTGTTAGGTTCTTGAGCCCTCTGCAGAGTATTTGCAAGAAGATCTTTCTAACAAAGCTGATCAACGATTGCCTCCGGACGTTGCTTATGTCCTACAGTCCATTCGGTTTGTAAAGCATTATTGCATTGTCTAATAGCTGGCATTGTTTTTGTTCGATTCATCATGTGGATTTATTTCTCTGATTTTCCCCCCACAGGATGTTTGGAATCTTTGAACGTCCTTTATTTCTTGAGCTCTGTAAACACATGGAGACAATGCAGATTGTTGCAGGACAGTTCTTATTTCGCATAGGTAAGAAAGTTAAGGAGTATAGAAAAGATTGATTTAATACAGGTTTCAGGTATTTGATAGCAGCATTATAATTTTCAGGCGATGCTGACGAAAATTTCTTTGTGGTTGAAAGTGGAAGACTCAAAGTATTTATTACGGAGCCAGATGGAACTGTAGTTACCCTAAAGATAGTGAAAGCAGGGGATTCAATTGCCTCACTACTTAGTTTTACTGATGTTTTGACGGTATGATTCATGCATCTACCAAAGTGTGTTATTCTTGTCCTATGACTTTACACTGTAATGATTTAATTTTCCCAGGGTCATCCACAACCGTTGAAAACGGTTTCAGCTCAAGCTATTGAAGACTCCAGAGTTCTAAAACTCCCTGTTGCAGCTTTTCAGGAAGTTTTTGAAAAAAATCCTGAAATATTTGTTCGTGTTATACAAATTATCATGGTGCGACTCAGTCGTGTAACTCTCACTGCGTTACATCAGCATCTCGGCCTTAGTCAAGAATTAGTTTTACCTCAGCGAAGGAAAAGTGTCGCGTATAGTGCGTCTCCTTCGAAACGTGGAAACCTCCACATGTATCAAGGCTCCGTAGAAGACAATTCAAAAACACCAGGTTAGACCAAAGTTTTACATAAACAAAAGGAAAGAGCTTAAAACTGCATCTGACTGCTAACATTTCAATATGTTTATTTTGTAGATCTACTGGATTCCGAAGGCACAGGCAGCATTCACTCCACTCAGTCACAACACAATATAGGAGAGTCATTTGCTGTCCCTGTGCCGGCACCTGCATCTGCTACTTTCCTGCGGAAGCGTAGCAGCATCTCTTTTGGTGCGACAACTTCTGCTCCCAATAGCTACACTGGATCGGACCACAGACGAGACTCTCAGTTTGATCAAGATTCCACTATGCCTTATCCTCTGTTGGGAGACAGCCCAGAAGCTGACGCTGTTTTAAAATCTGCGATTACCGCATTTAAAATCAATTTACATTTAGACGAAGATTCTTTGTTGCAAGATGTTATTCATCTAAGAGATATACCTGCTGGTGCATTTCTCGCTAAAGAAGATTCTCACCAAGTAAGTTAGCTTGAAATAGGAAAAATCTATGAAAGCCCTTTATGACGTGCACGGGACAAAAAGGACAATATATGCTTGCTTTTTTTTGCAGGATACTGGTCTAGTTTATGTGATTCATGGCATGCTTACAGCCTACCAAAGAGAAGATGATCGAGAAGTTTTAATGTACAATGCATATTCTGGAGAATTTGTGGGAGGATTGTCGGTGCTCACAGGTGAACCCTCTGCATTCACGCTGAGAGCAAAGCATAATACTAGAGTAGCAATTATGCCGTCATCTTCATTTTATTCGTAAGTTGGGAAACTTGCTTCTCCTTTAAATGGGAAGGCTTTGGACTCAGTCAGAAAAAACTTTCTAATTTTTTGTGGGTTCAAAAACTTTACAATAGAATTATGTCCAAACATCCAAAGATTGTTCTTCATGTGGCTCATCTAATCGTGAAAAGATTGAGTCCGTTTGTCCGTCAAATTGACTTTGCATTAGACTGGATATTTTGTGAAAGTGGTAGAGCTTTGTACCGTCAGGGGGATGAGTCAGATTCCACATTCATTGTACTAAGTGGTCGTCTCAGGTCAGTCATTACAAGACCTGATGGGAAAAAACAGCTTGTTGGTGAATATGGGCGTGGAGATCTTGTTGGAATTGTTAGTAGAAATGAATTTTACTAGTTTGTAACGTATTTTATGACTGCTGAAACTAATGCTGTTCTTTTTTACGACGCAACAGGTAGAAACTTTGAGTCGTACGTCTAGGTCTACTACAGCTATGGCCGTACGGGACTCCGAACTGGCTAAACTTCCTCAAGGACTTTTGGATGTCATGAAATTGAAGTATCCTATTGTTGTAACGCGATTGATCAATTTGCTGGCGCATAGGATTCTAGGCAATATTTTATTATCAATAAATACTTTGGTATTTTAGTACATGATTTATTCAAATGTTACAATACTCACATTTTAGGCTCGTGGCAAAAACCTGCACTGGGTTTATCCAATGCAGCTGAGCCCCAAGCAGCATATGAAATCAATCCTTCTCACATGAACTTTTCAACGGTAGCTGTATTAGCTGTAACTGAAGATGTCCCATTGTCTGCCTTTTCTTTTGAGTTGCTTCACTCTTTATCCTCTCATGGTAAAAAAAAATTAATTAAAAAAGTTTACCTTTGTGTGAACTGTATTGTGGGTCGTTTTGCTTACCTTCACATTTGGACCTGTTTAAGGGTCTACGCTAAGGCTGAATTCAGACTATATGAAAAGGGTACTGGGAACTAGTATAATGGAAACTGCAAATGAGTATAAACTAAGTTCATGGTTAGCTCAACAAGAGGATAAGCATAAGATTGTCTTGTACCAGTGTGATTATACAATGACTTTATGGACCCAACGGTGTATAAGGTAAAAAGCAATGAAGTTTTTATTCGATGAATCTTTTCCTAGTATATCATGCTATGCAGTTTTTAACGTTTGACTGAATACTTTTGTATATTAGGCAAGCTGATTGCATCTTTATTGTTGGAATGGGCAAATCGTCTCCGACTACTGGACGGGTATGTTTTAGATTGTAATATGGCCTCATTTTTGACATTTTTATAACTTTGTACATTTTTATAAAGGTGGAAAAACAACTAGAACATTTGGCTGCTCGTACACAAAAAGAATTGGTACTTCTCTACCGGGAATCCGAGAAGCCAAATAATACCACTGCATGGCTAAACGCTCGGCAATGGTGTTTTTGCCATCATCATATACAATGCCCAAAACGAATGTTTTCCAGAAAAGCCAAAATGGTAATTAAATGATTGTTATGTTGTGTTCACTATGTAAGATTTACATTATTGGAAAATCACTAAAATATATTTGTATTTATTTACTAGTCCGACTATTTTGCTAAGATCTGCCAAACAGAACCAAATGTTCATTCCGATTTCTCAAGATTGGCCAGATGGCTTACAGGAACCAGTGTTGGTAAGAAATTACCAATGTTTCTATTTCTAATTAAACATTCTAACGTTTAGTTGCCAGAATAACCAGAACTTACTCTATTGAAATTATTTATTTTAGGACTTGTGTTAGGGGGAGGTGGAGCACGTGGTGCTGCGCATGTTGGACTAATTAAGGCTATACAAGTATGTTTTTGCAGTTATAATTTATCAGAAAGACCTTTTAAAAATTGGTTTCTTCAATTTATATTTGCGTTAAATAGGAAGCTGGTATCCCTATTGATATGATAGGTGGTGTGTCTATTGGTGAGTTTTCTGTGTAATTTCTATGAATTGTAAAAATAAAAAGCAATTTGTGCTAAATGTCGATTATAATTTCTTCAGGTGCTTTCATGGGTGGACTGTTTTGTATGGAAAGAAACATTGTAACGGTTACGCAGAAAGCTCGAGAATGGTCAAAGGTAAGTTTAAACTTCTAAGATGAGGTGATGAGAATATTAAGCGCATACTTATATAACATTGCCTTTGTGATTCAAAAATACAGAAAATGACCCAATGGTGGAGACAAATTTGGGATTTGACATATCCCGTCACAAGCATGTTTACTGGAGCAGGGTTCAATCAAACCTTACGAGAAACATTTAGTGACGTTCAAATAGAAGATTTATGGTTGCCATATTTTACAGTAACGACTGATATATCATCTAGTTCAATGAGAGTGCATACACACGGTAAAAATAGCATGCAATTTTTCCTAATTTTTAATTATCTTTGCGAATAGTATTGTTTTGCTTCGTAGATTCAGACTGTAAACTATAGTGCTACGTAGTGCTGTTTGAATATGAATCATAAGGGCATTGGGTAACTTGGTCATTATCACATATTATATATTTTTTTCTGAGGAGATTCTTCAAAGGAAAAAATAATTTATCGAATAAGCAGTAGCCCACTCAGTTTTTTAAGTTGCTTCTTCCTCATCTCCTTGTACAAATCTGTAAAAAAATAACTCACTCAGTACTATAAATCTGTACTAAAGCCAATGTCAAACCTGATGATAAAATGGTCTAATTGTTTACATTCTTGAAATGTAATTTTTTGACATTTGAAGGGACTCTATGGCGTTACGTACGGGCGAGTATGACTCTCACAGGTTATTTACAATTTAACAAACAACACACTATATGACGTTCATTATGCTTGGCATATCACGTCTTTATTCCTCTCCTTGTACCTTACAGGTTACTTCCCTCCAGTAAGTTTACATTTTGTTGGACAAAGGGAAAAATTGTCTATATTAAGATTTATCATTAGTTACATTACTTTTTCACTAAACTCATGACTTGACTCACTGCAGATCTGTGATCCTACTGATGGGAGCTTGCTTGTTGATGGAGGATATATTAATAACCTCCCTGGTATACCACCTTTTTTACTGCTAATTTATAAGTTTCTTGTGGAGTCTTGTGGTTGGTTGGTTTCACACTGGTACATTCGAAAGATAAGGCTTTGAAAAAACTTTCGACTCTTCCTGCCGACTTTTTTTGTGTTGACCAAGTTCCTCATGTATTTTGAACTTCTTCTTGATTTGAGAACTACATCTACTGTAGTTTCTCAGATATAATCAGAAGGAAGAAATATAATATGTTCCTATTTTCATGTATTTGTAACTTTTGATTCAAATTCTTTGACCTGGGGTTGATTAGCATGCTGGGCTAGTTTAACAATTAGCAGAGAGCTTTTCTAATTCATTTTTCTAATACTTAAAAAAATATGGTGAAAATTGTATGGACTTCGGAACCAATACGAAATGGTTGTTTATATAGGGTGCCTTTGGCGTTACGTCCGGGCTTCTATGAGCATCTGTTTTTGGACACCCCGTACACAAAAAATACAATTTATGAATTCGCACAGTTCCGCTTTGTTAATATTATTCTAATAATGGGATGTATGTTGTATATTTTTATGCGAATAATAGCTATGTGCGACCCAGAAGATGGACATTTACTTGTAGATGGATGTTACATAAATAATGTACCAGGTTATTTTTTCGAATGATTTTGAAGCTGTCTTTTGTAGATCATTATCGTCCGGATTTTGATCTTTGAAACCAACCAATCGCATATTTAAATGTTTTTTAATTTAAAACTGAAGGGTCTTGTCTAACTTGCTGTATGTTTAAAATGTTAAGCTGACGTGATGAGAAATCGGGGTGCTAGATATATATTAGCAGTTGATGTGGGATCTCAGGATGACACCGACCTCACAAATTACGGGGACTCTCTTTCTGGATGGTGGCTTTTGTGGCAAAAGTGGACCAGCGCTTTTCGTTCCAATGTCGTAAAAGTTCCGAATCTTCCCGATATTCAGTCTAGACTGGCGTATGTTTCATGTGTTAGGCAGCTGGAGGAAGTTCGAAATAAGGAATATTGTCACTATGTGCGTCCTCCAATTGACAAGTTCAAGACGCTGCAATTTGGAAGTTTTGATGAAATTAAGGTAATTTTTGCACAAGTTTGTTGTTATAATTATTTTATGTGTATTTTATGTTTATTCTTGTTTTAGGATGTTGGATACAACCACGGGAAAACGTATTTTGATGGCATGATGAAGGGGGGATCAATTTTAAACATTTTGGGCACTGGTAGTGGTCAGACTCATACACAAAGAACTTCATTCACTCGTCCGAAAAGACCTGATAGGCCTACGAGTGGATCTTATAATTTCACTGATTTAGCACAAATTGTGTGCAATGTCAAAAAGACAGCTTATGATGAAAGTGAAGAAGGTAAAAAATTACTTTTTTTGTGTAGAAAATTTTTTGTAGGGATTGAAATGCACATTTTCCAATTGAATTGATTTATAGAAGAATCGGACGAAGAGGGAGAACTGTATGATTATGATGGTTATGCATCTGAGCCTGCATTTTCACAAAAATCCTCAGAAAAAGTGAGGTTTTTTCGTTTGATTTTAGCGTTAAATTGAAGACAGTTTTAAAAAACTTGAACAAATGAATTTATTTGTTTTAGATTCATGGTGTAGATGTTCCTCTCTCCGAAACTGAAGGAGATTCTGAGCACTAACCAATTAAAACTGATTTTGCGAGCTTGAATTAGTTTTGATTGAGTATCTGACTGTAATCCTAATAATTCACCCTATCTACATGATCTGCGTGGGATTTGCCCTGTCAGAAGAATCGTAACCAATTTATTCATATTACAAGGCTGAACGTAAAATTAAATTGTCACGCTCTCTAAGTCAACTGTCCTGTCCCGGTCATTTTTTATTTCATTGCTTTGCCTACTCTTCTTTTTTTGTGGAGAAAACGGAAGTTCGTATATTTTTAATTTTTGAGTCAAAATATAGCAAAGTTTTATAGTTTCGGGAAAATTTGGACGACAAGGACTTCAAACTTTTATTTAGCGCATCTATTTTAAGGACAGCTCAAACGCAAAAACTTTATAAAACTTCATATTTTCCAATATTACGTGTATATTATGGCTTGTTTAAAATAAATTGAGTAATATTACATATTCCGTTCGGGAGGGATGCTTATTTCAACAACATCAAGTAAAAAAGCTTCTTTATTGATTAATAATTTTTACCATACTGAAATTTTGGATCTAAAACTGAAATAAATGTGCCCACTAAATGAAGCGATCCAGTGACAAGGACACTTATATTTTTTTCTTTCCTATTTTCATCATCTGTCAGAGATTCCAAATAATATGATGCTTCTTTTACAGAGCCCATTATTGCAGTTGTCAAACTGTCATTCGGCAACAGTTTTTTCCATACCAAAGCATGATTTTTACAGGGCTGTACTGGGTCTTCTCCCCTAATTGCTGACCATGTATCTGCATGCATGAAAGAATTCATTAGCATGCTGGATCCCAAAAGTTGAGTAAATGACAGTCACACAAATAAGTCATACCTGGATTTTGTACTTTGGCACTAGCAATTGGTGGACAAAAGATAACTAGTGAGAATAAGCCGGGCTCAGCAAGACATTTCATTAAAGTCTCTGTGTTTCTATCACCCGTAACATGAAAAATGAGTACTCGAAATTTTGACAAATTTTCCTTTGCAGATCTTATGAACCAGTTTTTCGTGATAGTTATACTTTCCACCGTATGAGCTCCATCCAAATAATACGTCAGATATGGAGAAATGTGTAAAGTCTATAAGTTAGCCCAAAATATTAAGTCTACTGCAATACAGTGACATGATCAACAATATTGCGTACCTGAAATCTTCCGGGCCAGTCAACAGTTTTCAAGCCTTCTTTGAAAACATCATTCAATGTAAAAGGTTCTCCTGGTTCAAACTCTATATCACATTTTGTTTTTGCACTTTCTAATAAGGATTTCTCCTGAAGAAATGCTGCAGATAATTGTATTGCTAAGCTTGCATCTATTCTTGCGATTTCTCCATCATCTACGCCAAGTAGGATTTCACAATGGTACGTGTCTAATGATGGAGCCACGTAAAGAGGACACTATAGCAAGACAAAAAACTTTAAACTCATGTAAATTTTGAAATCAAAAAAATTTAATAATAGTTTACCTACATCAGTTTCTTTGGCATGCTTCTTGAGCAAGCTCAAAACTTTTGACGAATGATTACAAACAGTGAAACCTGGAATTCCGGGTTTCATGATTCCAGCCTTTTGCCTTGTAATATCTTCTATTGTGTGTCCTAAAATATTTTGGTGTTCCAGTCCTAAGTTTGTAATTCCAACAATTTTTGGCTTCCTAAATTGACCATAGCGTCAACACACCATAGTTTTTAATCAATATTCTCTAGTTTATATTGAACATTATCATAATTTATCAATAAGCGAACCTGATCACATTTGTAGTATCATACAAGCCACCGATGCCCACTTCCATGATCGCAACTTGTGTATTTTCCTTCAGAAACGTGTAGAATGCCATGCAAGTAAGAAACTTGAAGTATGCAGGCATTTTTTCTTTTGTCTATTGTACATTTTAATAGTATCTACAATTAGTAGGTGCTCCTCGAAAAGTACTTACTTAAGGCATGGAAGTTTAAAATATTTCACTCACAGTTGTGGCCTCCAGTGTGTTATAAACTTGAAAAAAGTATTGAGCAAATTTTTCCTCAGAAAGGGGTTTCCCATTTATCCGTATTCTTTCTCTTACGGCAGCAATATGGGGCGATGAGAAAAACCCCGTGCGTAGTCCAACATGCCTCAATATGGATTCAGTAAATGCACATGTTGTACCTTTCCCTTTTGTACCAGCTACATGGATCACATTTAAACTATTCAATTGGTCATCTGAAATGCCAACTTTTTGCAATACTTCTCTTGTTTCTGAAATGCTGAGTTCGTCAAATGCCTTTCTGTTTGTTTGAATTAGTGCTCTGATTTCAGCATTTGATTGTAAACAGTTTAAAGTTTTCACAGCACTCTGCAACGACATATGGCAAAAAGTAAGTGTATCGTCAATATAATTTTTATTTTGCTTGGAAATTTTTGTTGTCACTTACTTCATAGCTGGGTTGTTTAGAATGTGGATAAGAAGACGAGAAATTTTTATTCACCGACTCCATTATGGTAGTAATTCGTAGAGATATTCGAATGCTGCTGCATTGAATAAGTCTGGATGAATAGTGACCACATAACTGAGCCATACATAGGTTCCCTGTTCTGGCTGATGGGGATAAAAAATTCATGTTTACTGATATGTGTATCGACAATGAGCAATAGACGTGTTTGATTGCATGTAGTTGGAACGAGGCAGATCAGTTTACAAAAGCTGTGAAGGGCTTAAGCATGTGTTAAATTGTGTGACAAAACGTCAATTTAGTCTTGTGTGGAGTGGATTGAGATCTAAATGTAAGGTTAATGCTTCTCAATTCTCCATGCAGTGAGTGAATTACTTGAGATAGTAATGTACGTAATGTATGGGTGTAGTCATAAAAGGGATTTTACAAGCAACTATAAAATGTCCGAGTCTGAAAGCACTTGACAGATTAGGCTAGGGTGAATAAGTTTCTATCAACAGACACATAAATAAATACGAACCAGTTATTTTTAAGTCAAGTTAATATGAACAGTAATAGTAGGCCTTGTTGTATACGATTAAAAGTTACTTACGATTAGGTTATTTTAAATTTCATGCATCACATGTTTCATGCTTTATAATAATCTGGATCTGCAGAGAGCAGCAAAATAAATGATCACAATGTGATGACACAAACGATTGGATGCATGTCTTGAATCAAGACTCTTGATTGCATGTCATGCTAACTAAATCTAAAAATCCTCTTTTTTATCCCGTAACTAACTGAATAACTCAAATGTTGAATGTTTATTATTATTCCTTCCGAATTCTATAATAAATGGCGACAAATTGTTTGTTCTGCGTACTTTTGGTACATTAACAATCATGCAGAACACGTACTTACGTTACGTACAGAGTTTCACTGGATTGGGATACACCGGATACACATTGAGCTCAAACGCGCCCTAGACGAGAGTGTATTTTCATCCAAGCTTAATTAATTCAATTCACAATTCAGATCATCGTTCACAATTGGATAAAATTGTCAGGACAAGTCCAGTTTCTCTGTTGTCAAGTACCTCAGTCTCAAAAGTGTCGTAATTACCTTAAATATGAGTAGGATCCAACGTATTTGGTAATTATAATGTCTAGCATAAAGGTTTTGTCATTGATTGAAAATTAGTTGGAAAGGATTGATAAAAACTTGGAGCAGTTAGCTTGATTTTCATTTAATGACTTGTATCAAAGTGTAGAAAAGTTTTTACACTTTTCGTATTGTTTTCAACAAAAAAACGAGCGTAGTCTTTTGAGTTTCGGACAATGGTCGTAGTCAGTAGAAATTCAAGACTGCATGCCCTGAAAAAATTCATATTATACGCACTATAGTACTTGCGCTCTTTCACTGTCAGTCCAGTTCAGTGTACTAATTGTAAGTTACGTTGTAATCTTTATTTTAGTTTTGTGACACTCTTTCATTTTCTTACAGAATGATTTTTAAAATTACATCATTCCTACTTCAGTGCAGATTTGAAGAAATAACTCAGTGAAAGTTGAAAATGGTGATCACTAACCCTGAATTCCCTTCTATAACTAAGATTCAAGTGTTCGAAAAAAAATGTCCGCCGGGCTTTGTTGGGGTATGTGGAATTTCGTTAATGTTTATTGTTGATTTATGGTATAAATATGATAATTCTGAATTTACTGGACTTCTTTTATAGCTGACAAAAACTTTGGATACAAAAGATGCTGCTGACCTTTGGAAAGAGGGATTGTTTGGCCGCAAAATGACCAGATTCATTTGTTTCTCAAAAAATAGAAATGAGGAGAGACCCGATCATATGGTCCATGCTATTCAAATAATTAATGATAAGGATTCCATCCCCCATAGTTTCGTGGCGATAGAGGAAACTGTGGACACCTACCAAAAGGCGTTTAAAAAGAAACTCTTGTGTGTCAAATATGCTCATTTATCAGACAATGTTGAGTCAATTGTTGATATCGTTTTGCTGAGCAAGTCTGGATCCCCACCTCTCGGCTATGAAGATGTTGGTGAGATTAGTGGAATGCACATTGTGGTGAAAAAGATTTCTGCGATTACAAGACTTTCTCCGCAACTGAGCGATGGGCTTTCACCGGCTGTTGGCAATTGGGCCAACACAAGTTGGGTTTATCCAAGACTAGAAAATTCTTTTAGTAAGCTGAGCACGGATAGCTCCAGTAGCACTTTTAGTACAAATGGAAATTATCCTGTGGGCCCCTATCCGATTAAGAGCACACCTGTCTCGAATTACAGCACACTATCATCTCAATATTCTGGATTGGATGGTATCCCCTTTGTACTTCGTGACGAATTAACAAATTCTGGTGGTGGAAAAAAGGCAATGGTAAGAACATTTTGGAGTTGCCTCCCCCATTCTTTACTTATATAGTGTTTTTCTCATGCATTATTGGCATTTTATTAACTTTTGACCTTTTGAATTACTACAGTTTAATTCGGCTTTTAATATGCGAATAAAAAATCGCGTAGAAATTGAGTCTGAGGTATGAATGGAACTTGCTACTTATTCAATTTACTTAAGGTCTACAAAAGTAGATTTAAAGGTACAATATCTATCATAATATATTCTTTTTGTCGCAGTATACGTACGAGTTTATCAGAGAAAAACAAGTTCTTGCGACTGGAGGAGCCTGATAATGACATCTATGAGAAGCTTGACTTGCCCGGTTTTTTGGGATTATAAGACGCTGAAAGTACTATTAGATAAAATATTTGTACGAAAATAAGTTCATGAATTACACGCCTTAACTTCGCAAGATGATTCGCATGCCAATTATAGATAGTATGTACAGTGAATACGTTGTAGTAGAAAGCAGTTCGTTTTCTATGGTATGTATTTCATAGTTTTTTCTTTTGTAGGAAAAACTAACAACCACAATCAATCGCAAGTACACTAATAGTTTATAGTCGCATGTCATTTTACCAAAATATGATATGAAACATTAAGTTAAAGTGTAAAGCTCATACTGTAATGAGTTAGTTGAGAGCTACATGTGAACGAAAAGTGCTGCAGCAGTGTTCTTGAGTTGTACTGAATAGGATATAATTTCTGAGTGGGTATTATTTACAGGAATAGTAGCTCAGAAGACACAAATAGAAACTTTTTTTTTCATTTTATCAATTTAAATGAATTGGTAGTTAACTTTCACTCAGCTTGAGCTTGTGCAGTTTATTCTTAAAATATGCATACGTCTGTACAGCGAGCTTTGTTTCTGTATTTGTGCATGTCAATATATTTTGTGAGTTTTATTCTTTCCAATATTTAGTATTTTATATGAAACCCCTTGATTTATGCATGGAAGAGAAAAATGAAATTCAGCTCCATAATCGCAGTAAGAGTTAATAATTGATTCTTTTTGTTCTGCCTGGAGCAAATGTTTAACGTGTAAAGTCCAATATAAAGTTGTCTCTTTTGGTGAATATTGGATGCTTTTAACTTGTTCTTCCGATCTATACAATATTCCTGATATTATGGATATTATGTAGCATAATGATTACTTTGTATGATTGAATCAAATAATATTCTATATACGTTGGATTTTGGATTGAATAAAATAAACCGACATGAATACTGTTTAACCCACTGTAGTACTTTTTTATGCTTTTAGACGCATGTAAATTATGAATCCCTTCCGCAAATACAACTATCTCTTAATTAGCTAAAAATTCCTGACAGTCTATGTTTTAACTTTGGGTTGGGACAGCGTTTAAATTAAAAAATAAGTTTACTTTTTGCTCAACTTTTATAGTACCTACTATTTATAGTTTTTTTTACGAAGCCTATATATACTTACGAGGTGTTTCTATAACTGTTCTGATGTCTGATACTGGAAAGCCAGGTTCGGCTGTAACACGATGCTCCCAAGACGCAGTGGGTCGGATGCTACTCTACATATTTTCAGAGATTACTTTATATTCTACTCTTAAAGAATGTAGAATGCATGGACCCTCTTCAAGGTTTTATTTTGGTTTATTTTTGGAACGCGTGGTGTAGAGGACTTCTGGCACATAATCCATTTTAAAGCCCAGACATTCATTCAGAATCAATGAAAATTCCAATGCCAATATGAAGGCAACAAATTATGCTGTAGGATAGTATTTACCATTACCATTTTTACGAAAGGATAGGGATTTTATCGGCAAATTTAATCACACCTTTTAGAGCGACGGCCAGTCATCCAGTAATTTTAAATAATCTCCAACAGAATTAGGTTGGAGGTAAGTTTCAGCTCTTCATGCGGGGCCAAAAAAAAACATTTTTGTCGCATCTGCCAGCAGAAGTAGGGAATCTTGAATGTTTTAAGATCATGGGGAAGACACATTACACGCCGGAGATGCACCATAATGCACCATAATATTATTATTTTCGTCATAGATAATACACAACCAAACTCAATGTAGTGCGAGTGTGATTTGCAAATCCCTGTTCTGTGCACTACAAAAAATCGTTGTTTATAATTACTTTACACGCAAAATTCAAGATTTAAAAGCTTACTAAAGGATATCAGGAGAAGGTTCCTTTTTGGTTGTTAAATTTCAATCCCTAAACAACGAAATCGAATTTTAGAGTCATGAGTGAAGAAACCATCGACTCCGAAGACTACCAAAATACAAAGGAAAATGCTTCGAAATCTTTCAGAAGGCTTCAGGTGACCATGCCATCAACTTATGGGGATGGTTTCGATCGCATTCTAATTGACATGGATGACCCAGATACGAATTCAGAGGAGCCTGAAGTTGTCACCCATAAAATAGTGATAACGCCATTTGTTCACAATTATGATCCCAAGAAATTTTCTGCAAATCCAAAGTTTGACTATAATCCTCCCCATGAAATATCGTCAATTATTAAGCATAATTGTGTGAAGGAGTGCAGCCAATTAAAAATTGAAACGACGTCACTCAAAGGCTTTGCTGATGCATCAAATCCTATATCAAATAGTCATAAATCTACGGCTGATGGGATCTCAGAAATAAATACGATTGATGAAAACCTTAAGGCGGACGTCAAAGTGCTTCAATCGTTGTCACAGCCCACGTGTAATGAATTGCCAGGCACAAAGAAGCCACAACATGAAAATTTTCAAGGCGCCAAATCTGAAGCTAACAAACATGGATACAGTGACAATAACAATGAAGTGAATGATTGTTTGAGTTCCGATTTTAGAAGTGACAAATATAGTTTTCAAGGACGGGAAAAAAAGGATAGTAACGATTTGGAAGAAAGTAATAATGATTTGTGCAAATTAAATTGGGAAGGTCAAAATTTGCCGAAATCAAACTGTTTCAAATTTGTTTATCGTCACATAAAATCTCCTTTTTCTAAAAGTAAGATTTGCGAAAAGTTTTTGGTTTGGTTATGCTCATGATGATTCATATAGGGTACATAATGTCTCATTTTTACACGCATTTTGGAAATGGATTTATAATGATTATGTAATTGCCATGGGTAATGATTAAATTATCTAATTTTAATGACCATCCAATCAATCCACAAACGTTACTT
>Ga0210040_10005732_pt1 | contig 15705 bp, 1 predicted proteins | sample CryGeyCG12114_NA_FD_185462 | JGI IMG/M metagenome (GOLD analysis project Ga0210040, IMG submission 185462) | Groundwater microbial communities from aquifer - Crystal Geyser CG19_WC_8/21/14_NA (SPAdes) (version 2) | ecosystem: Environmental > Aquatic > Deep subsurface > Groundwater | place: USA... | reverse complement strand
TAAAGTATTATTTTAACGATATTATTACTAATATTTACTTTATTAATAGAGGGGTTAGTATATAACTAGCTAAGGACTTTTAGTAGTAGAAAATCGAGCTTATTTTATTTAAAATATAGGCTAATAGCCGAAAATACTAGAAACTAGGCTTAGAAATTACTATAAACGAATTAATACTTAGTTTTTAAGGCTAAAGTAAGTATATATTTAATATACCTTCGAAACTAGACCCTATCGGCTTTAAAATCTTTACTCTAGCGGATAGGGGCTATTTATAAGCCTAGGAATACTATAAGTACGATATAAACTCGGAGAACACTTAAAAAAGACTAATAGAGGTTAATTTACCTTTAGAAATAAGGAGGGGGGTTACTAATTTTAATCCGACTTAATAAGTAGTAGTAAGGCTTATAGATCTTATTCCTAAGAGAAAAGGCCTATATTCTCTTTATCTTAATAACCTCTTTATCTACTAGAAGCTCTACTACTATATAAAGAGCTTAGGGGTTACTATTATCGGTATAGTAAGAAAAGAAGTAATAAGGTACTCCTCTTAGCTATTAGTATTAAAAAAAGAGAATAAGGCCTTATACCTTAACGTTCTTTAAGCTACTATCGTCTATAGAGTAGCCTACTAGCTCTAGTAAGATATAAACGCAGTTATAAAGATAACTACTGCGTTTTCCTTATTAGATTTTATAGAAAGATAAAGAAATCAGCCTAAGAAGTCCTCTACTAACGATACTATCGCTTTAAAGGAGTTTAAGGCCTCCTATACGAAGCTACTATAGATTCCGACCTTTATTAAGCGATATAATATAGTAATAGAGGGGGTAAACTAAGTAAATTAGCTCTAAAAGTACTATTCGACGCAGTTTAGTTAAGTAAAGAAGGAATTCTTCTTTAAGCTTTTCTAAACCTTCGATCTCGTAGTAGTAAATATCTAGATTATATATATATATAAATACGAGATTCCTACGTTAAAGACTAGAAAACGAGACTCTAGAGAGTATAAAAGGTTTATTATAACGCTAATAAACTAGCTATTATAATATACCTCTTCGAAAGGCTATAACTTAGAGGAAACCGCGGAAACAGCTTATATTTAGATAGCTAATAGGCTAGGAAAGCCCTCGAGCTCGTAAATAATACTCGAAAAGATAGTAAAGGAGGCTATAGGGCCTCTATTGCTATTCGAAAAGCTAAAGCGACCTTTAGAGGCCCCTTTACCCTCTTTACGACCTTATTACCTTTACGAGTATATCTAGACTACTACTTAAGGTAAGTATATTATCTATCGCTAGAATATATAAGAAAAGGATAAGAACGAGCGATATATTAATTAATAAGAGGCTAGAGCGTAAAGAACGATATAAGATATACTTAAAGTACTAATATTCAAGGATTTCTAGCTTAATAAAGAGGTTAAAGAACGAAAGAAGTAAAAAGAAGATTAGATTAAAGGCGCTAATACTTCCTATAAGTATAATTAGTGCTAGCAGCCTATTTATAAGGCGAAGGAGTATTAGAAGAAGGCGTACGAGGTGATAATATCGAATAAGAGGCGAAAAAGGGGTTAGATAAGAGTTAATAGAAGTTAATAGGCGTTAATAGGCGTTAATAGGCGTTAATATATACTTATATACAATAGTTTCTTTAATAATAAGTAAAAGGATCTTTTAAATAAGAGAAAGGTATTTAAATAAAAGTAAGATAATATTAAGTTTACTTATTATATCTTAAGTTTTTATTTAAATATCTTAAATTAACTTAAGATAATTTAAAAGTTAGTAAGTAAAATACTAGTAAAAAGTAAAAGATATTTAAAATTCTTTAAGTTAAGGAAAAAAGGTAAAAAAGAAATTTAAATACGTATAATATATCTTAACCTAACGCTATTAAGGAAATAAATAACTTAGTAAAAGAAAATACGATTCTAAATACCTACTAGAAAAGCTTTAAACTAGAATTAAGACGAGCTTAAATTAAGTTATAACTAGTAAGATAAACGAGCTAATAAGCTAAAATACGTACTTTTAGAAAAGTAGTTTAGTTTTTATAGTTTATTAAACCTTAAACGAGATTTAAATACGTAACTTAATTCTATTAATAGCTATTATAACGCCGATTAGCGAATAAATTTAACGAGTCTATAGCCTCTTTAACTAACTCGATTAACTTTCGCTTATTAAGTATTATATTTAATTATTATACGAAATTTAAGTTTCGAAAAATATATTATTACTTTTAGTAAAGAAAATAGATTTATAAGAGAAAATTATTAAGATTAGCGATAACTCTTAGTAAAGATATTAAATAACGATAAGGACTTTACTACTAGGTATATATTTAACGGTTATATATATATTATTAAAACGCCGCTTAACGAATAAGTACTTATTTTAAAATTAACGAAAGTATCGTAAAAGAAAAAAGAACTTAAGAGATTTAAAGAAGTTAAGTAATTTAAAAAAGTTAAGTAATATTATAACTTTAGAACTAAAATATATAAATAAGTCTAACTATTTTAAGTTATATAATAGCTAGATAGTATATATATAAAGTAAGTAACGTTAACTAGCTAAGATTACTAAAGAGAAAAGTATTTAGAACTTATCTTAATAAGTAACTTCCTTAATATTATACTTATACTTACGTAAGTAGTACCGTTAGAAAGAGCTAGTTAAGCTAGTTATAACGGTACTATTTATATAAGTATAAATAAAAGATTAAGAGAGTTCCTCTACTAAAGAAAGGTTTTTAGATCTTCTTCTTTCTTTAAGACCTACTCGCGCTAGTCTTAATATAGCGGAATATATATATTATATATAACTTAACGAGCTCTTTCTAATAGTACTAATTATATAAGTATAACTAGAAGATTAAGAAAGTTCCTCTACTAAAGAAAGAGTTTTTAATCTTTTCTCTCTTCTAGATCTACTTACGCTAGGCTTAATCTAAAAGAAGATATAGTATATATATATAACTCGACGCGTTCTTTCTAACGGTACTACTTATATAATCGTAGCTAAAAGACTACGAAAGTTACTCTAATAAAGAAAGGTTTTTAAATCTTTTTCTACCTTCGAAACCTACTCGCGCTAAGTCGAATAAGAATATACTATATATATTATATATAACTCAACGAGCTCTTTCTAACGATATAACGTATAAAAGAAACGAACGAATAATTAGAGTTATATCTACGTATTACCTTATTTTATAGTTTATTCGTAGTTCTTACTATAGGATTAATCGAAAACGCTTTTTAACGCTAAATCTAAAACCGTATATATTAAAACCTCGGTTTTAAAAGTATATAGAATAGAGTTAAAACTAGATTTAATCTTAGTACTTCTTATAATCTATATTATTAATAGTTAATAAGTTATTATTTACGAAAAACTTAACTATAATATCGCTATAGTAGACTTATAAGAAAATTATATATCTACTTTAAGAGAGCTTATTACGATAAATATAAGCTATTATAATATTATTTTAAAAAAGAACTAGTTATAAAACGCTAACCTTAATATATAATAAAAGAGCGAAGAGTAATATTATCGTAAAGAGAGTATAAAGAAGATAACTAAGTTAATTAAGCTATATACTACCCTAAGCTAGCTAGATTTATAAAAGAAGAAATACTTATATATAGTTCTAGTTTAATTAATAATCGTAGAGAGTTTATTAAGAGTATAGCTAGTAATAATAGATCTAAAAGAAGAGATTATTTCTTTTAAGTTTTAAGATTACGCGTATATCTTTAGTAAGGCGAGTATAGTATATTAACTACTAGATATAAAGGTTAAATACTTTATATTAATTAAAAAGAGAAAGACTATACTATTTAAGCTTATCTACCCTCTTAGTAATAGAGAGCTTAAGATCTTTAAGTACTACCTTAATAATACGTAATAAAAGAAATAAATTTAAAGAAGCGAGTTTAAAATAAGAGCTTTTATTCTCTTCGTCTTAAAAAAAGATAATAGCTTATAACTTTATATTATAGTCGTAAGAAAAAGGTCTTCGCGTTTAGTACTTTTCTTACTAAAAGTAGCTATATTTATAAGCTTTTACTATTATAACTTAAGTATAAATATACTATTTTCTTAATATAGCTAAGCCTTTTATTATTTAAAATATATAGAGTAAGTATCTTAAGAAGAATTATTCGTAGAGATAAAGAACTAGTTAAAGAATAAATTATTTCGTTAAGATAAATATACTTAAAGTATTAATTAAGTATAAAGTTCGAATTATTCGTTTTATATCGCTATTATACGTCTTAATATAATTAGTAAGGTAGTCTTCTAGCTACTAAGTATAGCTAATTAGTAGGCCTTCTTATTACTATAAAGAAAGAACTCTTTTTATACCTTTATTATTAAGCTAAAGCGTTATTAAAAAGTACGATTTTAATAAGGTAAGTATTAAACGCGAAGACTTTTTTCTCGCGATTATAACTATTAAAAGCTTAATAAAATTATAATTAAGAATTAGTACTTTTTATCTTTAATTATTAAAATACTTAATAAGCTTATAAAGACGATATAGTTTACGAAGCTTAACTTATAAGATACTAGGCCTCTAGATAAGATAAGAGTAAAGTAAGCTTAAGATTAAAGAACCCTCTTTATCTAGATAAAAAGAAATAAGCTTAGCTACCTTTAGCCTATCTCTTTATTCTATAAGTAAGAGCTTATAGGCTCTTACTACGACGCTTATTCTTATTAAACTCGATTAAGCTAACTAAAAGAGGTAGATATTTAACTAAATTTAGCTAGAATTATTATAAAGATTATTATAATTCTAGGCCTACTTTTCGTAATAGAATTACGATAATTTATTTTTACTCTTTATTATTAGTTTATAATTAATAATAAAGAGTAAAATACGAAAAATCTTAAAAAATCTACTATATTATTATTATAGATTAGGTAGGTTATTTACTTAAAGTAAATAACTTATAGGCTTTTACTAAATAAGCTTAAGATTAAAGAACCCTTCTTATTTAAATAAAAAGAGATAAGCTTAATTATCTTTAGCTTATTTTACTTTAGTAAGTAAAACGAGTTATAGAAATAAGTTTATAAGCTTTTACTTAAAGGCTTATAAAATACTTATTATTATATTTATATCGCTAAGAAAGATCGTTAAAAGACGGCCTTTTATACGTAATATAATTAGTTTAAATATTTAATAATACTCTTTAAGCTTATTAATACGCTTATAATGTTTTAGTTTTACGTAAACGAAATATTATAAGAACTATTAGATACTTATTATATTATATATATAAACGATATTCTTATCTATAATAATAAAGCGCGCGAAGAGTATATAAAGTATATATAATAAGTTTTATAAAGATTATTTAAGTTTAGTCTTTTCTATAAGCTATTAAAGTATAAGTTCTTTATTTAAAAAGTAGATTTTCTTAAGTATTATATAAGTATTATAAGTATCTTTATAAACCTCTATAAGGTATAAATTATACGAAACTAGCTTAAGCTAAAAACGTTTTATAATACTTTTTAAGATTTATAAACTTCTATTACGAGTTTATTTATTAATACTTATATAAGGTAACTCTTATTACGAACTTACTAGTAGAAATAAAGGTAAAGAAAAGAATTAAACTATTTAATTAAATTACGAGCGTAGTATAGGCTTTTATCGCGTTAAAAGAGAAGTTTAAGTAAGTACTACTACTTAAATACTTTAACTTAGCTAAATAGTATTAAATTAAAATAAATACGTTAAGTAAAGTCGTAAAGAAAGTATTATCTTAATCTTATAAAGCGTTAAATAATAGTAAGCGCGTTATTTAATACTCTCTTACTTTTCTCTTAAAGAAGATATTAGCGGCGAAGTAAAACTACTTAATAGGTAATTAAAAAATACTTACGATTATTATCGCCTTTAATAAGTAAAGATATTACTTTAAAGCGCTTATAATAATAATATATATTATTATTAATTATAAGGCGCTTACGCGATTTATAAATATAAAGAAGTTAAGTTATAAGCGATAAGCTTACTAAGTAAAGAAGCTCTTTATATATAACTTTATAATAGTATAATAACGCGGTAAGAATAATTTTATAAATAGCCTATCTCGTCGCTTAAATTTTATAATAAAGGAAAAACGACTTAAAAGTAACTTCTTACTTAAGCTTATTAATATACGCTAATAAGACGTAAACGAAAAGTAAAGAGTACTTAAGCTAAATACTATCTAAATCGCTACGCTTATATAAGCCTAAACGATAAGGAAGCCTTAGAATATAAAAGAGAGTAAGTAAAATACTTTAATAACTTTAAAACTAGTTATAAGAAAAAAGCGCGTAAAGCTTAAAAAGTAAGTTATTAGAAATTAATTAAGTAACGTAAAGCGCTTTAGTATTAACTCTAATACTATAAATCTTTTATAAACTAAAGATAAAAGCCTTATAACTTAATTATAAGACTTATAATTAAGAAACGCCTTTTATAATAAATAAAAGTAGAATACTTACTTAAAAGAGAAGATAACTAATATACCTTTATAAAAATAGTAAAGCGTAGATTAAAAGAGTATTATATAATAAAATAAAGCGGCGTTTATACTAAATAACTTAATTATTTAATAAGAAATCCTACGAGTTAACTATAACGACTTATAGTAAGAAGAATACTTTAAAAGAAAGAGAATACTTAAGATTATTTAACGTTTTTATTAATAATTATAAATATAATATAAGGTTAATACGTATATTACGAATTACGATATTTATTAATAGATAAAGGTACCTTATTATAAGCCTTATAAGCTAATAAAGAGCTTACCTACCTTAAAGAGGCCTTAGATAAATATTTTAATAGATTTTATTATTAGTCTCTCGCTTATAAAATACTAACGAAGCGTTTATAATATAATTTTAGTTATAGTTTATAAGTACTTAAAGATAATTAAGCTTATTTTTTATATCTTAAATATCGACGCTTTAGAATTAATAAATACCTTATACGATAAGGTCTTTTTTATATATAGTATACTCGTATTAATCGTAAGTAATTAAAGCTCTTTCTTTATATCTAGCTTTTAAACGACCTTATACTACTATTTTATAATTTAAAAGCGACTCTTAATTATATACTATTTATAGATTAATAAATAGATTAAAAGAACGAATTAAACGCTTAAATACTATTTATAATTAGACCTTTAAGTAAAAGCTTATAAACTTACTTTTATAACTCGTTTTACCTATTAAAGTAAAATAAGCTAAAAGTAGCTAAGCTTATCTTTTTTTACTTAGGTAAAGAGAGTTCTTTAATCTTAAGTTTACTTAATAAAAGCTTATAGGTTATTTACTTTAAGTAAATAACCTACCTAATCTATAATAATAATATAGTAGATTTCTTAAGATTTTTCGTATTTTACTCTTTATTATTAGTTATAAACTAATAATAAAGAGTAAAAATAAATTATCGTAATTCTATTACGAAAAGTAAGCTTAGAATTATAATAATCTTTATAATAATTTTAGTTAAATTTAATTAAATACTTACCTCTTTTAGTTAGCTTAATCGAGCTTAATAAGAATAAGCGCTATAGTAAGAGCCTATAAGCTCTTATTTATAAGATAAAGAAATAGGCTAAAAATAACTAAGCTTATCTCTTTTTACTTAGGTAAAGAGAGTTCTTTAATCTCGAGCTTACTTTACTCTTATTTTACTTAAAGGCTTACCTATAGTACTATATTAACTATAATTAAAACGACTAACTCGTAATATTAATAAGCGCTAAATTCGTTTATAATAATATAAAAAATAAAATAATAAGTAAAATCTCTTTTAAGATTATTTATAGTTTTATACCTTAGACTTATAAGAATATTAAGAGCGAGAAGTTTAAGTATAATAATAAATAATTACGTAATTTAGTTAAGCGATAATAAGAGATATAAGAAGAATTAATAACGAATTAAAAGCGAGTATAATAAAGCGTTACGTAGTATTATAATAAAAAAAGAAAGAACGTAACCTTTAAAAAGAGCGAACTAGTACTTTTTATAGCGAAAAATATTCGCTTATAAAGAGTAAGTAAGAAACTTATTAATAAATATCTTAACTTATTTTTAATTAAGAAGAGAGTTAATAATAATACTTATACGCTTATATTATTTTTAAAGTATAAACGTATATATTTAACTTTCTATATATCGCTACTTTAAAGATATAAGTAACGACTTAAATACGAATAACTAAAGCTTATTAATATAGATAAAAGTAATAAATATAAAGTTAAAAGTATTCTTAGCTTAAAGAGCTTAAGTATAAGTAAGAAGTAGCTTATACGGTAAAAGAGCTAAAGCGAAGCTTATAATATATAAGAATCTATCGTATACCTTAAGAATATAATTTAACTTATTTACGATTACGAAACTTAATAAAAGCGTAATATAAGAAAGTAATTAGCGAAGATATAAAACTTAAAATAGTATATAAAAGAATTAAATTACTAATTAAAGCTAATATAAAAGCGATAATACTTAATTATAACTTAAATACGCTATATTAAAACGCGATAAAAACGTAAAAGGTATAAATAAATAATCTACTATATATAAATAATATATAAGAGGTTTAAACCCTCTTACTTTTACTTAATAATCTAAACTTATTAAGTAGTTATTATCTCTTTTTTATTAAATTCTTATACTCTCTTTATTAAAGAATTACTAGTATTATCTTTTTTATTTTCTTTCTTCTCGCGCTTTTTAAGCTTCTTAAGCTCTTTATTTACGATTAATATATATCGTTTAATAATAGCTATAAGTTATATAAGCGATTTATTAATACGTTTTATAATATAAATTATCTTAGTTAAGTACTTCTTAATAACGAGATTAAAGGATTTAAGAGTAAAAGAAGCCGTAAGTAAAGTAAATACTAGAGATAATAGTACGTAATATATAAGTAAAGAACTAAAGGTTTAAGGAATATTATAAGTATAAAATAGTAAGACTTAAGTATAAGGCTTAAACGTAGTAGAATAAGCGATAAGTAGAACTAGTTAAACTATAAGTAGTAAGACGAGTTAAGCTATAAATATAATAATACGATAAATTAAAGGTAAACGAGCTAGTAATAATATAATTTAAACTTTATTAAAGTCGTTTTTATTATTAAAACTCGTAGTCGCGCTTTACTTATAACTTTTATATCTACGTATAAACTTTATATAAAATCGCTTATTTAATAAGTAGTAAGAAAGTATATTTATAATCTTACGCTTTAAGAATAATAAGTATTCTAGCTTTATACGAGTTAGCGATAAAAGCCTAAAAGAAAAAATATAACTTACTAAGATCTTTATTCTCGTCTTAATCGTAAATAAATACTTAATCGTAACTCTTAAGAGAAAGAAAGTTATATACTTAAGTTACTAGTATAATAATAAAAGAATTAAACTTAATAATAAGTCGCTTATATCTTAATTAATATCTAGTTTAATATCTTAAATAGGTACTAATATTCTTATTATAAGAATTAAGAATTAATATTAGTATTCGTACTTTATTAAATTATTAATAAGGCGTATATAAGTCTTATAAGTAATATATAAGGTATTAATATACTTCGTATATTAAAAGAACTTATTATTCTTATTATCGTTTATACTACTTTACTTAAGGGTTTTAGAGTTATTTATATAAAAGGCGTAAGAGAATTAATAAAGAGAAGAATTAAGTAATTAATTACTATTTATAAGTTAGCTATAGTTACTATAGATTTACCTATAATATAATTATACTTACTAAATTAAGACGATTACTATATATAATTTAGCGAAAGCGCTATTATAAGTAGTAATAGCGGTATTAATAGCGATATAATAAAAGTTAAAGAGTTATTCGCTTTAGTTAATTTAACTTATAGTAGGTAGTAGTTAATAAAGAAGAAAAAAGAAAAAAAAAGTAAGAGAAAGCTACTTATATTAAAGTAAACGCTAAGACTTTTAAGTAACTAGCGTAAAGTACGTTATAGGTAATTATAATATTAAAGTATAAGTTATTACTAAAACTAAAGTAAAAGTTATTATTATAGTAAAAGAGATATATATATAAGATAAACGCCTACGAATATATAATAAAATAGAAGAGTTAAAAACTTATTTAACTTATAAGAAGCGATCTTACGAGATCTTCGCTTAGAAATCGTAGTTTTAGAATATTATATATATAAATTATATAAAATATACGTAATAAGTAAGTCGTAAATAACTCGTCTTTAAGAAGAGAAGTAAACTATTATAAACTACGTAGTACGATTATATATTAAATCGTACTACGTTATCTAGAATCGTATATAGATTATATACTTAACGTAGAGTTTTTATTTAAACTATACCTAACTATATACTATACTTAGAAACCTCTAAGTACTAAATCAATATTATAGTAGTAGCTAAATTAGTATAATAGAATCGTATACGAACTATATATATAGGCTACTAGCCGCTACGCTACTCTAGTTCTAATATATCTTCTAAGAATAAAGAAATAGCCTTAAAGCGATTTTAAGAAGTAATCTCGTTTAAAGAGTATATAGTTATACTTAAATTAAAGTAAAAACGCTTAGCGACCTTTTTAAATAATAGCGAGGAAAAGCTAAGTTAGTATATATATCGTATATACTAGTAAGTTCGAATCTTCTTAATTATATATATTTATATATTCTCGTTTTTAATATAAGCTTAACTCGTTTAATTCTAATAATATACTTAGAAGTAACTAATATATTAATAAATATTAAGAGACTATAAGTAATTTTTATTATTATTAAATTATAAGATATAGTTATAATTATATCGGCTAATTATTCGAATTCTACGTATTCCTTACTAAAACTATACTTAATTAGCCTTTAGTTATCTTAATAATCGCGGAGCTATCTTTATATATTTTTACTTTATATAAATAATTTAAGTAATTCTTTATAAATTACTATATTAAAACTTTTTTATATCTATAAAACTAAAATAGCTAGAAAGCGATAAAAGTTAATACTTCTAGATCTTTACTATTATATACTAGCCTAATTATAGCTAAATAGATTAAATAAATACGATCGCTAAGCGACTAGTATAACTAAAGAACTAATTAAAAGAGATATTCTTAGAGCTAAGTTTTTTAAAAATAAGCGTACTTTACTTATTTTAGATACTCTAAATAGAGTATTTAGAATATAAAGAGTATATATAAGATATATACTACTTTAAGTAAAGCTACTTATTTAAATAAACTCTTTATAGTTAACTTATATTATATACTTACTTTTACTAGTTTTAATTAGTTTTTAGTTTTTATATTATTACTCTTTATTATATACTATTTTATATCTTATAATAGCTAATACTTACTTAAAGTACCTTTAAAGCTTTAATTATATCGATAAAAAAGACGAATTTATTCGATCTTTTTAACTCGTTCTTAACTTAACTTCGACCTTTATAGCTTTTTCGAATCGACGCTAATAAAGTTTAAAAAATCTATTTAAATTCTAAAGTTATTTATTTTTAAGAATAATTCTTAAACTTTAAATATTTAGTATTAAATAGTAAACTTTAATTATAAAATACTCTTTATCTTTTTTATTAATATATATTTATCTACTTTTAATTATATATTTAAAATCTACGCGAAATTATATATATAAAGCGACTATCTTTAAAGTAGTAATAAACTAGTAGTAATAGTAGTAGTAAAAGCCTTAAAGGATTATTTTATTAAAAAAAAAATTAAGGTTTTATTTAGCCTCTTTTTAAGATAAAGCTTAGCTTATATTTATTAAGAAACTAGACTTCGATAAAAAGAGAATTTAAGTAATAAAGTCTCGTTAAGTTTATATTAATTTATTAGAACTAATTAAGTAGCGATTAGAATAAGCTAAATAATAAAAAGATAATAAAATAATAGCTAGTAGTATTAATAACGACTTAACGCTTAAAGAATCCTAAGGTTAAGCCGTAGCTATAAGAAATATATATATATATATATAGTATACGCTTAGTATACCTTATACGTACTTAATACCTATCTTTAATATACCTTAAGTATATTATTAAGTAATAATATTCCTCCTTATCCTTAATAGGCGTAATATAATTCTATTAATTTAAGTAAAAGAGAGTATTAATATATCTATCTTCTTTAAGCGTTATTTATAAATCCTTTCGTTAATTATTTAAGACTATTAGATTATTATAAGTAAAGAGCTAGGCTTTTTAACTCTTAAGAGCTTATTTTTAATTTCTTCTTTTAGCTTTATATAAAACGCGGCTATAAGAGTTAAATCGTTTTAAGTAATATAAGACTTTAGTTATTAGAATTAAGAAAAGTAGTAGAAGACGAAACTAGTTTAGTAAAGTACTTTAATCTTTAGTTTAACTTCTTATTTCTTATTAACGTCTTTATAAATCTTTTTTATAATTACCTTAAAGTTTACGTATAAGGTAAAGATTTATATCGTTTTTATCTTTCTTTCGTTTAGTTTAAGATTTATAAAATCTTAGAAATATAGTTTAAACTAGTCTTATATATTCTCTTATAAGTATATAAAGGTATATATAATCTTTTATTTCTTAAACTAAAACGAATTAGCGTAAAAGAGTAAGTTTAAATTAACTTAATTTAGAAATTAGTAAAGCTTCTTTTTATTCTTATAAAAGAGATCTAATAAGGTTATTTTAAACCTTAATAGTATAAAAATAATTATAGTTAGTAAAGCTTTAATTATTACTTTAAATAAGAAAGTACCTTTCTTAATTATACTAGCTTAACTTAGTATTTATAAACTTATTATTAAGTTTAAGAGTTATTAAGTTATTTCTTTAATAAAAAATAATTATAACTAAGATTTACTTATACGTATTTATACTTATTAAAAGTAGTAATTAAAGTATTAAAAATACTCTTTAAGATTAATTATATAAGAATAATTAAAACCTTAAAGGTACTTTAAGTAAGTATTAGCTATTATAAGATATAGAGTAATATATAATAAAGAGTAATAATATAAAAACTAAAAACTAATTAAAACTAGTAAAAGTAAGTATATAATATAAGTTAACTATAAAGAGTTTATTTAAATAAGTAGCTTTACTTAAAGTAGTATATATCTTATATATATTCTTTATATTCTAAATACTCTATTTAGAGTATTTAAGATAAGTAAAGTACGCTTATTTTTAAAAAACTTAGCTCTAAGAATATCTCTTTTAATTAGTTCTTTAGTTATACTAGCCGCTTAGCGATCGTATTTATTTAGTCTATCTAGCTATAATTAAACTAGCGTATAATACTTACTTAATCTTTTACTTATAACTATATAAGTAGTAATATAACTTAGTTTTCTTAAATCTCTTAAGAAAATTAGTAAGATTAATTTCTTTTATAATACTTTTATTAATTTTAAAATAAGTACTTATTTATTAAGTAGCGTTTTTACTATATATATATATAATCTTTAAATATCTATTTAGCGATTTAATTCTTACTATTATTTAATATCTCTACTAAAAGTTATAGTCTCTCTTAAGAGTTTTTCTTATAAATCTTATTTACTATAAATAGCGCTTATTATTTTTAATACTTAAATATTACTCTCTATAAAGGTATTTTATTATACTTAGTATAAATAAGTCGAGAATAACTTAGTATAGATTCTATTCCGGTCGCGTTACTACCGTTCTCAGAACTACCTCACACTTATATCATCTATAGAGAACAAAGTAGACCTGAATTAATACCTACCAGAACCACGCAACGAAATAGGCAAGTTTTGTCCTTGCCATATTTATATTCATAGCTGATGGCATGGACTCCGATGCAGGATGACTCAAGAACATGGATGAGAAAGTAGGCGAGAACTTCGAAAACATAAGCGACTCAATCGTCGAGCTGGGAAAGACGAAGATGAAGTCTGCGCCAGCATAGGCGACTTGTGTAGTCGTCCTTGCGGCGCCGTTCGCCACGTCAGGCGCCTTACGGAAATGGGATAGAGGAACAGATGTACAAAGCCGCTCGCAATCAGCAGTACACTCTTGGTCGGCTTTTCGTATACGCGGCAATCAGGTCGAAGAGAACGGTTTGTGGCCCCACGGTTCGCATAGTGAGAAACCCTGACGGACCAGTGTGATTTATAGGGTATACGATCAGCTATGGCCCAGATGTCTTGTTCTATTACTAACTGGTCTACCAGACCAGGCAACAGCGGCAATACACTCTTAACCTAGCAACAATTGGAGTGGAAGGGGTCGCCAGTGCCAGCCCCTACATCCTGAAGACAACTCTTTACAACAGCACTAAGGAGGCGGGCTTTAAGATAGCAGTTCTCACCGATGCAGACGATGAGCTTGCTGTCGAAAAGAAGGAAGAAGAAGAAAACGGAGAAGTCATCTACGCACATGACTCTGCGGAGGTTGAAGATGGATGACGAACAAAAAGTCGTCGAGATGATCGGAGCTAATACTGGCGGCGAACAAGTTGCGGTCTACGAGTCCTTGAAACTGGGCCCATGGTGACGGTAGTGACTTCACAACGGTTACCATCGTCGGCGGCAAGGAAACGGGCGAACAGACATTCTCGAAGTCGACACTGAGCTCCTACCCTACTGCTACACCCAGTCTGTCAACCAAGCCATTCACAGCATCGTTATCCATATGGGACGTATGCGATGGCAAGCCTGGGTAAATAAGTCTCACCGCTGGATGCGACTCGCTTCTCCTTCGCGGCCTCATCATTTATCACAATAGTCTCTGCACCTTCCTGTCATCATGGAGCGAATTGGACGTGATGTTACTTCAATCCCACCCGAGCTATTATCACTGATCTTCAAATTCATCTTCGGATCAAGCACATTGCGAGAAACTTCTACATACCCGGGTCGAAGGTGGGAGGGACCAGATATCAGTCCACTACTGGTCGCGAGATATCTATACGTGGTCGGTCAACCCGTCTATCAACAATCAATAACCTCCATTATTCTCCGAGCGAACGCAGGCAACAAACTCCTTAATCCACCAGAATTGTCGAACGAGAAGCAATGGATCGTCTCCACGGTTAAGAACTTGACGATCGAATGCGGACCACGACTACCATGCGCCTCCTGCCCTTTACCAAACCCAAAGCCCTCACTGTACGTCACTGCCTCGAACCTACGTCAAGAGAGTGTATGTACATTTCATACATCGACCCTCTCCTTGGCCCACCAGACGAAGATCCCTGTGACCACCAAAGCGCGCTAATTTCAAGAGGATGCGGGCGCGACGGATATCTGAGCTTCTGAAGACCGGAGTGCGAGATGTTACAGGTTAAAGTGAGAGATATCGAAGGCCTAACTCATTTTGGTTGACGAACGGGGTAAGCAGTATCTTAACCGTAAAATACATACTCTCAACTAGTGATGCATGACTTATAAGAAAGCTCTTTCGAAAAGTGCTGACAACCATGTATAGCACCTGATACGCTACCCAACAGCCTTACAACCATCCCATCACAACTAAGAGCTGTACTCCCTCCTCGCTGCAAACCTCACAACGCCCTCCCCTAAATCAAACATAGCAAGCACATTGTCCAAAAAGGTATCTCCCAAGATATTCACACCACCAAGCCGCCCACTATCCTGAACCCCCATGATGCAAGTCGTCCC
>Ga0210040_10005731_pt1 | contig 15707 bp, 16 predicted proteins | sample CryGeyCG12114_NA_FD_185462 | JGI IMG/M metagenome (GOLD analysis project Ga0210040, IMG submission 185462) | Groundwater microbial communities from aquifer - Crystal Geyser CG19_WC_8/21/14_NA (SPAdes) (version 2) | ecosystem: Environmental > Aquatic > Deep subsurface > Groundwater | place: USA... | reverse complement strand
TTATGCCGGCTCGGGCGTTACGCAAATCATCAAGGCGCACGGCAACATGGTTTTGTTCGACCGGACGCTGCAGGCAGTGGAGTCGGCGCCGGACGGGACGCTGGTGATCACCAACTTCGTCGATTTTGATAGCGAATACGGGCACCGGCGCGATGTGGAGGGCTATGCTACGGCACTGGAGGCATTTGACCGGCGCCTGCCCGAGCTGATGAGCCGTCTGCGTGCGGACGACCTCCTGGTGCTGACGGCCGACCACGGCAACGACCCAACCGCAGCAGGTACCGACCACACGCGCGAACAGGTGCCGATCCTGGTTTTTTCCCCAAAACTGTCCGTTGGGCAGATTGGCATTCGCGAGAGCTTCGCGGATATAGGGGAAAGCATTGCGAAGTGGCTGGGACTTGTCCCCGGTCCGCATGGCTGCAGCTTTTTGGCTTAGGACGTTTTCGGAGGGGCGAAAGAACCGATGAGCGATGTAACGGTGGTTGATCACCCGCTGATCCAGCATAAGCTGACGCTGATGCGCAACAAGGAAACCTCCATAGCCGGCTTTCGCCGGCTGTTGCGCGAGATTGCGCACCTCCTGTGCTACGAGGTCACGCGCGACCTCGAAATTGAGATGATCCCCATCGATACCCCGATGACGACGATGGATGCACCGACGCTCAAGGGCAAAAAGCTGGTCTTTGCTTCAATCCTGCGCGCTGGCAATGGCCTTCTGGAAGGCATGCTGGATCTGGTCCCAGCCGCCCGCGTTGCCCATATCGGCATTTATCGCGACCACGAGACGCTGGAGCCGGTTGAATATTACTTCAAGGCGCCCAGCAATCTCGAAGACCGGCTGGTGATCGTGGTTGATCCGATGTTGGCCACGGCCAATTCGGCAACGGCCGCGATCGACAAGCTCAAGGAACGCGGCGCAACCAATATCCGCTTCCTGTGTCTGCTGGCCGCGCCGGAAGGGGTAGAGAAATTCACCCGCAGCCATCCCGACGTGCCGATCTTTACCGCCGCCATCGACAGCCATCTCAACGAGAAGGGCTATATTGTGCCTGGGCTCGGCGATGCGGGAGATCGCATGTACGGGACGAGGTAGGGCTATTCGGCCCTCCTTTTTTCCACCTATTCGCTGAGCGGCAGGCCGTAGCTGATCAGCTCGGCGCGAAGCGCTTCGGGTGTGGTGAAGCTGATGGCGTACATGCCGAACTTGCGGGCCGAGACCACATTGGCCTCGTTGTCGTCGATAAACACGCAGCTTTCCGGTGCAAGGCCGTAGCGCTCGCAAAACAATCGGAAGATGCGCGGGTCGGGCTTAACCAGCTTTTCGAGGCCCGAAACGACTACGCCATCGAAGCGCTCGAGAAACGGCCAATCGGGCAGGCAACTGACCCACTTTTCCCAAGAGAAATTGGTGATCGCAAAGGTCGGGATGTCGGCTGCCACCAGTTCGCTGTGAATGGCGACGGTGCCCTCGATCACACCGCCCAGCGTTTCCTTCCAGCGCAGATCATAGGCCTGGATTTCGCGCCAATAGCGTGGAAAGCGGGTGATCAGTTTTGCGACGCCTTCGGCGTAGATGTCGCCCGCGTCAAATTCCAGGTTCCAGTCCGGCGTGCAGACCGTGTCGTGGAACCACTGCGCCTCTTCCTCGGTCGGAAACAGCTTGCGGAACAGGTACATCGGGTTCCAGTCGACAAACACGCCGCCAAGATCAAACACCGGTATCAATGTTTCGGACATGGCTTGCCGTTCCCCGCTAATCAAATGCACCGGGCTCATCGCACGGGCGTGAACAGGCCGCAAGCGGGGTTTCCCAATGAGAGCAGCAGGTCAGTCCGTGAGGTTGATCACCTTGCCAAAACGGGGCACGAAGAAATCCTCGCGCGTGTATGGAACAGCGCTGCGGAACACCAAAGCGAGCAGCGCGGTGTAGCTGTAATTGACGTTGGAAACCACGAGCCAGGAGCCGCGGGCAAGCTTGTTCATTTCGGACGTGGCAGGGAGGGGATAGGACGCGCCCACCGTTTTTTCGACCCCGCCATTATAGCCCCGGCTCCAGACCACTTTGGTGGCCCCCGTGGTTTTATCCACCGAGATCAGCGAAACTACCTGCGTCAGGCCCGTGGTGCTGAATGGCGCGATAATTGTTTGAGCGGCGGCGAAATAGGAATCCAAGTCGGTTTTCTTGATGCTGCCGTTGGCTTGGGCGACAAGATCGGCCACCGTGCTGCCAATGATGGTGATCCGCCGGTCGACGACGATGATCTGGCTGAGTTCGAGTGTCCCGACATAAAGGCTCAGCATAAACGGCAGGATCAGAGCGAACTCGACGGCCGCAACGGCTCGTCCGTCCCGCCCGAACGCTCGACAATGCTGCAGCAGTTTGGCGAAGATCATTTGGCGGTTTGTCCGAACGGTTCGTTGCGGAACAAGCGCGACGCCCCAAGAAGTCGTGTGCCGTCGGGCAAGTTTTGAAGGCTGAAGCCGCCGAAGTTCAGGATGACCGGCCACTTGTAATAGGCTTCGGCGAGCACGACCGAGCCACCAATACCGGGAGCGTATTGTTCCACAATCGTCCAATCACCGGCAGTGGTCCCGCTCGTGGAGACAGGAGAAACCACACTGCCGTCAGTGATGCTATCGAGGACGCGCACGCGCACCTTGAGGTTGTCACAGTTGAAAAGGCCGTAAAGACCATTGCAGATCGCCGCCCTGAACTGCGTTGCGGTGTAGTTTTCCGACTGGTAGCGGCCGGTTCGAATGTTGCGCGACGTATCCTGAACGGCGCTGTCGAGCACCTGGCTACTCAGAAAAATAAGCGCGGTTTCAAGAATTGCCCCCATTATGGCAAAGAACGGGATGGCCAAGAAGCCGAACTCGATGGCTGTTACGCCGCGCTGGTCGCGTGCAAACCCCATACAGCGCCTGCGAAGGGAGCGGATCGTTTTGCGTACCAGTCGGGTGGATCGCATGGGCGTGCGCTGCCTGGGTGAAACTGCGAAAGACTAACTCGCTTCAGCCTAACAGCTGCTTTCCAAAACTGCTTGGAGCCGAGCTGATTTTCGGAGAAGTTAAAGGGCGGACTATTGCGCTATTCCCTCGACCAGCGTGGACGAGGAGATGGTGTTTGAAGTAAAGCCCGGGTCATCGCCAAGCATGACGGTCGGCTGGCAGGCCGGGGTGCAGCTCAGCGATGTGCGCAGATTTCCCTGATAAACCGTGACGACGTCGGCGCTGGCCTGGATCACCTCGATCATCGTGTCCGCGATCGGTTCGCCGCCGGCGTCGAGAATGATTATGTTGGTCTGGCCATAGTTCTTGGCCGTGAGGATAAGCGTGGTCGGGTCCTGGATGGTCACGTCGGCGATGCCTGGGTTACCGATGATCACCGTGGCCGCGGGCTGATCGATGCGCAGCACGCGTGCCATGTTGGTCCGAACGGTGAGAATGTCGCCATCAAGGGCCAGGGCCGGCGGGGCATTCGTTAACAAGGCTGCCGCAAGGGAGGCGAAAGTGAGCAGTGAACGCGAAAAATGCGGCATGGTAGCCCCGGTACTCAACACATAAACGGAGCATGTCCTCGATTGGTGAATAATCCGCAAACAGCGCTGCGAAGCAACGGGGGTGAGGTCCCGCAGTCTCAGGGCGGGTTTGGTAATTCATGTATTCGTATGGGTAAGAATTGAAAGGGGTTTGGTGAGCCTTTGTTTACCGGATGATCGGGGATGCGGTTGCGCCGGATGCAAACGGTCCAATTAACCTAATCTCAACTGCTGAGCACTAGGGTGATGTTGTTCGATGGCATGCTGTCGAACGCTGCTGTCCCCCATGACGACCCCTTTGGAGTTTTTCCGATGACCCTTTTCGCCCGCTTCGTTCAAGATGAGTCCGGCGCCACCGCCATTGAATACGGCCTGATCGCCGCCTTGATTTCCGTCGGCATCATTGCTGCCGCGACCACCCTCGGCAATGGTCTTTCCAACCTGTTCACCAACATCGGCGGCAAGCTGAACACCGCTGCAGGGGCCAACAGCCTGAAGTAATTAGGTCTAGCCCTTCTGGGCGACAGCACGCGAAAAGGGGGCACCGTCCCCCTTTAGCGCCCGTGTCGCTTGCATTTCAGTCCGTGAACCGGGAGCCGGGAAAATCTTGGCTTAGGGGACAGGCCACCAGCGTATGTGACTGCGGATCTGGAAATGACCAGGGCTCAAATCTGGCGCATTTATTTTCCGATCCTTTGGCTCCGGCGGCTTGGTCCGGCAAGTTGATTGTGCGGATCCCAACAAACCGGTCCTGGCATTGATCGTCGACTTCATCGTTGTTGCGCTGTTTGCTCGGCTGCCGTTGAGCGAGCGTCTTGTGCACCGTTTGTCGGGCGATGCGGTGCTGGGGGTGGATCTTACTTTTACGCCTTTTCGCTGGATTGGGGAGGCGATGCGAAGGCTGCTGTCCCCTTAACGAACTTTTTGGAGTTTTCCGATGACCCTTTTCGCTCGCTTCGTTCAAGATGAGTCTGGCGCCACTGCCATCGAATACGGCTTGATTGCCGCGCTGATTTCCGTGGGCATCATTGCTGCCGCGACCACCCTGGGCGGTGGCCTCAGCAACCTGTTCACCAACATCGGTGGTAAGCTGTCGACCTCTGCCAATGCCGCCGGCACGCCATAAGCGGGTTACGGGCGGCAGCACGCGAAAAGGGGGCAGCGTCCCCCTTAATCGCCCGTATCGCTTTTGTATGCAGTTTCTTAACCACAAGCCGGGATCATCCCGGCTTAGGGAACAGGCCGGCCCAAAGCGTGTGTGACTGGCCATCGGGATATAAACCATGGCTGGAACAGTTGCGCTTTTGCTTTTCCCAGTCCTCATGGCTCTGGCGGCGTCGTCGGACCTGTTGACGATGCGCATTTCCAATAAGCTGGTCCTGGCGCTTATTGGCGGCTTCATCGGTGTTGCGCTATTTGCGCGGCTGCCGCTGAACGAGCTCGGCATGCACCTGCTCTCAGGCTTTGCGGTGCTGGTGGTGGGCTTTACGTTTTATGCCTTTCGCTGGATTGGGGGAGGCGATGCAAAGCTGGCCGCCGCCACGACACTGTGGCTTGGGTTTGGCTTGACCGTTCCGTACCTGATGTATGCCGCCCTCCTTGGCGGGGCGTTGACGCTGACGATTCTGACGCTACGGCAAATTCCATTGTCGCCGTTCATCACGCGCTTTGCCTGGATCGAGCGTCTCCATAACAACAAGAGCGGCGTTCCATACGGCATTGCGCTCGCCGCTGCCGGTATGCTCGTTTATGTCGAGACCCCGCTGTTTCAGCATTTCGCCAGTTAATCCGGCAGTTGCGCCGGCGAGTTCTTTGCTGATTTAAGTCAAAGTCATAGTGCTTTAACCTTGCCTGCAAAGAGCCGGTTAACCAAGCTTTGACCCTTTATCCGTAGTGTTGGCTTCTGAACTGGGTGCACGTCGCCCAAGGGACTGGAGCCTTTCATGAAGCCGACGCGGATATTGCTTTTGCTGGTGGCGCTTTTAGCCGGCGGGCTGGCCGCCTACTTGGCAACCAGGGGCGGCAGCGAAAGCGCACCCGCACCAGCTGTTGCCGAGACTGAGCCGGTTGTCGAGACTCAGGTCTTGGTTGCCTCGGCTCCGATTGGTGTTGGGCAGCGATTGAGCGCCGAAACCTTGAGCTGGCAGCTTTGGCCGGAAGCGGCGCTGCGGCCTGAATACGTGACCATTGCGACTACTCCTGACGCTCTGACACAGTTCGTCGGAACAGTGGCGCGCTTCGAATTCTTCCCCGGCGAGCCGATCCGCTCCGAAAAGCTGGTGCGGAGCGAGCAGGGTTACCTGTCGGCCGTGCTGGCCGAGGGCAAGCGCGGCGTTTCGATCGCCGTATCGGCCAATTCGGGTGCCGGCGGCTTTATCGTCCCCAACGACCGGGTCGATGTGGTTCTGACCCGCGGCACTGAATCGGGACAAACCTCGGAAACCATTCTGCAGAACGTCAAGGTGCTGGCCATCGGCAAGCGCCTGGGCGAGGCCGGAACAACCGGGGCCACAGCCGATGCCGAAGTGCCGGCCGGTCAGGGCTTTGAAGGCGGCACGATCGCCACCCTGGAGCTTGATCCGGGCCAGGGTGAAACGATCATCAACGCCCAAACGATCGGGCAGCTATCGCTGGCGCTGCGCTCAATCGTCGACTTCGGTAAAACAACCACCACCGGCCAAAGCAACAACCGCAAGCAGCCGATACGTGTGATCCGCTATGGTCGCGAGGTGAGCATCAGTGCCGGCACGTCCGGACAGTCCGCACCCCCCGAAACGGTTCCGGACACGGTCCCGCCCGCGCCGGTCACCCTTGTGAACCCTCCTAACGTCAGCTCGAACATCGTCCAACCCGCCGTTCCGGCGTCGGCTCAGTCCGGAGGGGAACTACGTTGATGCACTCGCCCAAAATCACCTGCGCTCGTCCGGTTCGTCCCATGCACCGCGTCTTCACGGCAATCCTGCTTGGCTTTTCTCTTTCCGTCACGCCGGTTTGGGCAGCTTCGGGGCAAGCCGGGTACCTCAAGATTTCGACCAACAACGCGACCCGTGCGCAGAAGCTTTCGCTCGGCCTCAACAAGTCGGTGATCGTCGACCTGCCTGTGGACGCGGTTGAACTGATCGTATCCCAGCCAACTATCGCCAACGCCATCATGCGTTCCAAGCGCCGGGCCATCCTTCAGGGCATGAGTGGTGGCAACACCAACATCTTTTTCCTGGACGGGGCGGGGCGGAACATCGCCGTGCTCGATATTCAGGTTGCGCAGGAGCCTTCCCCTGTCGCCGGTGCGCTGCAGGCTACGCTGGCGCGGGTTTTGCCGGGATCCAACATCCGCATCGAGACGCTGTCGGATAACCCCATCGACGGGAAAACCCATTTCATTCTGACCGGCACCGTGCAGACTGCAGCGGACAAGAAGGTCGCCGAAACTCTCGCCACCCAGCTCTCGGACGGCGGTGAGGACGTGGGCAGCTTGATCGAGGTCGTCGGCGCGCAGCAGGTCATGCTGAAGGTGACCATCGCGGAAGTCAGCCGCAATGTCGCCAAGCAGTTCGGCATCAACCTGAATGCCTCGATGGATATCGGTGGCTTGTCCACGGGTATCGTCAGCGGCCAGACGGGCAGCTCAACCGTCGGCACCGCAAACGGCGTCAACATGAGCGGCACGATGGGCGCGGTCACCTTGGAAGCTAGTCTGCGGGCCCTTGAAGCGCGAGGTGCTCTCCGGACGCTTGCCGAGCCGACGCTCACTGCCATTTCCGGTCAACCCGCAGAGTTCCTTGCCGGCGGCCAGATCCCCTACAGGGTCATCGATGCGGACGGCAATCCCACGGTCACCTTCAAGGACTACGGCGCCAAGCTGAACTTTACCCCGACCATTCAGTCCAATGGTGTGATCGGCCTCCTGGTCGACACCTCGGTGTCAGAACCAGTCGGTGACGGCGCTCTGCAGCAACGTAGCGCCAAAACCTCGGTTGAGCTTAGAAGTGGACAAACGCTCGCCATCGGTGGGCTGATCCAGGATCGCGTCACCTCGCAAATCAGCCAGTTCCCCGGCCTCGGTAATATTCCGATCCTGGGTGCGCTTTTCCGCAGCCGCGATTTCATCCGCAATCAGACCGAGCTGGTGATTCTGGTCACCCCCTACCTTGCGGCCCCCCGGGACGAGGCGCCTCTGCTTCCTACCGACAGCTACGAGTTCGCGGGTGACGCCGAGGCGACTTTCCTTGGTCACATCGAGAAGATGTACGGGGTGGGTGAACGCGGCCGTATGCGTGGCGGCTATGACGGGTCTGTCGGCTTCGTGCTGGACTGAGTGTGTAAGGCTGTTTGCCGCGAGCGGCGACGAGGGAGTAGTTTGTTATGAGTTTCCTGACCCCGCCGAGCAAGCCGGTCGAGGACGTGGGCGCCGAGATTTCCGCCGGAGCGCGGTTGATCCCGCGCATCACCATCCAGGCATTTTGCGAGCATTCGCAGACCGCCCAGCTGGTGGAGTCGGCGATCCACGACCGCCGGATGTCCAAAGTGGCGCTGACCACGCATAATGGTGGCATCGAGGGTGCGATCGAAACCTACCGGTCCAATCCCACCCCGAATCTCATTATCGTGGAAACCTCGCTGCCGCCGGACGAAATCCCGGGCGCGCTGAATCGGCTGGCCGAGGTGTGTGACAGCGCCACCCGGCTGATCGTGCTCGGCCATGTCAACGACGTGGTGCTGTATCGTGAGCTGATCCGCTCGGGGGTGTCCGAATACGTTGTGCTGCCGGCCAGTGCACAAACTGTAGTTTCGGCCATCACCGAGCTGTTTGTAGCCGAAGGGGCAGCCCCGATCGGCCGCACCGTCGGGTTTGTGTCCGCCAAGGGCGGGGCAGGGTCTTCGACGCTGGCGCACAATGTAGGCTGGGCTGTTTCGCAGTCCTTGCGGCAAGATACGCTCATCCTCGACATGGATCTCGCCTTCGGGACGGCCGGGCTCAACTTCAACCAGGACCCGCCCCATGGGCTGGCCGACGCGCTGACCGCTAACCAGAAAATGGATGGCGTGCTGCTCGACCGGTTGATGAGCAAGGCGGCCAACCATGTGAGCCTCCTAACCGCGCCGGTGATGCTGGATCGCACCTATGACTTTGCCGAGCGCGATTTCGAGCAGATCGTGGAAATCTCCCAAGCATCCACGCCCGTGGTGATTCTCGACATCCCCCATAGCTGGACGGCCTGGGTCCGCCATACGCTGGCAACAGTGGACGAGATCGTGATCGTGGCCGAGCCCGACCTCGCCAATCTGCGCAACGCCAAGAACCTGGCCGATACCATCAAGGCGCTGCGTCCGGCCGAAAGCACACCGAGCCTGGTGCTCAACAAGCTCGGCACCCCACGGCGGCCCGAAATCAGCGCCGCCGAGTTTTCCGCCTCGATCGAGTGCCAGCTGCTCGGCACCATCCCGTTTGATGCCGCGCTGTTCGGCACCGCCGCCAACAACGGCCAGATGATCGCCGAGGTGTCGGCGAATAACCGCATCAACGAGGTTTACCGCTCGGTTGCGATGCATGTGACCGGTCGGAGCATCCCATCCGAGGCCGCCAAGGCTGGAAGCCTGAAGCTGTCCAGCTTTCTCAAGAAGCGTAAGCGGGCTTAGGACGTAACCCATGTTCGGCAAACGGCAAGTCATCGGCAACGGATCAGCAGGGGTGAGCGAGGCTCCACGCCCCGTTGTGCCAGCCGCAAAAACGGAGCGCATCGAACTCGCGCCCAAGTCGGTGGACGTCGGCCGGCGGCCCGATGAGGTGATCGATGTGCGCTCTCCCGCGGCGGTGGCGCGCGACAAGGAATATTTCCAGACCAAGTCGGCCATTTTCAATGCGCTGATCGACTCCATCGACCTGTCGCAGCTTGCGACTATGGAGGTGGAGTCGGCACGCGAGGAAATCCGCGACATCGTCGCAGAGATCATCGCGCTCAAGTCCATCGTCATGTCGATCTCCGAGCAGGAAGACCTGCTCGAGGACATTTGTAACGACGTCCTTGGCTACGGCCCGCTTGAGCCGCTTTTGGCCCGCGACGACATCGCCGACATCATGGTGAACGGGTCGCAGCGTTGCTACATCGAGGTTGCCGGCAAGGTGAAGCTCACCAATGTGCGCTTCCGCGACGACGCTCATTTGATGAACGTATGCCAGCGCATCGTCTCCCAGGTCGGTCGCCGCGTCGATGAAAGCTCGCCCATCTGCGATGCGCGCTTGCCCGATGGCAGCCGCGTCAACGTAATTGCCCCGCCGCTGTCGATCGATGGCGCAACCCTCACCATTCGAAAGTTCAAGAAGGACAAGCTGACCCTTCAGCAGCTGGTCAAGTACAACTCGATCTCGCCCGAAGGGGCGGAGGTGCTGCGTATTTTGGGCCGCGTTCGCGCCAATGTGCTGATTTCGGGCGGTACCGGCTCGGGCAAAACGACACTGCTTAACTGCCTCACCGCCTTTATCGAAAAGGACGAGCGCGTCATCACCTGCGAAGATTCGGCCGAACTGCAGCTGCAGCAGCCGCACGTGGTGCGCCTCGAAACCCGTCCGCCCAATCTGGAGGGCGAGGGCGAGATCACCATGCGCGACCTGGTCAAGAACTGCCTCCGTATGCGTCCCGAACGCATCATTGTCGGCGAGGTGCGCGGACCGGAAGCCTTCGACCTCCTGCAGGCCATGAACACCGGCCACGACGGCTCCATGGGCACGCTGCACGCCAACTCCCCTCGTGAGGCGCTAAGCCGTCTTGAGTCCATGATCACTATGGGCGGCTACTCGCTGCCGAGCCGGACCATCCGCGAAATGATCGTGTCGTCCATCGATGTGGTCGTGCAGGCCGCCCGCCTTCGCGATGGTTCGCGCCGGATCACCCATATTTCAGAGGTGCTCGGCATGGAAGGGGACGTGATCGTAACCCAGGACATCTTTCTTTACGACATCATGGGTGAAGACCAGAACGGCAACCTTATTGGCCGGCACCGCTCCACCGGCATCACCAAGCCGCAGTTCGCCGAGCGGGCCCGCTACTACAACGAAGAGCCCAATCTGGTCGAGGCCCTGGAAAAGTCCAACACCGAGCAGCGCGAAATTCTCGACGCCTAAGGGACACGCATGTCACCGCTGATCACCGTTATTCTGGTTCTGCTTTGCCTGGGCGCCGGTGGCTTTGCGCTCGTGCCCTCCATGCTGGGGTCAAGCCGGGCGGAAAAGCGCCTGAAGTCCCTGCAGGGCGACATTCGGGTCAATCGGCAGAACATCCAGCTGCAGCGCACCCGTGACGATCGGCGCAAAACCGTTCAACAGGCGTTGAAGTCGCAAAACGCTGCGCTTGAGCAGAAAAAACGGGTGACCCTGCAGCAGCGCTTGTTCCAGGCGGGGCTGAAAACGCCCGAGCGCGATTACATTCGCAATTCCGTTATTGTCGGTGCCGTGGTGGGCCTTGTGTGCTGGGTGCTTCAGGTCCCCGTGTACTTTGCCGTGGTGTTTGGAGTTGCCGCCGGGTACCTGCTGCCGCGCATGTATATCAGCCGCCGCACCCGGTCTTACCAGGACAAATTCCTGGATGAACTGCCCAATGCGGTGGAAGCCATTGTTCGCGGTGTCAAGTCCGGCTTGCCGCTCAACGACTCCGTTCGGGTGGTCGCCAAGGAGGTCAAGGAGCCGGTGCGCAGTGAATTTGCGCGCGTTCTCGACCAGCAGGCGATCGGCAAGTCAATGACGGAAGCGGTGCAGATCTTGTTTGAACGCGTGCCACTGCCGGAGGTGAATTTCTTCGTGGTGGTGATCACCGTGCAAAGCCAGGCGGGCGGCAATTTGTCCGAGGCGCTGGGCAACCTCGCCCGCGTCTTGCGCAATCGCAAGAAGATGAAGGCCAAGGTGAAGGCCATGTCCTCGGAAGCCAAGGCCTCGGCGATGATCATCGGGTCGCTGCCTTTTGTGGTGTCCGGCCTCGTTTCCGTGGTGACGCCTGGCTATCTGGCCCCCCTGTGGCAAACGCAAGTCGGCATGATCTGCCTCGGTGGTGCGGCTGCGATGATGAGCATCGGCATCTTCATCATGCGCAAAATGATTCAGTTCGACTTCTAGGAGCGTTGTCGTGGACAAGCTTATGGATATGCTCACCAGCCGCGACTTCCTGACCGCGGCCTTGGCGGCGGTCTCGGCCGCAGCGGTGGTGTTCACCTTTGGCATGCAGTTTCTCGGCCGCTCCGAACTCAAGGAGCGCATCCGCCGCGTGGCGTTGGAGCGCGAACGGATGCGGGCCGAGCAGATGGTGCGGTTGCGCGGTGGCGGCGGCGAGGACGGCCGCACCACGATGCGGCGCGGCGCCGAAACCAAGGACTACATGAAGCGTGTGGTTGACAGGTTTTCGCTGCAGAAAGCCTTCGCCAATGATGCCACTGTCGAGAGGCTGGCCCAGGCCGGTTATCGCGGGCAGGGGCACCTGACGACCTTTGTGTTTGCCCGGTTTGCAGCGCCCTTCGCGCTGTTCCTGTTGAGCTTTGGGTATCTCAGCCTGACCGTGTTTCACGACAAGCCGCTGTACCTCAACTTCCTGTATGCCCTGTTTCTGGGCATTTTGGGCGTATACCTGCCCAACATCCTGCTCAAGAACCGCGTCATCAAGCGCCAGCTATCGATCCGCAGAGCCTGGCCCGACTGCCTGGACCTGATGCTCCTGTGCGTGGAAGCCGGCATGTCGGTCGAGCACGCGTTCAAGCGCGTGGCCAAGGAGATCGGTTCGCAAAGCCAGGAACTGGCCGAAGAGCTGACGCTGACCACGGCCGAGCTTAGCTTTCTGGAGGACCGGACCCGCGCTTACGACAATCTGTCCAAGCGCACCGGCCTTGATGGCGTGCGCGCGGTGATGACGGCGCTGATCCAGGCTGACCGCTACGGCACTTCTGTGGGGCAGTCGCTGCGCGTCATGGCCGAAGAGGGCCGCGAAGCGCGCATGATGGAGGCGGAGAAGAAGGCCGCTTCGCTGCCGCCCAAGCTCACCGTGCCGTTGATCGTGTTTTTCCTGCCGGTGCTGTTTATCGTGATCATTTCGCCGGCCATGATCAAAGTCTTTTCCCAGCAGGTCACTGTGCAATAGCGCCGAGCGGAGACGCTCCAGGCTCTTGGGAGGCGGTGAGGACCGCGCGACGCTTACGGCCGGGCCGCGAGCGGCGGGTGGGGCACAGGTGTTGAGAGGTGAGCGCCGCCCCTCACCGGTGGCCAGATGCAGCGACGCCGCCGGGAAGGAAAGAGCGGGCGGGTCGGGCGGGGGTTTTCAGCCCTCGCTGCCTTGAATGTCTTTCCAGCGATTTTGCTGCGTCAGCATCGACCTGATATAGGCCATGTTGGCCTCCACCCGGTCGGGCGGCAGTTCGGCTGCAAACAATGCCCGCGCGTCATCGAACCGCCCCTGAAGCCCCACAACCAGCGCCAGGTTCTGCCGGACCTGGGAATTGGCGCCGCGCATGCCGACCGCCCGGCGCAGATGCGATTCGGCTGCATCCAGCTCGTTGGTCATGGCATAGGACAGGCCAAGATTGGCCATCAACGATGCCTCGGTTGGCGCGATGGTGAGCGCCTGGGTGTAAGCGGCGCGGGCTTCGGCGTTATGCCCGGTCTGATCGAGGATTGCCCCTTTCACGGACAGGGCATTCCAATCGGGTGCATCGGGACGGATCGCTCCGTCGATCACGGTGAGCGCCTGGCCGAAGCGCCCGGCGGCGGCGAGCGCCTTGGCATAAGCAATGCGCAGGTCAAGATCGCCCTTGTTGGCCGTCATGCCGGTTTCGATCACCGCGACCGACTGCTCGGCTTGTCCGGCCGAGCGCAGCGCCGCCGCATAATAGATGGCGGCGTTCTTGTCGCCTGGATTGGATTTGTAGCGCGCTGCAAGTTCGCTCAGCGTGCTTTGGCGGTCGGTTGGGCTGAGGGCTGAAAGGTCAGGGGCGTGCGTGCCGGCAGAGCGCGGTGAAGCGCACGCCGCAAGCGACAGGGCGGCAACCCCGGCAAGCAGCAAACGGCGGAAACGGCGGGACGGGAACAGTTTCATCACAGCGGCCACCTCGACTCCGGCCGGCCAACACCTGCCGTCCACGCCCTTTTCGAAATAAGTCATTAACCCTAACGAGGGGTTAAGGCGCTCGGCTCGGCGGTTGCGAGGGCGAGCGGGAGGGACTATTCAGGATAGCTTCCTTTCGATCGAGATCCGCCATGTCCGCTACGCCCCTTCCCCTTATCTGCGTTGCGAGCGGTGCGCTCGAGAAGGCTGGCCTCGCTCCAGATGCTCTGAGCTGGGCTCAAGCCAACGACTTCACGGGGCAATACGGAAAGCTGCTGCCCCTCCCAGGGGACGGGGGACTCGGCGGCTATCTGTTTGGGCTCGGCGGTGTGCTGAACCGCCCCAAGCTCATCACCGGCCTTGCCGGCGCTAATCTCTCCCCCGGGACGTATCGGCTCGAAGGCGAGATCGGTGACCCGACCTTGGCCGCGCTGGGCTTCCGGCTCGGCACCTACCGGTTTGACCGCTACAAACCTAAGGGCAAAGACGCGCCGGTGCTCCTCCCGCCCGAGGGCGCCGACGCCGCCGAAGTGGAGCGGCTGGCCAAAAACGTCTTCTTTGCTCGCGACCTGATCAATACCCCCACCAATGATCTGGGCCCCGAGGCATTTGAGCGCGAAATCCGCCGCTTTGCGGAACAATACGGATTCACTGTGCGCAGCGTCGTCGGAGACGACCTGCTGGCGCAGAACTTTCCAATGATCCACGCCGTCGGGCGCGCCGCAGCCGAAGCGCCGCGACTGCTGGACCTCACTTGGGGCGATCCTGGGCACGCCAAGGTGACGCTGGTGGGCAAGGGCGTAACATTTGATACGGGCGGGCTCGACATCAAGCCGCCGGCCGGCATGCTGCTGATGAAGAAGGACATGGGTGGGGCGGCCAACATCCTCGGTCTGGCCGGTGCCGTGGCCTCGGCCGGGCTCAAGGTGCGCTTGCGCGTGCTGATACCGATTGTTGAAAATAGTATTTCTGCCGCAAGCTTTCGGCCGGGCGATATCCTGCCCTCGCGCAACGGCATGACGGTTGAAATCGGCAACACCGACGCCGAAGGGCGGCTGATCCTGGCCGATGCCCTGACGCTGGCGGACGAGGACGAGCCCGAAATCGTGATCGACATGGCAACCCTGACCGGTGCGGCGCGCACGGCGCTTGGGCCCGAACTACCGGCGTTGTACTCGACCGATGATAGGCTTGCACAAGAGCTGATGGCCGCGGGGCTGGCTTCGGACGATCCGCTCTGGCAACTGCCGCTCTGGCCCAATTACGATGCCATGCTGTCGAGCAAGATCGCCGATGTGAACCATGTGTCCGGCGGCGCCTTTGCCGGATCGATCACCGCGGCGCTGTTTCTCAAGCGCTTCGTCCGCAAGGCAGCAGCCTGGGCGCATCTGGATATCATGGCCTGGGCGCCCGAAGCGCGGCCGGGGCGTCCATTCGGCGCGACGGACCAGGGCATGCGCGCTGCCTACGCCGTGCTGAAGCAGCGGTATAGCTGACCACCGGAACCGGAGGCCCCGGCCCGCCCTCGTTTTGGCCGGTAAGCATCTGCACCAAAACGGAGGGCCGGTTCCACGATGATGGAACCGGCCCCGTAAACGACTGAGCAGACTGCCTGCCCTAGGCGGCGGCTAACCTACTGCGCGGCGGGCGCCGGTGCGCCGAGGGTGGTCAAGGGCGTGAACCCGTTGCCGGGTGCCACGGTGTTGGCCGGTGCTGGTGCGGTGCCCGGCGCTGCGGCGTTGGTGGGAGCGGCAACGGTGCCGGGCGCACCTGTGACGCTGTTGGTCTGCATCCCCGGATCAACCGGACCCGACTGCGGATTGTTGGGAGCCGCGGTGGATTGCGTCTGGGTGGCCGGAACCGTCGGCGACGCGGTGCCGGCGGCTGGAGCCGTGGGCGTGGTTGCGTTAAGGGGAGCGCCAGCGGTGTTCGCCGGTGCCGCGGGGGTGTTGATCGGCGCGAACGAAGGCGCCGTGGTGTTGGCCGGCGCAGCCGCGGGAGCAGCAGCCGCGGGAGCGGCAACCGGCGTTTCCACAACGGGAGCAGGAGCGGGGGCTTGTGCCGCCGGGGCTGCAGGTGCGGCGGGGGC
>Ga0210040_10005729_pt1 | contig 15708 bp, 17 predicted proteins | sample CryGeyCG12114_NA_FD_185462 | JGI IMG/M metagenome (GOLD analysis project Ga0210040, IMG submission 185462) | Groundwater microbial communities from aquifer - Crystal Geyser CG19_WC_8/21/14_NA (SPAdes) (version 2) | ecosystem: Environmental > Aquatic > Deep subsurface > Groundwater | place: USA... | reverse complement strand
CGATGGTCACCTGTGATCCGAACGAGCTGGTCGCGCCCATCCACCCCAAGGCGATGATCACGATCCTGCACGAGGCAGACTGGGATCGCTGGCTGCAAGGCAGCTATGGTGATGTGATCGAGCTTCAGCAGCCCTACCCGGCTGACAAAATGGCGGTAAGGGGGCCGGTCTTTTCAACGCGCACGGGGTAAGCATGACGCGTGACGATCTGGCCGATGCCATTGCTAAGGAGCACGGGATCAGCGGCCTGCGGGCTAGGCGCCTTGTGGATCAGATCATAGAGCAGATGAACGCCGCCCTCGCGAGAGGGGAGGACGTGAAGATTGCCAGGTTCGGGGTTTTTGTCATCCGCGACAAAGCTGCGCGAATGGGTCGCAATCCGAAAACGCTCGAGCTGTACCCCGTTTCGGCTAGGAAAGTCCTTACCTTTCGACCGAGCGAGATCACGCGTGATCGGATCGCAGCAGGGATGCCAAGTTAGCGTGAACTCAGGGTTCTGCGGGCATGTAGCAAATCATCAAGGCAATTCTGCTGCGCCTGTCGGGTCACTGCCGTGCCGCCACCGCGATCGAGTACGGACTTATAGCCGCTCTCATCGCGCTTGCAGTCGCGGGCGTGCTGCCCAGCGTAGAGCACGAGACTGCAGCGACCATGGTCAGGTCTCGCGAGGGCATGAAGGGGAAGATCTGTCGAGGCGATCCCACTGACGCCGGCATATAGTGCAATTGATCTTGTGTTGCGGCCGCCCCTGTAAGTTTCTCCGCGCCGCGGCGGCCGGGTTCGAACCGACAACCTCACCCTCCGAGCGCGCTCTGTCCAGTTGAGCTACACCACGATGCGGAAGCACCACTTACAGCCCGTCAGCCGCAGGCAGGTGCCACCCTTCCACGCAATGTACCTGGTTCGAGGGCTTGCGCCTAACCGGAACATAGTGAGAACATGCACTGTAACGAATCGAGAGCGCGCCCGTGAACCACACAACCAGCACCCGTGAACGACCACGGCTCGACGCGCTTGATGATACCGACGCCTTGGCCGCGACCTTGATCGCCGACGCCGGCCACCTTGGCGCGCTGGAATGGCTGGAGGACGAGCTCGCGGTCACGGATTGTCCGCGCGCTGCATCCCTGCTCTGCAACATCATTGACGCAGTGGAGGCGCAGAGCCGTGGCCGACTGCACTGATGAGCGCTGCCGCATCTGCACGGCGAACGATCAGGACGCACTAATCGAATACTTCGCCGAGCGCCTCTGGGAACGACGGCGCGAGGCTGAGTTTCCGCTCTGGGCGGGAGCGAGCGACTACTGGCAGAGCCGCTTTCGCGAGCACGCGGCTGCGTTTGTCGACGCAGCCAGAGGATAGCCGGCCATGGTCGGCAACCCCAAGCGGCTGTCCGACCTAAACCAGATCCAAGCAGATGTGCGGATAAGGTGTCGGGACTGCCGATTCGAAGAGGACTGGACCGTGGACGCCCTTGCCAAGCACCTGCTCGCGATCGGGGGCAGCACGACATGGTCGGAGATCACGCGCCACTTGCGGTGTCGGCGTGCCGGCTGCGGGTCGCCCCGGCTGCGCGCGGTCGCTGTTCCCTATGCTAGGCGGCAGGCGAACGCGAAGCGCCAGATCAGCAAGTTGGACGAGGAGACTGTCGCCACGGCTGTCCGCCTTCTTGAGAATGCGGCTGCTCGGTCGCCCGGCCGCGAGGTCAACACGATTGAGATTCGTCTAGCTCTGCTCACGGTGCACAAGTACACGCGCGACGCCGATCCGATCCGGCTGTTCTGGGAGAGGGCGGGGGACGCCGGCCGGACGACCGACCATGGACTGAACGAGCCGCTAAAAGCGATCCGGCACCAGCTTGAGCAGCTCGGCTGGATCGCGCCGCGAGTGCTGACGGAACCGACAAAGACGTGGCCGTGGAACTCGCCCGCGCCGCCTGGATGGCTCGCGGCTGGAGACGCTACAGAGCGGTGACCGCCGCATGGTTACCTGCTTAGTCTTGAACTTCGTTAGGTACGGTACCGCACCGCAACGTAACCATTTCACGCGCATTGAGGCGGCCGCGACGGCCGAGCCATGTGCCTCGACTGCGTTCACGTACTCGCCCGCCCGGTGCCGACTCACTGGGCGGGCTCCTTCTCACCCAACCAGAAGCAACCTGTGTTACCGTTGCCCGCTAAAAAGCAAACACCGGGTGGAAATTGGGACCGAAACGGGACATACCGGCCACGTTCACTGATGCCGGCAGGTTCCCCCCTTATCCTGGCCATCAGTGAGCACGTGATTGCCGCACCGCAGCCCGGCTACACGTCAGGAACTCCCCTGCCTGGAGCCGACCTCTCCGGGCGGGGCTTCCGCCCGACCTGCTTCTTAGTACGCCGCGAGCAGGCTTGGTGCTAACGCACTACGTATTTGTACGCTACTTCGGGCGCTGCGTTGCAACAATTGCCACAATTTGCCAGCATCGTATCCATGACTGCTGAGTCGTGTGGCTCAGTTGCACAGCCTACTAGCCCGCCCGGTGCCGACTCACCGGGCGGCCTTCTATTTGGGAAGCGTGCAGCTCGGCCCGAGGTTGATCGACGTACCTGGCCCAGCCACCTTCAGCTTGGTCCCGACCGGGGCTTTGCCGGTGAACTCGCATGCTGGCACGGTAAGGCTGGCGCTCTTGGTCGTGCCCTTCTCGGCGCTGAACACGGTGATCGGGCGCGTCATGCCGTTGAAGTCGTACCGAAAGAGATCCACGACCGCGTCGTTGCCCTTTACCTCGATGCCACTGGCGCGGGTGTCGCCGCAGTCGAGCACTGCGATATGCACATTCACCGCCCCTGACTTCAGGCAGCGCGCGACCTGCCGGCCGTACGCCCGGCCAACGGTGAGGCCATGGCCTTTGAGGAAGTCGAGCAGGCTGTCCGAGGCGCCGATCCCGACCAGGTCGTCTATATAGACCGGCCCCACGCCTGACTCGATCGCGACGATGTCGCCGTTCCGAGGGTAGGCGAAGTTGGGCGAACCCCCAGCCTTGTCGGTCATGTAGAACCCGTCGCACCGGATATGCTCTAGGCGGACGTCGATGCCGTTTCGGATCGCAACACACTCGGGCAGGTCGGGGCTGACATTCGGTGTTGCAGCGTGCCGGATCGTGACGTTCCGGATCGTGACCCGCTCCACCTTGCCTTGCAGCCTGATGCCATCGCGGGTGGTGTCCGCGTCGAGTCCGTCGATGATCAGGTCCTTGTAGACGCCGTCTTTGTACGTCTCGATCACGCGAAAGGCTGGGCCGGTGACCCGATAACGGCCCTTGGCTGCATCAGCCAGCTTGAGCGCGCCGTTCTTCTTCGGCGCGGCAACCGTGACGAACGAGGCTTCCGGAGCCGGGGATGCCAGCACTGGACGTTTCGTCGTCGTTGGAATGACGGGGCACGGCGCCCCGTTCACGGCATAGGTGTACGCCGTCCCAGCGCAGAGGGTCAGGACGGACCTGGCCGGGACCCCAAGCGCCTTCGCTTGGGCCGAGACGGTCACCTTGCCGTCCCGGTTGCTGTCGACCAGCGGGGCGCTCAGGGTAACGGTCTGAACAGCCTTAGCCTGGGCGAAAGCTGGCGTGCACGCGAAGGTGCACACCAAGGCGACAAGGGCGAGAAGCCAGCGCATCACTTGATCCCCAGGCTGAAGGAGAAGGCGGTCTCAGCCCCGGCAGCGAGCGTGCCTAGCTCGAAGACGAGGTGGAGCGTGTCATCGCCCTTGTGGCTGTACCCGGCCGCCTTCAGCGCTGCCACGAGGTCGAGCGATGGCATAGACGGCATGGGCATCACGTTTGCCTTGGCGCGCGGATCATTGGTCTCCAAGGTCAGCGTCAGCCCGGAGGCGCTCGCCGTGGCCGTGTTGCCGTCCGCCAACTTGTTCGTGGTGCCGAACACGTCCTGAGACACGTCCAAGTCCGGATCGATCACCCGCATATAGCGCAGACCGGTTAGGGTCGTCTTGCCGACGTTCCGCAGGGCAACGTCGAACGCGAGCGCGTCCCCGTCAGCAGCCAGCCGCACCAGCTGCTCGACCGCGATCGCGCCCTTGGTGCCCGTGAAGACAGCGGCCCCGTCGCGGATCTCGGTCTTACCCGGGATGCCGAGAAGGCCGATCCGCTCAAAGCTGCTCAGCTTGTTGCCGTTGTAGCTGATGGCGTAGCCCTCGACGGGCAGGCCCTTCAGCATGGCCTCACCGCTGATCACCTTCCCGTCGCGAAGAGCGACCATGCCCAACCGCACATAGCCGGCGTCCTTGGCCGTCAGCACGCCAGCAGGCGCGTCACCCTCGGTGCCGAGCGTTCCGGAGCCGTTGAGTCCTGCCGCCAGCTTGGACGATTGCAGGAACACCTCGCCGCCCTGCTGGATCATGGTCGCCGTCACCGGCGCTGGCGCGGGGTCCGAAGGTTTCGGAGCTGAGTCCGAAGGTGCCGGGCTTGGAGCCGGAGAGGGCGCTGGCACCGGAACCGGAGCAGGCGACGGAGCCGGAGCAGGAGCAGGATCAGGAGCGGCGACGGGCGGGGCGTAGCCCTTGCGCCAGTACAGCCAGGCACCATCAGCCTGCTGGCCCTTGTCGATCCAGATCGTGCCCTTGGGGCCGAGACCAGGGTCATACTTGCCGCTGGATGTAATCTGGCCAGTCACCTTCCCGGTCAGGTGCGTCGGGCTCGAAAAGACGTCAGGGGTCTTCATAGTCACCTCCAATTTGAAAATGTCGTAGGTTTACGGTGTGGGTGGCGCGTGCGATGACGGCCCGAGGCCAAGAGCGGCACGGGACGGGGCAGGGTATGAGCGAGCGCGTCGAGATTCTCGGGTTGATGCGCTTCAATGTCGTCCTAAGCAGCGCAGCGAAGTGGGGCTGGAAAGCCACGCAGGGGCGGTCAGTCGAAGAGATCGCTGCGCTTATTTTAGATCCGAAAAGGATCGAGACGCGGCTCAGGCTTGCGCGCGCGCTTCCGATCGCATCTCTGGCTCAGCAAACCGACCGAGACTTTACTCTTTACATGATGGTTTCGTCGTTGCTGCCTGCAACGTTGAAGGCCCAGCTCGCTGAACTAGAAGCAGAGTTTCCCTTCATCCGGGTTGTGGAACTTGATCCCTCCGCAAGCCTGCGGGGTACCATTTCGAGCCTTATCCCCGCCGGACGGCCGTGCATCACGTTCCGCCTTGATGATGACGACGCTGTAGGCCCCCACCACGTTGCCGATCTCCGGAGCATGGCTGTTACCGACAACGAGGAAAGCGTTTTGAGCTTTCCGGAGGGGGTCTACATGGCCCGCGAGGGAGGGAAGCTCACATTCCAGCAAGTGCACTATCCAACCAACGCCTACGGGATAGCCTTCTACTCACGCGTTGGGGCGAGCATCTTCGATCAACGCAATCACGCAAAACTCTCAGAGGGAAAGATGCGGACCAATCCAAGGCCGAACGCCTGGATCCGATCTCTTCACGCGGACTCGGACAGCGATACGAGGCTGCGGTCCGGAGTGCGCACGTGGTCAGTAGTTCCTGCTCGCATTGTGCCCGGTCTGCCGGAATACGACGGGCTCGACTTCGTAACGGTCGCAAACGACTTGGCCCCGTTCACCCGCACGGGCAACGTCGGCCAAGCCTTCATGCGCGTGGTCAGACGAGTGCTCCGCTAGCTGCTTCCCAGCATCAGCCTGCAAGGTATGTTGCTGTGAAACGGCTCACGCCAACACCAGTCGTGTCAGTGGACGTGATGGACTCAGAGCCGAACATCAGAGACAAGCTTTCCGGAGAAAATCTACAGCGGTGTTATTGGACCAATGCTTAGAGGTTATCAGCACGTTATTCTTGCAGCTTTCGGGCTTTTCATGGGAGCCGGACAACCCCAGGAACGAGGCACCACGGAGCATCGACGTCTGACCGACAACCAAGTGGCCGAGCAGAAAAGTAGTCCACTCCCTCCGTTGCGAACAATCAGCGCCGATAAACCAGATGTGGGTTGCAAGGCCGATCAGGAAGATCGCCGATCCAATCTTTGCGCTCAATGGAAAGCGGCGGATGCTGCCTACGACAGCGCTCTTTGGGCTTTGTGGCAGGTGATCTTTGGCGGCATCGGTCTGCTGGTCGGTGCTGCTACCCTGGCCGCAGCCATCATGGCTGCGCGTTATGCGCGCGATGCAGCGAATGAGACTAAGCGCGGGGCCGATGCTGCTCTGGCTTCCTTGCAGCAAGCGAGAGAAGAATCGCAAGCTACGCTTGTTGTGCACCTTTCGCCTCAAAGCATCATCTTATTCGAAGATGATGTTCACCTCTCCTACCTCATTAGTATTACGAATGTTGGAAGAGCTTCAGCGCAGAACGTTGATATAATGGATCAACCTTTTAACCGTTTAAATACGGAGCGTACTGATCTTCGACGTCAGATAAACTCTTGGTCGTCGGATCAGCATGTTTCCGATCTGGTCATTATACCTGGTGAGACCTACTCCGTTAGACGGATGCACGTCTGCGCTAGCGGGGACTTCATAAATCAGACACCCGCTGGTAGCGGCAATCTAAGGATCATAGCCCTGACCTATGTCCAGTACCGTTCACTCTACGAGACCCGTATCAAAAATGTCGTTCGAGTGTTTTCAATTCTGCCAAAAGACGTTCTCGACCCGCGTGACGCCGTCCGCCGGTACGGGCCGGTACTGCCTTTTCTGCCAATCAAAATGCTCCCGCTCGGCGCAAATAACCTGATTGCCGATAATTGCGGAGGCACGGCCGACTATCAGCATGGCGACACTTAAACAAACAGACACGCCAAACCGTTTCTTGCTCGGCCGTATCGCAAACAGTGGCAGCCGGGGCGTACGAGGTGGCATGCGCCATTGCCTTCGTGCATCTGCTGTTTAGTGCCGGAAACTGGCGGCTCCGATCGTAAGCGTGATCTGACGCAACAACGTCTTCAGGCTATGGTGACGTTGAACCGACGAGGGATAAACCGGCCTAGTTTCGGCCCGTAAATCCCGGCAAGCTGCGCGTGCTTTGCGGCGGTCGGGGGGAGGCCATCATAGAAGCTTGCCCAAGTGGGCACCCCTACGGTCGGCGATTCCGTCAGCCCCGCCGCGCCGGCCGCGCCACCCTCGATCAGCACGGCATTCGTATCGCCAGCCGCGACAAACGCGTTGTATCCACCGATCGTGCCCGGCCAGCTCGAAGTCTGCACGGGGTGCGTAATGCAAATAAGGGTCGCGTTTGGAGCGGCGGCGCGCAGTTTGTTGAGAAGGTCGAGGTAGGTCGAGGCCGTATTGCTGTCACCATTGCTACCGTAGACTACGAAGATGTAATCCGGGTTACTCGCGAACTTTCCGTTCACCAGCCGCGACGCGCCGCTGTAATATGAGCTATAGGCAGTGGTTGCGCCGGGTACACCGGCTCCAGAGGTGCTAGCCACGCCTTGCCCGCCGTGGCCGCACATGCCCAGCTCCGCGTTGAGGCCGCGAGCCAATGCCCTCACAAACGATACTGTAGCATCATTGCCCGAGTCGACGCCGGCTCCCGCTGCGAACACGCCCATTGAGGATGACGAACCGAACAGCAGCGCTGTGTGTGGAAGGCGTGTGGGGGCTAGCACCGTCCTGCCGGCGTCTACCTCATAGCTGGTAATCCGCAGACTGAACCCACTGCCCGACGTCCAGGCGCTTGAGCCCCGGAACATGCTGACAATGTCCATCTCAGTTTCATGCTCTGCGTCCGCAAGGCCGGAGGCCAGCACTATTCTTGAGCTGGAAGCGTTAAGTTGGATATCCTGATAAGGCAGGTCGTCCGTCTGGACGCGCAGCTTCTGATATCCCGCCCATCCCGCAATCTGGGAAACGTTGATAGCGAGAGAAGTGCCGGTGAACCGCCGCCTGAAGTACGCGCCTTCGTCCACGGCGCGGGCAATGCCGCCAGACACTCGCCAATTCTCCGGAGAGTAGAAGACGGCGGGATCATCGACCGCAATCGTCGCGTAACTCACGCCCGACGTCGCAACGAAGCTCTGCGCGGGCGCGTTTGTCAGACCCTGGTCGTTCGTCGTGGTGATTGACTTCGTACCGGCCGAGGCGGGCGTGTAGGTGAAGCTCGCAGTCGGGCTAGCGTTGGTGAGCGTAACCGTAGCCGGAGTGAATTGGCCGCCGCCAGAACCTGCCGTCGGGGTGACTACTATAGGCGTCGTGATGATTTCGTCAGCGGCCACCGTGAACGCGGTCGAGGCTGCGCCCACATTGCCCGAGGTCGGCGCACTGGTGATCGTCAGCGCGGCGGGGCTGTACTCAGTTACCGTGACGTTATCGATATGAACGCCAGTCGTGTCAGTTGCAGCGGTATCGCCGCTCGAGAAGCCAACGAAGCCCTGCTTCGAAACAGCAGTATCGGTGTACGTCGAGACTAGCGTGTCATCGACGTATAGCTGCATCAGATCATTGGTGACTTCGCAGCGCAGGATATGCGTGCTGCCGATGGCGGGGGGCCAGTTCACCGTGCTGGGGGTGGGCGCACCGCTGTTTCCATTGTTGCTCGCGCTACCACCAGCCGCCCTAAAGAACGACCATCCGGGGGCACTACCCGACGCTTTCGAGTACGCGAATGTGTAGTGGTTGTTTATATCCTGACCGCCAAAGAAGACTGACGTGGTCAGGTCGCTTTTGACTTCGAATGACGCTTGGACAGTGTAGCGGCGCTTCGTGGTCTTGAACGCCGACGCGATCCGCATAGGTGACACGGACGAGCGGACCTTGCCCGCCGCCGTGATGACGCCGTTGCCCGCCGCCAAGTTGGTATAGGTCGAGCCGCTGTCGGACGTGTGCGCCGTAATCAGCGAGCCCGCCGTGCCGATGGCGGTTTCATTGAACGAGGTGACTGCGTTGGGCATTATGCGGGCTCCGCGATCGGGCTGGTGACGGTGAACTGGGCGGTTGCGGCGCCAGCAGGAAAGACGACGCTGCCGGTCGGGAAGCTGCCGCCGAAGTCGGCCGCTTTCGCCGGGCTGGTGTCGGCATCCCCGCTTACGGCGAACGTGCGCGTTTCAGCGCTGGACAGGTTGCCGGCCCGGCGCGCTGTGAAGGTGTAGACGTTGCCGGAACGGGAGACCGTCGGATCGACGCTGTAGGTATTCAGGGCCGATGACGTGTCGTCATTCAGAATGGTGCCGGTCGCGCTTGTAGCCGCGCCCGCGACATACCCCGACGGCGTCGAGATCATGACCGTGAAGGTCTCGTCAGGCTCGAAAGCCGTGTCTCCGTTCACGCTGATGGTGAACGTGCCCGAGAGCACGCCATCGGCCATGCTGACCGTGCCGCCCGCCGGGTACGCGCCTCCCGCGTAATCGTCCGCGCTCGTGCCGCCCGCACTGAAGCTCCAGGGCACAGCGACCGCTCCATCAGCGGCCGAGCGGGTCACGGTATATGTGAAGGCCGTGGTCCCGCTATTGCCCTCGTTCTTGCTCTGGGCTGCGGAGATGGTGACCGAAGGCGTCACCGCTGCGGCCGCAACCGTTACAGCAGTGCTGGTGCGCGTCGTTGAACCGCCAGGGCCAGCCGCAGTGTTTTCCAGCGTGAGGGAGCCGCCGGTCGGCGCGACAACTGTCGGACCAGTGCCGATCGACGTGGTGCCGAGCAGCCAGCGCCGGCCGATCGAGGTCGCGTTCGTCGCCTCGCCGTCGTTCGCCGCGAAGACGGTCGTGCCGGCCGTGCCGCTGGTCGGGCTGATCGACGGAAGCGACGTGAACACCGGCGCGGGCGGGGCGTCGTCGTTCAGGATCGTGCCGGTGGCACTGGTCGCCGCGCCTGCGATGTATCCAGCGGGCGTCGAGATCAGGAACGTGAAGGTCTCGTCGCCTTCGAGGCTGGTGTCCCCGTTGACGTTGATCGTCACTGTGCCGCTCAGCTGGGCTTGCGCGATCGTCAGGGTCCCGCTGGTCGCCTGCCCCGACGCGAAGTCATTTGCGTCAGTGCTGCCGTAGGCCAGCGCCCATGGCACCGCCGTGCCGCCTGCCGGGGCGGCCTGAGACAAGGTGACGACGTAGGTATAGGCGACCGTGCCGCTGTTGCCTTCCGACTTGGAGAGGGCGCCAGAGATGGAAACGGTCGGCAGTACGATGGCCCCGATCGCCGCGACCTTCACGATCTTGGTGCAGATTTCTATCGTGGGCGTCACGGTCAGCAGCGCATCAGCGCTGTCAACCGTCTCGGGAGAGCCGAACACTCGGCCCTGGAAGAAGCGCTTCGCTCCCGTCGGGTAGACAACCCGGAATGAGAACAGGTCTGGACTGTCCGCAGCTGCGCGCAGGATCGCTTGTCCCGGGTCGCCTTCATCATGAGCAAGCGAGGGCGTCAGAGCGCCGTAATCTGCCGAGCCCTTGTACTTCTGCTTCGGCCCGAAGAGCGGCTGGAACTCCGTCTTCGCGTAGCTAGCGCCCATCGTCCCGATCTTCTCGACCTGGCCGATCTCGGTAAACGTCAGGGCGCTGTAGCCCGCCTCGGTTTCAGCCGAGGGAAGCGTAGCGCAGATGGCGATAGTCGAGCCGGCGCCGGTCGTGGTGGACATGTGGATTTCTCCGGGACTGTTTGGAGCGCGCGAGACTCAGCGCTGTTCAGGTGTGCCGTTCCGAGACGGATGGCAGACGAACAAGCATGGCGGGCACTGGCCGACGCCATGCCGCTGTGTTCAGTTGCTCAGGCTCGACCGCATCGAGTCCCTTGGCCCTGCCGCCTTCCAGGCAGGAACGGCAGGGCCATTTGGATCAGCGGCGCTCGGCAGCCGCGAGGCTGGCGTCGAGGTTGTCCGCTGCGGCGAGCGCCTGGGCGTGGATGGCGTCGAGCTCGGCCCGGTCCCCGTCCGACAGCACGTGCTTGGCGCGATCAGCGTTGGCCTTCACCTCGGCCATGAAGGCGAGGCCCTGTCCGACCAGGCCCGGCACGTTCAGCTGGGCGGCGATGGTGAGCAGCTTGGCGATGTCCACGGTCACTTACCTCCGATCAGGGCGTTGAGCTTGTCGGCGAACCCGAACAGGGCAGCGGCATCTCGGGCCTTCTCGGCCGTGTCCGCGGTCGCCTTGCCGCGGACCAGCAAGGCGCGGGCCTGCGCGTTCCAGCCGCGTACAGTGGTGGCCGTCGCACCCCGGATCACGCCAGCATCGGCCAGCTTGGCCACGCCATCGGCTGCGGTGATGTAGGCCAGCTCGGCCGCGGCGAACCCGCGCTCGCCGGTCAGGATGACGATGTCTGCCTTGGCGATCACGCCCGTGGTGGTCGGGCTGGGCGCCGAGGCCGGGTCGGTGCCGATCATACCGGCGCACGCCGACAGCGCGAGCGCCAGGCTCGCGGCGAGAAGTCGCTTCATGGCGTCATTGCTCCATTAACTATTTGGTAAGGGTTTCTCGGCAGGGCGCCGCAGCGCACCGGCGAGCCTTGGTTCGACGCGTACGGTGCGCAGCGTCAGCCGAGGGGAAACGGCTTGACGGGTGCGGCCCTGCCGATCGCAGCATTCTGCGCGGGGCAGGGCCGCATTCTACGCCGGGTCGGCAGGCGGGTTGGGCGCCTGCGTCGGGGTCGAGTTGGACAGCGCCGTCGTCAGGTCGCTGCGGTCTGCATGTTCCCAGATCGACTTGATCACGCCGATCACCTCGCGGAATGACAGCAGCAGCGCCGTGAACAGCCCGGCATCGGCCAGCGGCACCTTCCCGTCTGGGGTCACCTTGGCCATCGCACCGTCGAAAGTGTGCATGATCAGATAGAGGATCGCGATGGCGAGCACGGTCATGGCGATGATGCCTGCCAGCTGAATAGCGCGGCTCACGCGACACGCCCCAGCCAGCCGAACAGAAACGTCCGGTTGGTCGAGCGCGCTTCGGTGAGCTCCAAGTACCGGACGCCCTGCTCAGCGTTGAGCAGGGCCACCAGTCGACGCTCGCCCTCTGCACCTCGCTTAGCAAGGAAGGCCTTCAGAGCAGCCAGGGTCGCGGGACCCATCATGCCGTCAACGACGAGCGAGCCGTCGCCCAGGCCGTTCAGCGCCCGCTGCAGGAACCGAGTTGCCGCTGCCGGCCCCATGTTCACGCCCGTGTCGACCAGCTCGGCCGCGATCGGCATGGACATGTTGCCGACCAGCCCAAAGCCGGGAGCGACGATGTACTTGGCCCGGTAGATCTCAAGCGCGGTTGCCTTGGGCAGATCGCGCATTGGCCCCTTGTAGCCGTTCGCCCGCGCGACCGCCTTGGTGATGCCGAACTTGGTTTCGCCGCCTGCGTCGAGAGGGTCGTTCACATACCCGCCCTCGTTGGCAAGCACGCCAGCTAGGATGCTGTCGAACGTGATGGCGAGCGGGGTCGGCACCGCGCCCATCTGGGGCGGCTTGCTGTCTGCCATGGATGCTTCCTTGCTGGTTAGACTGGGGGCGCTGCCGGCAGGACAGCGTCTTTGATTGCGGCAGCCGCCATGCGCGCCCGATCGAAAGCAGATCGCTCTTCGCGCTCAGCTGCCTCTTGCTCGGAAAGCATCGTCTCGATCTGGTTGAGAGCTTCCGTGACCTTGTCGGGGTTGACGCGCAGCATCATCACGATCGCCTTCAGCGTTGCACGGCTGTTAGCGACCCGATGACGCATGATGGCCATCAGGGCGTCATGCTCGGCTCGCTCCTGGTCGATTTTTGCGTGCAGCTTCTCGACCATTTTCTCCAAGGTCTCGACGCGTGCTGACAGCCGGGCCGCTTCACTTTCTTCCCGTTGGGTCTGGATCTCGGCCATCTTAGGCCGCGTCTTAATCCAGGCGACCAAGCCACCCCCGACCAGGACGTTGAGCACGGTGACCATGATCGTGGTCCACGACCACCCGGCGACTGCCACGTGCGGCACGCTGCTGGGATCAGCGCTCATCGAGCTGGTACCAGGCGGCGAAGCCGGCCACCCCGAAGGCGACGAGCAGGGCGGTCAGGTGCGACAGCAGCGGCGAGATATGAAGCAAGTAGGTTAGGCGATTGGAGATGCCGAGGAAGCTCAGGCCCCAGATCGCATCGGTGTGCCGGCCTTGGCCGCGCAACAGACGCCAGATCGCCGGCAGTAATACCAAGAGGGTAATGCACCAGGCTGGCACCAACAGGCGCGAGACGAGTGGGTCCAGCCCGGCTGCCAGCTGGCCGAGCACGTCAGTGTCAATCATGGATCCTCCCGTCAGGAAGTAGGAGCTTGGCCGAGGATGGCGGTCTCAACATTGCGCCGGCAGTGCCAGGGCTCTTCGCTGAGCAGGACGAACGGGCGATCAATCAAGGTCGTTACTTCCACGGGCTCTCGTCGACCCAGATTGCATTGCTGTCACCAGCAAGCATGGTGGCGTGAACCACCTTGCGCTTGCCAGCAGCGACACCGGTCATGTCGAGTGCGATACCTGCGACGGTGATTCCCGCTGGCGTCGCCGCGCCAGACTTCAGCATCAGCGTTACCGTCTGGCCATCTCGCATGTTGGTGAAAGTGAATGCCTCCCCCCCTGTCACGATCTGGTAGAACACACCTTCTTTTCGGAGAGCGTTGATCGCCAGTCCTGCACCAACCGCCACATCGTCGAAGCCGTTCGCTACAGTTCTCATGATGTAGCTGCCCGGGCCTGAGCCTTGGATGACGTAGGCTCCAAAGCTGCCATCCCAGCCGATGTCGCCGGGCTCCTGCGCCCCGCCCAAGCGGCGGGCTATGTGGATGCCAGTTGTTGTGCCGACCTGAAGGTTGTCTGATGCAGTGCGCGAAATCTCCGCGCGGCAGTAGCTGTTTGAGCTGTCGAAATCGAAGAGCCCGATTGTGCGGTCACCTTGCAGGACGATATTGTTCGCCTGCCCGCCCGCCGTTCCGCGACCCTGAAGGCATACACGACCACCCGTAGAACTGTGATAGCTACGCTGGATAATGGGCATGATCGCGCCGGACCACGAGATGTCAGCGTCAGTACATTCCTCGAAGTAGGTGCCATCAATCGAGGTGGACCGGCCTTTGTCGAGTACACCGACCGGACCGGCTTGAATGTATCCACCGATAATGTTGTGCCCTACCGTGGGCAGAGGCCCCGTGCCGGGCAAAATCGTGATGCCGGTAGAGGCGAACCCGCTGATACCAGGGTGATCGATGGTGACGGCGTTGGAGCCCTCGCCGATTACGAAGCCGTCAACCACGCTGACCATGAAGTTAGATCGGAACGCCGTATCCCAGCACAGGGAGCGAGCGTAGATGCCCACGTTTACCTGCTCCATCCAGGTATGGGCAATTTCAGCAGCATGCCGGAAGCCGACCAAGTCGAAGCAGGTAATCTTGCTCAAGCCGTTGCCGAAGAATTTGCCTCCCTGCCACTGTGTCCCGAAGGTGCTCGCCGTCGTTGCAAACATGGTCAGGTTGGCGACACCTGCTCGAAACAGCGCGCCGGCACAGGCGATGATCTTGGTTTCAGGGGGGATCGTGATTGTAGAGGTGATCAGGTAGTCACCCTCGGGGATCATGATCAGCTTCTTGCCGCTGGAAAACAGCGCCTTAAGCTGTGCAGTGTCGTCCCCGCCTGAGAAGTTCACCGGGGTGGCGTAGGCTGCGGCGTGGGCCGCCAGCGTTCCCGGCTCATTCGCCCCGCTCTGAGCGAAGCCAATTTTCCTGGCTCCATCAGGCGCCGCGAGAACGTCCGCAGACACGCCTTCGCTCAGTATTTTGGCCAGTGAGGGGCGCAGCACGGTTGCGCCGTTTGGCGTCGTAACCGGGTAGAGTCCGCTGCCATTCGGGCCGCCGTCCGCTGGCCCGGAGAGCAACTGCTCCATTTCGTCACGTGTCAGACCATAAGTCGCGATCAGCTTCGTGATGGCGTCGGTAGCGGCTGACATGTCTGAGGCGTTTGCCATGGTCTAAGTTAGACCTTTCTGAGTTGTAGGTTCTGTCGCCGCTCGGAGTCTACTGGCGAGGACTTACCTGCCGAAGGCGAGCCAGTTCACCCCATCAAGATGCTGCTGGTTGTGAGTCGCTGCTTGGGTAGCGATTGTAGCGCTCAGGCGCGTTGGCTCGCCGACCACCTGCAACCAAAGGTCCTTCAAGTTGCTAAATTGGTAGATGAACGGAGTGGGGACGAAGCTGTCACAGGAAATTGGAAACGGCTTCTCGAACGTGATCGTGATCTCGGCCTCGTCGTCGATCGGTGTCCGCAGGCGACCCCATTTCATGATCACGCCGCCCGGCAGTTCCTGCGTGCCCTCCCTGCCATTGAACGGCGTCTGAGCGGCGATGAACTCCGGGTCCATGGCCCCGATCGCGAGCGTATCGACCTCCACGTGGTGCATCTTCACACCCTGGTCGTCAGCGTAGAACAGCTGCTCGCCGTCGGGCGTCTCGATCGTGAACGTGTCGGTGACGAAGGTCCACGTGCCCGTCTTGCCGTCATTCGTTGCGGTGTTGCCGATGGCACGACCGTTCACGTCAAGGATCGTGAGCGCCCTGGCGTACGCTCCGCCGGGGCCGACCAGAACTTGCCGAACGTCTTCGATGGTGGCCTTGTTCTTGTTCAGGGCCGCGGACACGGAAACGTAGTTGGTGCCGCCCGCTTGGTCGTCTTGAGCAAAAACCGCGCCATCGCTGAAAATGAAAGCGGTGCCGTACCGGCCAACTGCACCCAGTAGGTCGAACGTTTCGGCAACCGCCTTGAAGCCCTCAACCCGTGACGTTTCCTCGCGTCGGTGA
>Ga0210040_10005728_pt1 | contig 15716 bp, 9 predicted proteins | sample CryGeyCG12114_NA_FD_185462 | JGI IMG/M metagenome (GOLD analysis project Ga0210040, IMG submission 185462) | Groundwater microbial communities from aquifer - Crystal Geyser CG19_WC_8/21/14_NA (SPAdes) (version 2) | ecosystem: Environmental > Aquatic > Deep subsurface > Groundwater | place: USA... | reverse complement strand
AAAAGTGAGCGGAACAGGTCCAATGTTCGCACTTCGCTTTTCAAACGCAAGTCTTAAAACGACCCTCTCGTTCCTGAAATGGGTATTCCAACTCCTGTTGCCTCCTCCTTGACTCACTTACAGCACACGCTCGACAATCCGTACCAGAGTAAAAGGTTGTTTATGCACATTTCCGGGTGGTCTTGTCTTTCGCTTAGAAGACAAGTGAAGCAGCGCCTACATAGCCAATCTGAGTTTGGGTAATGCCAAAATCTTGTTTCAGCTGATCTTCTATTTAGGGTCTGCGCAGAATGCAGTAACCTATATATACTTCTTACACACAGCTGTTTCGGTCCTGATGTATCCATAAGCTTTAGCCAGTATTCCGCTCAACTGTCCTCGTTATATAAGGTATAAGTGGTGCGGATAGGCACAGAATGAAGCTCATGCTACACTGAACTGAGAATTGCTGCAATGAAACGCAAAAGGGCGCCAGTAGCGGCGCCCTTTTGTCTGGGTGGTTTTGTGGACTTGAAGGCTAAACCAGTTCGGCTAGTTCTAGCCACCGTTCGCCCTTGCTGTCCAGGTCGGCGTCGGTGCGCTTGAGTTGGGCGGCCCAGTCGGCTAGCTCGGTGTGAGAGCCAGTGCCGGAGTTCAGCTTCTCGATGAGCTGCTGCTTCAGGATTTCCAACTGCTCGATTTCCTTTTCCAGCGTCTCGTACTCCTTCTTCTCCGCAAAACTGGCCTTGCGCTTAGGCGCGGCAGCCGGCGCCGGTGCGGTAGCCACCGTGGGATTCACTGATTTCAGGGCCTTCTCGGCGTCGCGGGCGGTGTGGTCGGTGGGTTGCTCTTGCAGCCACTCGCGGTAGTCGGTGTAGTTGCCGGGGAACTGCCGGATTTTGCCGGCTGGCTCCAGTGCAAACACCTGCTCCACCAGCGCATCCATAAAGTACCGGTCGTGGCTCACAATGATCAGGCAGCCCGCAAACTGAAGCAGGAAATCCTCCAGAATGTTGAGCGTGATGATGTCGAGGTCATTGGTCGGTTCGTCAAGAATCAGGAAGTTCGGGTTCTTGATAAGCACCCGCAACAGCTGCAAGCGCCGTTTTTCGCCACCGCTTAGCTTGCTAACCAGCGTGTATTGCTGGGCCGGCGGAAACTGGAAGTGCTGCAAAAACTGCGAAGCCGTCACCACGCTGCCATCGGCCAACTCAATCACCTCGGCCACTTCCTTCACAATGTCAATTACGCGCTGCGTGGGGTCGAATTCCAGCTCGGTTTGGGTGTAGTAGCCGAACACGGTGGTTTGGCCCGCATCCACAGTACCGGAGTCGGGCGCGAGCTGCTTAGTGAGCATGTTGAGCAGCGTGGTTTTGCCCGCGCCGTTGGGTCCCACTAAGCCAATCCGGTCCTTCTTCTTGAACACGTAGCTGAAATCGTCGAGCACTACTTTGTCGCCGAACTTCTTGCTCAGGTGCTCCACCTCGATGATTTTGCCGCCCTGCCGAGTAGTTTTCACCGACAGCTCCATTTCCGGGCCTTTGATCTTGGTCTTGGCCTTTTCCTGGGTTTCGTAGAAGGCGTCGATGCGGGCTTTTTGCTTAGTACCGCGGGCCTGGGGCTGGCGGCGCATCCAGTCCAGCTCCTTGCGTAGCAGGTTACGGGCCTTTTCCACCTCGGCGGTTTCCATCTGCTCCCGGTCGGCCTTTTTCTCCACGAAGTAGGCGTAGTTGCCCTGGTAGCGGTGCACGCGGCCCTGGTCCAGCTCCACAATTTCGTTGGCAACCCGGTCCAGGAAGTACCGGTCATGGGTTACCATCAGCAGGGTGAGGCTCGGGGAAGCCAGCCGGTTTTCCAGCCACTCAATGGTAGCCAGGTCCAGATGGTTGGTAGGTTCGTCCAGAATCAGCACGTCGGGCTCCTCGATCAGCACGCGGGCCAGGGCCACGCGCTTGCGCTGCCCGCCCGAGAGCTTGCTCACGTTGCGCTGCAGCAGCTCGCCCAGGATGCCCAGCTTGCCCAGAATCTGCTGCACCTGCGACTCGTAGTCCCAGGCGTTGTACGAATCCATCAGCTCCATTACCCGCTGCAAATCGGCAGGCTTGTGATTAGGGTCGTTTACTACGTGCTCATAGTCGCGGATAGCGGCCAGGGTATCGTTCTGGCTGGCGAAGATGGTTTCCTCTACCGTTAGCGTCTCATCAAACACCGGCTGCTGACCCAAGAAGGACACGCGCGTATCCTTGCGGGTGCTCAGGCCGCCGGTATCCGGCGGCTCCAGGCCGGCCAGAATGCGCAGCAGCGTGGTTTTACCCGAGCCGTTGATGCCGACCAGGCCCACGCGCTGGCCTTGTTGCAGGCCAAAGTTCAGTTCCCGGAAAAGCCACCGGTCGGCATAATTCTTCGAAAGGTTCTCGGCAGAAAGCAGATTCATAGTGCAAAGGTAGCCACGGCTAAGCAGCCGGGAAGCACTGCCCGGCAAAACAGTGGGTAGAGGCTGGCTGTGGCGCGCTTACTAAGGCTTATTTTGCTTGGCTGGAATGATTAGTTCGCCGGGCTAAGTCGAGTTGCAGCTGGTCCAGCATGTGGTGAAGCAGTTCAACTACTTTTTCGATAAGTGGCGGGAGTACGTCCAAGTCGAACGTCGTGTTCCAGGCGTCCAGCTGCTCCACACGGGGCGTGAGGTGATGCACCTGCAAATGGTCGAGGCTGGGTTTGAGCTTGTGGGTGATGGCCTTTAGCAGCCGGGTGTCCTGCGTGAACAGGACCTGGCGCAGGTCGCGCAAAGCTTCTTCGCAGCTCTCGATAAAAGACTCCAGCATGAGGGCCACGAAACTTTCATCATTCTGCCCAATCTGATATAGCAGATCGAGCTTGTAAAGCGGCCCCGATACAGCAGCGGGGGCCGCAGTAACCGGTGCCGTTGTTGCGACTGGGGGCAGCGCCGCCGGGGGGGCACCCAGCGCCCAGTCGCCGATGAGCTTGAGTAACTCGTCTTCCTGAAACGGTTTGGCGAGGTAGTCGTTCATGCCGGCATCCAGGCATTTTTCCCGTTCCCCTTTAATAGCGTTGGCCGTGAGGGCAATGATGGGCGTAGCCAGCCCCAGCTCTTCACGAATAACGGCCGTGGCTTCCAGCCCGTTCATTACGGGCATCTGCATGTCCATTAAAATCAGGTCGTAGGGGCGGGCGCGCAGCATGTCTACGGCCAGGGCCCCGTTTTCGGCTTCTACCACTTTCAGATGCGCGTTGGTGAGCAAGGCCTTGGCAATCTGGCGGTTGAACTTGTTGTCTTCCACCAGCAGCACTTCTTTGCCCCGCAGCCGGTCGCGCAAGCCCTGGTCAGCTATTTCCTTGCGCGGCATGTCGGCTTCCGTGCCTTCGGGCAACAACAGGGAAAAGGTGCTGACCGTGCCGATATTCTTCTCACTTTCAATTTGCAGTTCGCCGCCCATCAGGTTCACCAGGCTGCGGCTGATGCTCAAACCCAGGCCCGTGCCGCCAAACTTGCGGGTCACCGAGGAGTCTTCCTGGCTGAACTCCTTGAAAATATGGCGCAGATAGCTGGGCTCAATGCCGATGCCGGTATCGGCTACCGTAAACTTGATTTCAACGGCGCCGGCCGCGTGCTGCACCAGCTCACAGGCAATAGAAACCTGACCTCGTTCCGTGAATTTGATGGCATTGCCCGCCAGGTTCAGCAACACCTGCGTGATGCGGTAGGGGTCGCCAAGTAGCACGGGCGGCAGTTGGGATGCCACCGTGGTGACAAACGACAGCCCTTGCTCTTCGGCTTTGTAGAGCAGTGTTTTTTCAATCTGCGTAACCAACTGCTCAACGTTGAAGCCAATTTTCTCGACTTGCAACTGGCCGGCCTCAATCTTGGATAGGTCCAGAATGTCATTGATGATGACCAGCAGATTCTCGCCCGAGGTGGTAATGGCCTGCAAATAATCGTCCTGTTCGGGGCTAAGGGGCGTTTTGGCCAGCAGCTGGCTCATACCCAGAATGGCATTCATGGGCGTCCGGATTTCGTGGCTCATGTTGGCCAGAAACAGCTCCTTGGCTCGCGACGAATCTTCGGCCTGGTCTTTGGCCTTGCGTAGCTTGTTTTCCAGCTTTTTCTGGTGCGTAATATCGAGGGTGATGCGGATGGTGCCTACGCGCTGCTTCTCGTCGTCGTAGACAGGTGCCCGGCTGACCAGTAGCCACTTACGGCTGCCGTCTTTGCTGAGCGCCGAAAGCTCGTAGGCATCCTCGCCTTCGTGCACGATGGGCGAGATTTCCTGTATTAGCAGCGGCCGCAACAGGTCTTGCGCCAGGATATCGGCACTGGAAAAGCCGAGCATGTCGCAAAAAACCGGATTAACGAACACCACTTGGTTGTTCAGGTCAGTTTCTACAAGGCCCAACTTCATCTGCTCGATGATGCGCCGGTACTTTTCCTCCCGGCGTTTCAGCGCTTCTTCCGCGTCTTTTTGCTCGGTAACATCCTGAAATTTCCAGAGGTATCCCAGGGGGGTATCATCGCTGAAAATTGGGATGAAGTCGCGCTGAAACACTTGGCCGTTTTTGCGGGGCAGCAGCTCACCAATTACAGCGTTCTGCTTGAGCGTCACACCGTTTCGGCCCGTTAGCCAGCCCTGTTCTGCATTGGTATTCGCCTGCGTAGCCGCCATCAACGTTTCCGTTTCCATGCCTACCAAATAGTCGGGCGTGACTTCCAGCTGGAGCATGCGGCAGAAAGCTTCGTTGGCCAACACCACCCGGCGGTTTTCATCTTCCAGCAACACGCCTTCCTGGAAGTTGGCAATAGTAGTGGACAAGCGCCGCGTGGAAGCCTCGATGGCCAGGTTCACCCGCTTGATTTCGGAAATATCGGTATGCACCCCGGTCATAATGAGCGGCTTGCCTTCCGAGTCATACTTGGTGATAAGGCCGCGGGTCAGCACCCACTTATATTCGCCATTGCGGCACAGCAAGCGGCGCTCCACCGAGTAAATGGGTACGTCGCCGCGCAAATAAGCGTCGGAAGCCTGTAGGCTGGCCGCCTGATCATCAGGGTGGACGTGGTTGTGCCAGGCCTGAAAACCCTCCGGAAAATCTTCGTCCGGATAGCCCAGCATAGCTCGGTAGGCACTAGAGAAGTAGTCGTCGCCGGTCTGGTAATTGAATTCCCAGGCCCCGTCGCCGAACCGCTCGATGGCCAGAATCCAACGGTACTCACTGTCCTGGAGGGCCTCTTCCGACGTCTTTAGAGCCGTAACATCCAGTAGCACACCGCTGTAAAGCACGCCTTGGGCATCGTGGGCAGCGGGGCAGCAGCTACCGCTGAGCCAGCGTGGGGGCTGGCCGGGCACCAGCAGCCGCCCCTCAAAAGTGGGCTCCTCATCGGGCCTGACAGCACCGCGCAGAAAGGTAAGCCACTCTGCTTGGTCCTGAGGATGAATCACCTGCTCGAAATCATGCAACTGAGTTGGTGAAAACCCGAAAGTAGCTTGTGCGGCAGCGCTGATGTAGGTGAGGAGGGAAGTGCCATCGGAGTTGACGCGCCATTGAAACAGTACGCCCGGTACCTGTTCGTGGAGGTGGCGCAGCTGCGCCTCACGGGCCGCGGCTGCCACCTCCGCCGCTTTCTGTTCAGAAACATCCTCCAGCAGCGCAAAAAAACGAGTTGGTTGTGCGGGGAAAGTGGAAGGAGCCAGCTGGATCTTGATGCGTATCCAGCGGGCCGGGCCCTGAGCAGCGGCTACCATCGTCTCATAATGCCACAGCTGCTGGGAAGTCAGGCGGGCGGACGGGTTGAACAACGCACCTCCGGTGCTGGGTTGAGGGGGAAGTACCGCCCATAATGGCTGGCCCAGTAGGGCTGCTGAAGCAGTGCCAAGTAAGGCCGCAAAGCTTTTGTTTATCCAGGTAAGCTGGCCTTGGTCATCAAGGATTGCCACGGCTGCAAAGGTGTGTTGCACCAGCAGAAGCGCCTGTTCCAGCTGAAAATTCGCGTCCTCAGTCGATAAAATGGCCTCAGTCTGGACCTCCGCTGTTACCCGAGCTCCTTCTGAGGGTGCATGAACACCAGCCTGTTCCATATTGAATAATACTACTCGTATTAACCTTCCCTGCAAAAGCAACTTCTAGATGCTTTTCCTTTAAGCGAACTGCGAATTTAACTTTTTGGTGTTTCTCTGGCACTGATGATGTTCCTGTAAATTGGAAAAAGACAATCTAAGCTGCCAAGCGCAATAAAGCGCTACCACTACATACCGTTCAGGTATTCCAGCAGATAAGCGCCAGCTAAAAAGTGAAAAAGACTATGCCAACTTTCCCAGCGTTGCTGATTGCAATGTGGCGGGCTCTGTGGTGTAACGCGGAAAGTTTATATCACGCGTACTCGGTCCATATGAATGTCGTCGCGCAGAATCTCCAGGCCTTTGTAGGCAAGCGGACGACCCGTGTTGTGGGTCAGCTCACCCCCGGCCGCGTGCAGGTGTGCCACATCAAGGACAAGCTGGGTGTATTTCCGCTCGCCCAGCTCGATGGCAACCGGGCGGCCCTGCGTGGCATCGAAAGCGGCCAGCGCTTGGTTGATTTCCTCCAGAATTGTGCTCATGCAGTCACGGGTTTTCACCGGCAAGTAACAAATACTATTCAAACAACAACACTGAATTGGCAGGGAACAGTTGGAAAACCACAACTTTGCAACGCAACAGCAGGCGGAAAGCAACGAGTGAGCTCCTGACGCGCTGCTAGCTGCCTCTTTCTTACCTGCCACTCACCATCTGTCATTGCAAGCAATGAACCTTACCACCCGCCCCATTGGCGTATTCGACAGCGGCATTGGCGGACTCACCGTGGCCCGCGCCGTAGCTCGTGAGCTGCCCCACGAGCGGCTCGTGTATTTCGGCGACACGGCCCACCTGCCCTACGGCGACAAATCAACGGCGGCCATTCAGGCATACTCGGTGAAAATCTGCGACTTACTGCTCAAGCAGCAGTGCAAGATGATTCTTATCGCCTGCAACTCGGCGTCGGCGGCGGCCTATGAACTGGTGCGCGAGTACGTAGGCTCGAAGGCGCGGGTGCTCAATGTTATCGACCCGATTGTGGCACATGTGGGCGCTACGTACGGCGGACGGACAGTGGGTTTGATTGGGACCAAGCAAACGGTGAACAGCAACGTATACCGCAAAAAAATCGATGACCTCGACGCGGGCGTGCAACTGCAAAGCTTGGCAACGCCGCTGCTGGCTCCTATGATAGAAGAAGGCTTTTTCAACAATTCCATTGCTGAAAACATCATCGAAGCCTACCTCACCAACCCTGCTTTGGATGGTATTGAGGCGCTGGTGCTGGCCTGTACGCATTACCCGCTCATCAAAAGCCAGATTGCCGAGTACTATCAGGGGAAAGTGGAGGTGCTCGATGCTTCGGATGTGGTAGCGGCGCACGTGAAAAAGTACCTGACTGAAAACCAACTGGCCGCCCCCGCAGGTGCCACGCCACCCGCGCACCAGTTCTACGTGTCTGATTTCACCCGCTCGTTCGAGGAAAGCACCCGCATCTTCTTCGAGCAGGAGGTGCATCTGGAGCATTATCCGCTTTGGGAGTAGGCCGCAGGCCCCTGGTAGTCGGAAAAACGGGCGAAACGGTCGAGGAATGTAGGGGTATTGGTAGATTGATGGGTTGAGCGCGGGAGGGCGAGGGTAGGTTTGCAGCGGAATGGAAAGCGAAGCTAGACGGGGCGGGGGCTGCAACCCTGGCCCCGTCTACAGGCTCCTCCTGCTGATTTACCAACCTGTTTATTCTCATGAACCAACCTCGATTTCTAGTTTGGCTGTTGCTGGCTATGCTAAGCTTAACGGCCTGCGACAACGACGATGACGATTCCACCGCCGCCATCATTGGCAACTGGACTCAACGCTCCCAATTTGAGGGGCTGGCCCGCAGTTCATCCGTAAGTTTCATCATCGGTGACAAAGCCTACGTGGGGCTGGGTACCGATGGCGTAGATAAGTTTCAGGATTTCTGGCAGTATGACCCTGCCATTAACACCTGGCGCCAGGTAGCTAGCTTCCCCGGCGTGGGCCGCTATCAGGCGGTGGCCTTCACGGTGAACGGCAAAGGCTACGTGGGTACCGGCTACGACGGGGTAAACCGGCTGAACGACTTCTGGGAGTACGACCCCACGGCGAATACTTGGACTCGCAAAGCCGATTTTGCCGGCTCGGCCCGCTACGGAGCCGTTGGAATGGAAATAGCCGGGAAGGGCTACGTGGGCACCGGCTACGATGGCAATTCCAAGAAAGACTTCTGGCAGTATGACCCGGCCACCGATGCCTGGACCCAGAAACCCAGCTTCGGCGGCAACAAGCGTCTTGGGGCTGTCAGTTTCACCATCGACGGCACCGGCTACCTGCTCACCGGCTCCGACAACGGCGTGGCCCTGACCGACATTTGGGCTTACGACCCCACCACCGAGCAATGGACCGAGCGCAACGCCCTGATCCTCGACGACGACGCAGGCTATGACTACAGTGGCGTGCCGCGCTTCAATGGAGTATCGTTTGTAGTAAACGGGCTGGGTTACGTGGCGGTAGGCTCCAACGGAAGCAACGTGCTCACCTGCTGGGCTTATGACCCAACGGCCGACACTTGGCTGCAAAAAACTTCTTTTGAAGGTGTGGCCCGTACGTTGGGCGTAGCATTTGGCATCGGCGACCGGGGCTATGTAGGGTTGGGTACGTCAGGTACCACGCGCCTCGATGATTTCTGGGCTTTGGACCCAGAAGCAGAGAATGAGTAGCCTGCTTGTCGCTGCCCGTCGTTGGGCCGGCCGGGGCTGCCTGGTGGCCGGGTTGGTTGGTAGCCTGGCCAGCTGCGAAGATGCCACCGACCTCGGCACCGAGCTGCCCCCCGCCGACAACATCACGGGCACCATCTACATTGATACGCTCACCGTGCGTACGTCCACGGTGCTCGTCGATTCGGTGCCGACTTCCACAAGCAACTACCTGCTGCTGGGCCGCTACACCGATGCGCGGCTGGGTGCTGTAATGGCCCGCAGCTACGCGCAGGTGGGGTTGACCGGCGTGGCGTTTCAGCCAGAAGCCACGGCCGTCTACGATTCTCTGGTGCTGGTGCTGCAGCCTGATACCTACCGCTACGGCGACACTACCCGCACGCAGCAGCTTCGGGTGCATCGGCTGCGCGAAGCCCAACGGCCCGGAACCACCTATTACGCCTTCAATACGCTGAGCTACGACGCTACCTCGCTGGGTACGCGTAGCTTCCGGGCCCGTGCGGGTACTGCGGCCGTGCGGGTGCGCCTCTCTGATGCGCTGGGGCGGGAGCTTTTTACGGCCGGCCAAAACCGGCAGCTCAGTACCACCGACGAGCTGACGGCACGCTTGCCCGGCCTGGCTCTTGTGCCCGGCGCCACCGACGACGCAGCTATTTTGCGCTTCGATGCTACCAATGAGGCAACCACAATGCAGCTGTACTACCACGAGCCCAGCGACCCGACCACCGCCCTGTTGTACTCCTTCACCACGGCCAGCGCAGCTCGCCACTTCTACCAGTTGCAGGCCACGCGCAATGGCACGTTGCTCAGCAGCCTTACCGCTACCCGGCAGGCGCTGCCCAGCGCCAGCACCGCCGCCGAGGCCTACATTCAGGGCGGGCTAGGGTTGCAAACCAAAGTGGAGATACCTTATCTGCTTGATCTGAAGGCACTGACGGGTACCTGGGTGGTAAATTCAGCTGGCCTGACGCTGGAAGTGGTGACGGCTACCGAGAACCGCTATTTTTCGCCGCCCGCCAGCCTTACGGTGCATGTAGCCGACCGGGGCAACCGTAGCCAGGGGCTGCTAACCGACCAAAGTGGCAACCAAGTAACGGCCATTTACGGCCGCGGCGTATCATCTCGTACCAACCTCGACCAAGGCAGCTACGGCTTTTCGCTAACCGCTTATTGCACGGCTGTGCTCAACCGGCAGGTAAGCAACCAGGGGCTGCTGCTGGCACCGCAAAGCCTGGTAACGCCCGAACGGGTGATATTGGGCGGTAGCGGCAATGCCACGCACCCGCCTAGGTTTATTATCTACATGACCCGGGTGCTATAACACCCCGCAACCGCTATTACGCACAAACGCTACCTCAATTATTTTGGGGTAGCGTTTGTGCGTAATAGCGGTTGCGGGGTGTTATTTAAATCCGTTTCTATGATAAGGGTACTATAAACTAAACTTATTTATATTTAATAAGTACTAAATAATATTTCTATATTGACACACATTCACCTGCTCGCTACACTTATGACAACTGCACTGCCTTTCAACCAATTCGAATCAGCCACACTAATCGAAAACTACCAGCGCGAAAACTACTACCAGTTCTCGTATGCTATTATTCGCAAAGTGTTGGAAGTTAAAAACTACAATGAAAACGAGCCCCTTGTTGTAAATGCGCTGATGGAAGTAACCGGCAACGTGCTAGGCAACCTCAGTCCTGCGGAAGCTGACAAGGAGTTTATTCTTCAACTCTCCACAGGGTTGTACAACCTACTGCTGCAAGTGGAGTGCGTCGAAGCTAATTGAAGCCTTAAAAAGCTACCCGGATAACTGCGTAGCGGCTATCCGGGTAGCTTTTTACCATTTCCACATTCCACGCATCAAGCGGCAAGAGGACAGGGCCGCATCCTTACTTGTTCTAACAGAGTATCAGCTTGGCAGGCGCCTGACGTTCGTTCTTGCTCAGCAGTAGCTACCTGCAAGTGTAGATCCGGCTTTTACTGCCAGCCGCCGCCTAGGGCACGATAGAGCGACGTCACGGCCTGTAGCTGCTGCTGCCGGTCGTTGACGCTTTGCAGTTGGGCTGTGAGCAGGCTTTGCTGAGCCGTGAGCACCTCAGTGTAGTTAGCAAAGCCGTTTTTCAGCAGAGCCTGGCTGTAACTCACCGATTTTTCCAGGGCGTTGAGCTGCTGGGTGCGTACGGCTGCTTTGTCGCCGGCAGCTTGGTAGGAGTACAGGGCGTTGGATACTTCCTCACCGGCCGTGAGCAGAGAGGTTTGTAGGTTGAGCTGGGCCTCGGTTTGCTGGGCCTCTGTTACGCGCAGGCGGGCTTTATTGGCCCCACGGTTCAAAATGGGCTGCACCAAACCTGCGCCCAACGAGTAAAATACCGAGGCCGGGTTGATCAGGTTTTCCGGTTGAAAGGTGGAGTAGCCGCCGTTAGCCGTTAAAGTGAGGGCGGGGTAAAAATAGGCGCGGGCCGAGTTGGTGAGTTCGAAGGCCGCGCGGTAGGCGTACTCGGCCTGCTGCACATCGGGGCGGTAGCGCAGCAACTGGGCAGGCACCCCGGTTTGCAGGGTCGCTACCGTCTGCTGGTTTTGCAGGGTGCCACGCGCAATGGCGCCCGGCGCCCGGCCCAGCAAGGTGCTGAGCGTATTTTCCGTTTCCCGAATCTGTTGCTTCAGGTCCGGAATGCTGACTTCGGCAGCATAGCAGTTGGCTTCGCTCTGTACCACGGCCGCCCCCGTGACGGTGCCCGCCGTTTTGAGCGCCTGCATGGTTTTCACGTCCTGGATGCGGTTTTGGACTGTTTGCTGCGTGATGTCGAGCTGCTGATCCAGGGCCAGCAACAGGTAGTAATAAGTAGCCACGTTGGCTACCAGACTGGTTTGCACCGTGCGCTGGTAGGCCTCGCTCTGGCGCAGCTGGGCCAGATAGGCTTTCTTGGAGCTGCGCAGCTTGCCCCACAAATCAGCCTCCCAGCTAGCAGTACCGAAAAGCTGGTACTGCGTGCCGACCGGAAAACTGCCCAAGCCGTTGAAGGCGGCCTGCTTGGCGCGGGTTACGCTGCCCGTGGCCGAAAGCGTGGGCAGGAAAGCCGCCTGGCTTTGGCGAAAGTAGGCGTCGGCTTGCAGCACCCGGGCCACGGCCACTTGCAAATCAAGGTTGTTGGCAATGCCTTCGGTGATGAGGGCTTGCAGCTGTGGATCAGGAAACAAGGTGCGCCAGGGCAGTTGGGCCAGGGTGGTCGTGTCGGTCGGTACCAGGTCACGGTAGAGGTTATCGACTTTGGTCGTGGGAGCCTCATAAGGCTTAGTGACCTGGCAAGCGGCAACAAAAAAGAGTAGCAGCAGGCTGCAAAGCCCCCGCAACTTGAAAATAGTCATACCTAGAAGGAAATAGCGTGCGAAAAGAACTCCCACCTATCTAGGGCCCGGCAACCGCTTAGCGGCAGCCGGACCCTAGGCAGGAACTTGCAACTAAGCCGGCAGGGCGGGGGCCAGGGGCCGGGCCGCAGCAACAGTCGGCTCGGGTTCGGTGGCCCCGGGGGCTACCGGTGGGCCGCTGAGGCGCTCCTGCAAACCCTGGAACAGGATGAAGAGCACCGGAATCACAAACACCCCGAATACAGTGCCGATGAGCATGCCGCCCACCGCCGCCGTCCCGATGGAGCGGTTGCCTACGGCCCCGGCCCCGGAGGCGAGCATCAGCGGCACCAAACCCAGGATGAAGGCAAACGAGGTCATTAGAATCGGGCGAAAACGGGCCCGGGCGCCTTCAATGGCAGCTTCGACGAGGGGCATGCCCTGCTGACGCCGCCCCAAGGAGAATTCCACAATCAGAATGGCGTTCTTGGCCAGCAGCCCGATAAGCATGATCAGCGAAATCTGGAGGTAGATGTTGTTATCGACCCCAAACAGGCTGGCGAAGATGAACGCCCCCGCCAAGCCGATAGGCAACGACAGCAGCACCGCGAAAGGCAGAATGTAGCTCTCGTACTGAGCGCTGAGCAGAAAATACACGAATACCAGACAGAGCCCGAAAATGTACACCGTCTGTGAGCCGGCCGAAATTTCTTCCCGGGTCAACCCCGAAAACTCGTAGCCGTAGGTGGCGGGTAGCGTTTGCTTGGCTACTTCCTCCACGGCCTTGATGGCGTCGCCGGAACTGTAGCCGGGCTTGGGGCTGCCGGTAATGCTCACGGCCGAGTACAGGTTGAAGCGGTTTAGCGTTTCGGGCCCGAACACGCGGGTCAGGGTAATAAACTCGGTAATGGGGGCCATGGTGCCACTGGCCGAGCGCACGAAGATGCGGTTGAGGCTTTCGGGGTTGGCGCGGTAGGCGGCATCGGCCTGCACCATTACCCGATACTGCTTGCCAAACTGGTTGAAGTTGGACGCGTATAGGCCCCCGAAATAGCCTTGCAGCGTAGCTAGCACGTCGCTGGTGGTCAGGCCGGCTTCCTTGGTGCGGGCCACGTTCACATCAACCTGGTACTGCGGGAAGTTGGGGTTGAAGCCGGTGCTGGCGAACAGGATTTCCGGCCGCTCACTCAAAGCCGCAATAAATTGCTGGCTGACTTTGCCCATGGTGGCAATGTCGCCGCCGGCCTTATCTTGGAGCTGCACCTCGAAGCCGTTGCTGGTGCCGAAGCCCTGCAGCGTGGGCGGCGAGAAGAAGATGATTTTGGCGTCGCGAATGTGGGCCGTGCGGGCGAACAACTCCCCGATAGTAGCCGCAATAGGTTGGTTTTTGCGTTCATCCCAGGGGTTGAGCTCCATAATCACCATGGCGTAGGAACTGCCCGCCCCATTGAGGAAGCTTTGGCCGGTGATGCGGCTGTGGGTGTGCATCAACGACATGGTGCTGGCAATACTGTCCACTTCGTTGGCCACTTTTTGGGTGCGTTCCAGCGAGGCCGAGGCTGGCAAGCTGATATCGGCGAAGATGACGCCGCCATCCTCATTGGGTACGAAGCCTGCGGGCGTGGTCCGGAGCAGCCACCAGAACACGCCTCCGGCCAGAGCAATACCAGTCAGGGCCACCCATTTGTGGCGGCTCAGGAAGCTAACCGAGCGGGTGTAGCGCCCCGTTACCGACTCGAAACCGGCGTTGAAGGCGGCATAAAACCGTTGCAGCACCCCGCTGTGGGCGTGCTCACCCTGGGGGTGCGGCTTGAGCAGCAAGGCACACAAAGCCGGACTCAGCGTCAGGGCATTCACGGCCGAAATCAGGATGGCAATGGCCAGCGTGAGGCCAAATTGCTTGTAGAACACGCCCGCTGAGCCCGTAATAAAGCTCACGGGCACGAATACGGCCGCCATAACCAGCGTAATGGAAATAATGGCGCCCGTAATTTCACTCATGGCCGAAAGTGTGGCCGCCTTGCCCGAGGGTGCACCGGCATCGAGCTTGGCGTGCACGGCTTCCACTACCACAATGGCGTCATCGACCACAATCCCAATGGCCAGCACCAAGGCAAAGAGCGTGAGCAGGTTAATAGTGAAGCCGAACAGGTTCAAAAAGAAGAATGTGCCCACAATGGCCACTGGCACCGCAATAGCCGGAATGAGCGTGGAGCGGAAGTCCTGCAAAAAGATAAACACCACAATAAACACCAGCACGAAGGCCTCAATCAGGGTATGAATCACTTTCTCGATGCTGGCATCCAGAAACTTGTTGGCGTCGGTAAGGGTGGCCGTGTGCACGCCCTCGGGGAAGGAGGCCGATGCCTGCTCGATCAGCTTTTTGCTGTTTTCCACCACTTCCTGCGCGTTGGATCCGGCCGTTTGGTTGATGGCGATAATCACGCTGGGCTTGCCTTGGGTGGCCGAGGTGCCGGAATAGCTCAACGAGCCTAGCTCAATGCGGGCTATGTCCCGGAGGCGCAACACCTGCCCAGTGGTGGTCGTGCGAATCACGATGTTGCCATACTCGCCGGGCTGCACCAGGCGCCCCTTGTACTTGAGGATGTATTGAAACGCCTGCCCGCTGTTCTCGCCGAGTTTGCCGGGCGCGGCCTCGATGTTCTGCTCAGCCAGCGCCGCCGCTACGTCACTCGGAATCAAGCCGTAAGAGGCCATGACGTCGGGCTTCAGCCAGATGCGCATCGAATAGTCGCGCGAGCCGAAAGCCGAGGCGTCGCCCACCCCGCTCACCCGCTGAATCTGCGGAATCAGGTTGATTTTAGCGTAGTTCTGCAGGAACGTCTGGTCGTAGGCCGGGTTGTCGCTGTAGAGCGAGAAAATCAGCAGCATGCTGCTTTGGCGCTTGGTTACAGTCACGCCCGTTTGGGTGACTTCCTGCGGCAGCAGTGGGGTGGCCTTGCTTACTCGGTTCTGCACGTTCACGGCGGCCAGATCGGGGTCGGTGCCTTGCTTGAAGTACACGGTGATGGTGGCCGCGCCCTCGTTGTTGGCCGTGGAGGTCATGTAGGTCATGTTCTCCACGCCGTTGATTTGCTCTTCCAGCGGCACCACCACGGAGCGCAGCACCACATCGGCGTTGGCGCCGGTATAGGCGGCCGACACCTGCACGGTGGGCGGCGCAATTTCCGGGTACTGCGACACGGGCAGCGACACCAGCCCCAGTACCCCCAGAATTACTAGGAGCACGGAAATAACCGTCGAGAGGACGGGGCGTTCGATGAATATCTTGAACATGGGTTGTTGCGGATTAGGTTAGCGGGCCGACGCAGTAGCCGTGGGTGCAGCCGCGGCCGGGCGCGGCTTGATGGCTTGCCCATCTTGAAGGGCGCTGACGCCTTCGGTCACGATCTGGTCGCCGGCCTTCAGGCCCTGGCGCACCACGTAGCGGCGCCCATCAGGCAGGGCCTGCACCTGGATTTCGGTGTTTTTTACCTTGTTGCCGGCCCCTACCACGTAAGCGAAATGCTTGCCTTGTAACTCGTAAGTGGCGGCCTGTGGTACCACCAGGGCGTTGGCTTGC
>Ga0210040_10005727_pt1 | contig 15717 bp, 14 predicted proteins | sample CryGeyCG12114_NA_FD_185462 | JGI IMG/M metagenome (GOLD analysis project Ga0210040, IMG submission 185462) | Groundwater microbial communities from aquifer - Crystal Geyser CG19_WC_8/21/14_NA (SPAdes) (version 2) | ecosystem: Environmental > Aquatic > Deep subsurface > Groundwater | place: USA... | reverse complement strand
AGGAGCAGCCCATCAAAAACACATATTGATTCTGACTTGAAGTTGCTCCTTGTTGACTGTGCTATTTGTAGCAAAGCAATATAAATGTTTGTTAATTGCAGTTAGAATATAGAAACAAAAAGCTACAGAAGCCTATACTATATAGCATAAACATTTTGACATGACTATTGTACATAACTATATTGACTCTCGTAAGTTGCAGAATTCCCAGTTCCTGGCTATATACACAGAAATTTTTTACTGTTTTTGCATCACTCTTCATACGGGCTCGTCTAACTTTCATCTTGAGCATCTTGAGTTCAGTCTGTGACAGATCTTCATTCATTTCAATTCATTGCCCTGCCATTCTATGTAATATTCATACAATTCTATTTAATTTCATCGCATCTAAACCCTTGCAGTGAACTATAGAAATCTTCACGAAAAGACAAAAATTGAGAACGGTGTAGTCTTAGCACAAAAAATATCCGCACTTTTTATTCATTCTGCTGAAGAGCTACAGCTGTTTCAGTTTGAAAATCTAAGTGCATTGTGCTGAGGTCAAGGGGTAGGGGAACCTTGGTCACATTTTTTTCTTTCAATTTAATCTGATTGTACCGGAACTTTTCTTCCATTGGTAGAAACGGGTGCCAATACAGGACTATTTAAATAACAGTCAAATAGGTACAAGAAGTAATCGAAGTGAAGGCAAATAATTTTATTTATCAGTTTATTAGCTGTTTGTTTAACTTGTCTAATTACAAATGATGCAGGAAACTGTCGTTGTTGAAAATTGATTTAATTGAATGTTTAATTTTCTAGGTGTGTATTTTCCAGTTAAAATGGCCAGTCCGAAAAGTAGGAGAGTTTTGCAAGATTTGCGACACCACAATGACAACAACGTAATGATTTTATTTTAGTCAAAAACTTTAAGTGATACTTTAAGTGAGATAATTTATCTGTGCTTATGATGATTTATCTTTTGTAATGCACAGCGATGCTTCGAATGTAATGCTCATAACCCCCAATGGGTTTCAGTTACTTATGGCATCTGGATTTGTCTGGAATGCTCAGGAAAGCATAGAGGCCTTGGTGTCCATTTGTCATTTGTTAGGTAATTATAATTGCGATTAAACTTTAATCAAGCGTACCTGCGTACCTGAAATAATTTTTTTAAATTTGTATTAAATAAACGATTAATTAGATCTGTGACAATGGACAAATGGAAGGAAATTGAGCTGGAGAAAATGAAGGTAGAACAGTTTTCCGTTTCTTTATTGACTAGACTGAATTTTTGGTTAAAACGTTTTTTCATGCATCTTTAGGTTGGTGGAAACAAAAAAGCTAAAGAATTTTTGCAAGCTCAAGAGGATTGGGACGATAGTTTACCAATGCAGCAAAAATATAATACGAAAGCTGCGGCATTGTACCGAGAAAAAGTAATCCAACTCTCACTTCTTAACTTTCAATTTTGGAGTGCCGTTTAATTGTTGGATTTATAATGTGTGTCTTCTTAACTAACACTAATATAGATAATAGCAGAATCACAAGGAGAAACATGGGATGAAGTTAGTGCAATGAAGAAGATAAAAGCGAAGCAGAAATCCAGTAATTCTAGTAGTCAGAGCCAATCATCGTATACTTCGTCTTGTAGTGGCACTCGAAATAATGGTGGTTCGAATAACGGAACCTTCAATTCAAACAGAGGGTTTCAAAAAAGTACTTCCAGCTCCTCGATTTCGAAAGAAACTAGTAGTTTTGGTGGCGGCTACCAATCCAGTGGGAGTGGCTCCAATTCCAATAATTCTTATCATAGTTCCCAATCGTTGGACTCACACTCTGGATCATCATACCAAAATGGTCCTCAGTCTGCAAACTTATCATATGCTGAAAGAAAAAAGCTAGAAAATTCTACTAGATCTGCTGATTTACGGCCTTCTGGTTAGTTAGTTATACTAACTAAATGATAGACATAGAAAACTTAAGGATTTTTGTCAAATGAAGTTGAATCTTATTTTCGATATAGAGGGTGGACGATATACAGGCTTTGGAAATTCTGTAGATCCTGCCCCACAAAATCCATCTAACGAGGTTTTAGACCAAGCTCTTACATCGTTGACCAAGGGCTGGAGTATATTTTCTCAGGCCGCTACGAAAATTGCTTCTACTGCTGGAGAAAATGCTGTACGATTTGGTGGGCTTGCTTCCCAGAAAGCGGTAGAATTGTCTGGAAGTGTATCCGAAAAAGTATGTCAGGATTTCATGCATGGATGATTGAGTAGCTAGCTATCAGTTTGAACAAACATTTGACTACCTGTTTTTTGCTCCAATAGGTGTCTGAAATAAGCAAAAAAGGATTTAAAGAGGGAATAAACTCAATTGTTGCCTCCGCAAGTAACATGAGCCTCAGTAATGCTGCTTCATATCAAGGACATGAACGCATTCCAGAATCTTCACCAACTGAAAGAAGTTCGCTTACAACCAGTCGTAGTATGTCTAGTGCTACGGGCTACCAGAATCATTCTCAAAACCAAAAGTGAGAATTTGAGCAATTATTGTATCACAAACATAAGTATATATCAAAAGTAACTAATGTATTTTCAATTCTGTGTCTAGAGATGAATGGGGAGATTGGAATTCAGACTGGGGTTCGCAAAACGAAGGATCAAGTTATCAATCGCAAAATGGCAATGACTCCTCTAAAAAAGAAACACGTAAACCTCGAGGATCTGATGACTGGTCATGGGGTGACAGCAAAGACGATTAACAAGTACTAAATCGTAACGAACGAGGAGCTCCATAATTCCATTCCTTCTATTAAAACGGTAATATTGTTGCATGCTTAACCACGCCTTATTTACCCTCAAATCTTCAGTTCTTCAATTGAAAAATTAAAACAATTAGAAACAATTAAAATAATGTTAACAAACGAAAACAAAGCTAAATACGGCCTAATTGTAGTCGCACAGGCTACATTATTTTAATTCAACCCATTTTCCTTTCGTAATTATTTTAGGGTAACATTAAAAGTTAGTAAACAAATTAAAAAAAGTAAACAAATCCTTCTTGAGTTTATGATTTATAATGTGACATTAATTTTTGAAACAAACTTTGTAAATCATGAAAACAGAAAGTCTGCTAACTACGTACATTCTGTCTGCCATGTGATAAATTATCTACGAAAATAATCATGAATGCGGTGGTATGGTGTTTTCAAAATTTAAATCTAATGTTGTAAGGTGCTAGTAAGTTATGATAGTTTTTCAGTGTACGTTTACAATTTTGAAAACAATAAGTTATTTAATTCATAGATGGAAAAAAATCTTGAGGTGCCAATCACTTCAATCACACCATGTGCTACGTAACGTGTTATTTATTTATTGAGCTGAAAACAGTTAATTGTGAATAATTTTACTTAGTTTAAGCATTTTGTGGTCATCACTTTTATTTTTGTAAGAATTTGCTGGGAATGTTCTAATTTTAGATTTAAGAAATGCAAAAGCTAACTAACAGGATATTTAAAGATCCTTAAACCTAATAATTTTTTGGTTTATAATTTTAAATTGAAAACATATTTTCATCAACCATTTATCCCGTGTGTTAGTCGATAATAACAAATGAGATAAATTTCATAGTAAAAGTCAGTCCTGTTAGTTCTCATTTATAATGTCGCTGTATTTGTCCTAAAATATGTTCCCCTTATGTCAGATGAATAAATGAGATGAATGTTACTTTTAAAATAATAAACCGGAATAAACCAGTACGTTTTAAAACGCCATCATTGAAAACCCTTCATTCGATTGAAGAGGTCTTAAAACTTATAAAAGTAGAAATATAGAACAAATAGAACAAACGAGTAGTTTACAAATTGTAAACTACTCGTTTGTTCTATTTGTAAATTGTAAGTTGTAAATTACAATACAATGGCGTTCATCGATATAAATGCTTCACATGTAATACTTCTGTATTGTTTACAAAATAGTATGCATTGTGATAGTAATTTGCAGTTTCAATTTCTATTGCCGTTACAGAAAAGAAATACTGCAACAATGATACATGTGAGCATGACATGACACAATTATTAAAATGTTAAATTAGAATCTGCGTTTCTGCGTCTAACTATTTAGACTAATAATGGCAGTGGATGATGACAATAATAGTGTTTACTTAAACGATGACAGCTAACCCAAACCCTTGAATTTTGAAATTTTAAACGCAAACAAAACGCAATATAGCTACCAGTAAAAAGAGTTTTTAAAGAACCGAGTGGCAGAGCCTAGAAAGCCACCATTTTCTTCATCACACTTGACAGCCAATGCTTTATCCTTGTCAACTTCTTCTTCCTCGTCAGAAATGTAATCTGGGTAGCTATTTTCTTTCCCGGTGTCAGAGTCTTCTTCGTGTCTTTGGGCCACCACTGGAATATAGGTCTGCGCATGCAAAAAAGGCCAATCAAATGTCAATGGGTCAAACATTATCCTAAAAAAACACGACTGCAAGTGGGTGAAAAGAAAGTACCTCTTGCTTCAAATCATTCTTGACAACAAGAAAACATTCATATCCAAGATTAGCAATAGTTTGGGCGAATTGTTCTGAAGGCAAGCTCAGTTTTCCCCGAATAACGCATACATTTCGACTCAAACTGTAGGTGACGGAAATCACTCCTTTGATTTTCACCAGAGCTCCTGTAATTTCTCGGCGGGCTGAAGTCTACAAAAAACCACATTAAAATAATTCATTATACAACACCAACACCTGACCTGAGGATTCAACCAGTCCCCTCCCCTCAGAAAAACATGCATGAAAATCCAACTCACATTATGGACCATACGCTTAGATATGTAAATAGTAGTTTCTCGGTCTTTGCCCTTGTTGGAAGATTTGTCCCCTGGATTCATAGAGTTACTAGCTGGATGCTGTGCAAGTGGAGTTTTTGTTTGCTTAATTTTGAGCAGAAGTTCCGCAGCAGAGGAACGGATATCAACAGGAAGATTGTCTCTACTGTAAACCAAATTAAATAGAGTTATGGTGTTAGTTTGTTTGTTGGTACGACTAAAAGAACAAACAAAGTTGATAAGGAAAGGATTACGACATACTTGGCAGTAGACAACAATGCTTTATCAAAATAAGGTATCTGTAGCATGAGACCATGATTTTGGCGATGAGAAGATAAAATTTGCAGAACTTCAAGGGCTCCTCGAACCACAAGGACAGAATTGTCTCCCAGGAACAAAGCTAGCATCCGTCCAATTGTCCGGTCCTAAAGGATTAATATCAGTATTGTGTGAAATAATCGAACAATCCATTGGTACAGATAACTCCGAGTCCACTGATAATAATTACCAATTTACCTTTAGAATAGATTCATGATGAGCTGGATTCTTGGCATGAGCCATGTAACGATTGATAGTGATCAGCATATTTTTCTCAGCATTCAAGAATTCGGCAGAAGTGGCATCTACATTAGATACTAGATCCAAAGATTTCTCCTTTTTGGTGGCAACAGAGTTTTCCGAGGAACCTACTTTAGCTGTATTCGAGCAGGCACTACTATGGTCTCCTGATCCGGTGACTGATTTTTGGACTTCTAATTTTACTTGACTCATGCTTTCAGAAAGTACATTTCCATCGACTTCTTTCTGGATGACGCTAGTCTTATCCATTGCGTTTGTTAATTAGGTCCAGATTTTTAAAACTGACGTCTGCAATTTTTTAAAATCAAACCCGCATGAATTAGAAGAGTCCACCCTTAGAGCAGAAAAATGTTATGTGGGATGTGGGAAACACCAATAATTATTCATTTATCACTCTATGTTATAATACTACTTACTTTAAAATTCCTCTTGTCCAACTTTACGAATTCTTCTGAGTTCTGACTTTTGACACTAATTAAAAATTATCAGATAACAGAATACAATTTATAAACTCACGACTCACGTATTCATTCACTTCACAATCACAATGTAAAATACCCACGAGCAAGACCCGCTGAGAAGAACTTTTGATGGATGAATGAAAAATTTTACCCACAACAAAAAAAGTTGGCGCTGAATGAACTGGACAAGTGATTGGACAATTTATAGCAGCTCAGGCTTGTAATCCAATGGTCGCCTCTAAAACACTTTACATACCTCCTACTTTCCTATTTGAATGAAAGAGGCAAAAGACAAATTGTTAAATCCACACTTCATTCATTCATTCACTTCAAGATAACGGTCAAACAATTTTACGCGAGCGAGTTAACTCTTTAGTCTTTAATATTTAAACTTTTTAAACTATAATATATTGTCTTAAACATAAGTTGTAAAGACCCGATTTTTTGGTAAACAACCTTTGACTTTTGATTTACCTCTTTAAAACTTCAACTTGACTGCATTGCCTATAATCGGATCCATTCCCATAGCGAATCGATCTCTCTGCAAAAGGTTTTTTTGTACCTAGGGCTATCATTATTTCCATGGGAGCAAACCCTGGATCAAATTGAAAACTATTTACGGTCGCAATAGTTTTTGGGATTGGAAGACGTGACGTGTATACCCTAAAATTAACGAGACGCATCCTCCAAGCCAAATATTAAGAAAATTGGAAAATGTCAAATGGTCAAAATGAATCAACTGTCGCTGGAAATTCAACTACGACTACTGCAAGGCCAGACGATGGAGCTGGTTTTTGGGGTCCAGAGGCTATTATTCTTGGTGGTATTGGAGTTGTCATTTGCATTGGACCAGAGATCTATGACATCTTGAAAGAACGGGTGAGTTGATCAAGATCAAGCATTTTAAATATTCCGTTCATGAACCTATCATAGGAGTATAAAGTCAAATACTTGCGAAGTGCTTCTATAGATATCTCTTGTCCATTTAGCTAACGCCGTACCTGGGACTTGCACGACGTTATATAATGACTAGTGGCGCATACATAACTCTGGAACAACTAAATCGAAAGCGAAAAATGGGAAGTCTCGTTCGAGTCATCGGGTCTCTGGCTCCAAGTAGATTTTTTTCACCTGCGAGCAGAATCTACATTGCCCCGTTCTCTGGCAGAACAATGGTAGTTAGCCATCCCGTTTTAACCAATGTGAGTTTCCATGAAAAACGAATCCATTCTACTGATACTGACGACCCGGGCATGGATGACATTATTGTCGACTTTGAAAAAAATAGTGACGAGGAAGAAGGAGGTTTTGATAATCCTGATGGCTGGCAAGGTCCCGCATGGTCTCCAAAATTCGAGCCTAGGTACTGGAGCTAAAACATAGCCCACAAAGACAAAGTAGTAGAATTTCAGTCAAACTAAAACTACACCTAAAGACTAAAGACTACAACTTTTGCATCTTTTTCAGCAGCATGAATAGCAGTCGCGGTCATATACGTGCCTCCACTCCCAAAAAGTTTCTCCCATTGCGCAATAAAGTATTGGATGCGGAAAAAATGGAGCCAATTTCTTCGATTTCAATGCTTTCCGAAGCAAATACAATGTACAGTGAAGCTGCTCACGGAGAAATTGCTGATCTGAAGTCTATGGTCCAAGCTTTGATGACTCAAATGAATCACCTGGTTGTCAACCAGAATCAAGCGTCTAGTATTCAGCAGGCACCGCTATTCCCTGCTTGTCCTGAGCCATTTTCACTCTTCACTGAATCCACTGTCAATAAAGATGACTCTATTACGTCTACAAAGACTATCACGATGGAGTCCACTGAAGCGCCACCCCCACCCCCTCCTCCGCCCATGCCAAACTTTGCTTTGAATAGTAAGCAAGCAACACTTAAAATTGGCCAAAAGACTGACAAGGTGTTAACTCACAAACAGCAACCTACTCTTACTGATGTGCTCAAGGAACTACCGAAAGCGAAATTGCGTCATATCGACAGGTAAAAATGAATTGAAAATTATTTACGTTTCTTCGGTTTGTGATTCTAATCATAATTTTTCAGTGTGCTAATATGAATTGCATATATTTTTTATTTCCAGATCCCCCGGTGGAACTCCATTGAAACGTTTAGCCCTGAAGTCTGTGGATATCGAAAACGATATTGGAACGCAGTTGGCATTGGCGCTTAAAAAACGATTTGATTCGATGCACTCGCCAGTAAGAGATGAAGATGACTCTGATTTCAACAGTACTGCCACTGATAAAGAAAACTTCGATTTTGACTCCTTTGATGACAGCCCTGTTCAACAAAAAGTGGTTGTTCCTACTAATCGCAAAAGTCGCAGTTTACGTCGTTCCGTCGGGGAAGCCCAGCAAGTACAAATTAACAAGCAGGTACCAAATATTAATTTTTGCTAGTTGGTTACCTTTGATTGCAATTTTTTATAGTATTCCAGCTTGATTCAGTAGTGAGCATCAGTATCTAAACAACAACTGTTAGGTGTTATGCGAATATTTATAACTGTGCAAGTCTGTGCTAGCTGTGCTTCTTCAATGTTTGTGTTTGCCAATATTATGTTACATTAGAAAGAGAAAATAATCTTGCATATGTGTAATAAACACTACTTAGAACTGTGGAACAAAAAAAATTAAAAAAATTTTGAAGTTGAACTAAAAAGTGGGAACATTCTCTTTCTCTACTTTCATTAACTTACAAAGAATTTTGGCATATTGCTATGTGTAATTCTCATGTGCTACCGCTGAAAAATTTTATTCATACTGTAGTTCTGTATTGCTATGAAACAAATCTTCTTTCGATCTAGTTAGTTGAGGAGATCTTGAAAATAACGTGTGCCTTGTAGATCATAAGCCCTCCTATTATGGTGATTTCATTTGCTTGTCGTATCTCTGATCACTTTTTTGGAGCTCTATTTTGCACCAAATGAAGGAAATGATTAAGAGTTGAGAGCTAGAGTTGTGGTCAAAAGTATGAAAAAAAGAGAATTTTCTAGACACCATGCATTATATTTACTATCATGGTTTACTTTTGCTCATTCGTTCTTTATTACATACTAATGAGAAGGCTATGAAAATGCTAATGCTGCAAAAAACGTTGATTTTTTTATGCATTCAATATGTACTCTATCTTTGTTACTGATTTGTAATTCTTCCTTCATATATATTGTATAAGTTTTATTCTTTTAATACTACTAAAGTCTATTGGCATTAATAAAATTTTCTAAAAAGCAATGCAATACATTTTCAAGCACACTGTAAAATCACTTCTTTGCTGACAGGATATTTACTTTGGTTGGAACTCACTTTACATGTTTACTTGGTACAAATGGATTTTTCAGACATACTAAATAGATTTTTCATTTTTGTTGTACATTCGATTCAATTGGAAATACGAAGCTGCAGCTTGAAACTCATTTTCATTTTCTTGTGAAGAGAACGATAACTAAAATAACTATCCAAGAACGTCTCAAATCTCACTATAGCTGATGTTTTTTGTAGAAACTTTTTCTATTCTTCCCATCTTATCCATTTGTATCGAAACTGAAGAAAGCTAAATTCTCATGTATCCCCTTTCATCTCTTATTGTCTTTTGTTGTCCTTGTTTAGAGCATCAGATGCTGATGATGATACTTTCTCTTTTTTCCAGAGATTTTCAGCTTTTGTCTTCCCCGGTTCTTTTGTTTCATCTTGTCATTATTTTCCTGTGTCGTGATATATACAATTCTCAGTTGAGCATTCTAACTCTAACTAAGTGTCTCAACTCGAATCCTAATAGCTTTGGCAGACAGACACATGTTGTAGGGATAACGCACGATTAGATTGCTGTTGTAGAGACAGTCAAGTTCGCATCCTACTTCTTATACACTGTATCTGTAATTCAATTGTTATTTGATCTTCAATTTCAATTGCTGGGACAGAAATGAAATGAATGAAACCTCAAATATTCAAATGTCTCATTCAATATGAAACTGTACAAATTTTTTGTCATATACTAACCAAAATTCATTTAACTAATCTAATATGGTTTTTTTCAGTTTGGGCAACATCTTTTGAAGAAAAAAGCGATGCCTTCTCACGAGCCATTGCAGTACAGCACACAATTACCCACATTACGTTGAAAATTTTCAGGTATATGGTCACATAGCTAAAAATGTTAGCGTTATTTAATCTTGGGTAAAATTGCACGATGATTTTTTATTTTTCGCTTCATTTTTGCACTGTTTGACTTCAATGCATTGCATATTCCATGCAAGCTCTTACTCTCACTGGTGGATTTTGATGAAAATTTTATGGTAGGAGTAGACTTGACTTTTTGACTTGCCCTCATTTCATCATCATCCATATGTGCATGGGCTGAGTATGGATTTATTTAATTATGGATCGCTAGAATAAAAAATGACCATCTTCATGTAAACTCATGTTAGTGAATCTCATGAATCGTAAGTGTAGATAGTTCTAGAAGAATGAATTCTCTTGGGTAATTAAAATATGCTCTCCTTCCTTGGTAGTTGGCAACCAGTTAATAAGTTGAGTAAAATGAGCTGCTTACTGACTGACGATGCGTTCACTTGTTTGACAAGTGAGTTCTTCTGGAATCTGGAGCTACTTTAGTCCCAAATTAGATGTTGCCTTAGCCTATAAGTGAACAACTAGTCAGTTTACTTGGAGAGATAAAATAGTTGGCAAGTGCCAAGATTTTTGTTAATAAGCTTTTTCACCCAAAACCAACTCACTCTGCCTGCAGTATGATTTCACTATAGGCATAATGTGGAAAAGTTATTTTAACAAGTATGGTAATGGTTTCAATCCATATCCATTGTACATGTAGTTGATGAAAAGTTTATAATTTGGATAACAAGTTCCAAATGTTTTCTTTTACATTCTTTGTCTTGTAGCTTTTTGTATTTTCGTTTAGATAGTTAAAATAGGTCACATCACTTCTTTAGTTGGTTAGCTGGCTAACTTTTGGGAGCTGTTTGATATTGTTACCTACCATACAGAACTGTACTGTATATCCGAACAAAAGAAATCTATTCTGGATTCGATTCCATAATAAAATGTGAAATCAAACAAACAAGTTACTTTAGTTCACTTCATTGTTTTAGCAATGAATGTTTTTTCTCGTTACTAAAAGTTGTGGCTTTTGGGCCATATGCGACCAAAAATGTATTGCAGAGTGCAGAGTCAGTTGGTAATGGTATTATAAACTTTACCATCCAAAATTAAAATTAATGAAGGGTTGTTAACGACATTAACGAGCACTGTATAGGTATTTCTTTCATTATTTTTTTGTAATTGGATATTTCAAATGCTCAGGAGAAATCTTTGACGAATTGTAGTTAAAAAGTTAAACATGGCTACTACTTTTCCATTGGTTCTTTTTTGTTCAATTTTTTTAGTTTCACACAACCACAGCCTATTTACATGCAATACCCTATCCTGTGTCATCTAAATAGGCTGTGGTTGTGTAATATGCCAGTTTTGTAAGACATGCATTTATGTAACCCTGTGATTATGCTTTTTGGCATTAGAATTAGACAAGATCAAAGTGAACCCATGTCATAGAAAATGTATGGGGATAAACCCTGTTGCTGTACGTGATAATGGTTAAATTATGAGTTTTTTGGGGGTTAAGCATACTTTTATGCTAGATTTTCATTCTTCACACATTTTGCCCGCTTTTCCCTAAGGAAATTTCAAAATTCACTCGTTTCAAATGTACTCACGGGTTACTGCCTCTTTAATGCCACCATAGTGTCCCTTGGCTTTTATAAGTTGTCATTTATTCCAGTCTTTGATATCCTTGAAAGTTTTTTTCTTCCTTTACTTACGTGTTGAACACATATTACAAGTGCTTTATGCTTCCACTCATTTACTAATACAAATATATTCTTCGGATTGCATACATGGGGCATGGGGCTCAGATTTATGCAACTTTTCGACTTTTTCCTGTTTGATCGATTATATACTATTCCCATTCTGTTGGCACTATAATTATCTATCTTAAAATTTGGTTTCGTTTCGTTTGACTAAATGACGGAAACTTTTTATTGTGTGTATTACTTTAGTTTTATCTAACTAAGTAACCGGGTAGAATTTAAGTTTGAAACACCTGATAAAGACGTGAATATTTGAGTGGCAAGTCAAGAAAGTTTGAGGATTCTACAGACGCGTAGACAAGCTGCACAATATCTATTGTGTTAAAATTTCATGACACTCTCGTCATTTCATTTCAGGGTAGCGATCGCAGCATTCAGCTTTTCCCATGTAGTCATAGTTAGTTTGTAAATAATGGAGGATCTTTTCTCATTTCTCCATAATACACGAACCAAGCAATCTGACTGCCTATGCCATTTTACCTATCTTTTATAACTAACTATGTCATCGCCATGAGCAAGAGTTGACGCTATAAATTAATTACACGAGTGAAAAATATGACGCACAAAGTCAAAGTCAATAATAATAATAATGCTTTCTTGAATACATCAGTCAACTAGTTTCATCCTTAATTTTGCGTAGGTGGGATCGAAATCCTTAACACAGTTAGTTAGGAACCTGTATACTGTTTCTCTCTAGCTTAAAATTTTTTTCTTGAAACTATGCTTGAAACTTATCTATTTTATTTACACAAATTTTCACCTTTTCATTCCAGACTCACTGACTGATGGTGATCCAAGATGTAACTTTTGCATACTTACTACTAGGTTGGACCAAGAAGTGATACTGAACTTATAGATCGTAACTAACTACTACCTATACCTAACTAAACTATTGATTCCGTTGAAATGATGAAAAGTGCCATCAACTATTTATTCATCCATGGCGTGACTGGCCACATTTGCTAATTTATCCTGTCATTAGTTCCAACTACTATAGCTCTGTATCCAAATTGTGTTTTACAAACTACTGCCTACTTCTATATCAATTTGGTACAAGTTAGTTTGTGAGTGATGATTGATTGATACGTGTGTATATTTCTATCATTTTCACTGCTGTTATTACAAGTAAGACAACTATATTTTTAATGTTAACATCTGCATCTGCTGTTATTGCCCGATATGATGTGAGAATAAATGCAAGGTATTACATACTCATTCAGAAAGTTCTAAGTTATCAGTTACCCCACCTTATATCTGCAAGGAGCAGTCAACGATCTGGATTTTGTCCAGTCCTCACATCACGTACCTACGAAATAAACGGAGTAAGGATTGCGGACAGGTATATGGGATATTAGAGTCCTCGAGGTGATCTAATTAATTTGGAAAAGATCTTGTCATCTTTAACTGGAGTCAAAGCACGTATGAATCTCTTGTGTGACGTTTCTAATTGAACTACTCTTCTTCAGATCACTGTATCAGAATTCCCCGGGAGAAGACCAAAGGAGCACACACACCGAGTTATTTTGTACTCTAGATAATTGCGTTCATAATACTTTCATGTAATCCCCCAGTATAAAGCCACATCACAAGTAATCCTCCACAGGTGCAGTCAGTCTGTGCCCAAACGAACCACAGAGTATATCCAATATTTGAGCATTCACGGTTCATGTGCGTACCTCAGATAGCTTAAAATCATTTCATTAATGTGGATCCTGAGTAACTCAACTTTTCATGTGGAAGATGCGGATTAAAAATTGATCAATCAGTGCTCATATACAATGCTTTCCCACCCCTAGGGATATTGGCTTATGCTCATGTTGTTAACTAATCATCCTCCTTTTTGTAAACTACATAACTAATATCATCGGCCATACATTTTTTGTATGGTGAATATGGATACCGTATTCCCTTGTTAATTAGTACATGCATTTAAAAAAAATTCAATGTAGTAGTAGTGCATTTTGATTTCACAACATTCCTTAGCATCTCCTAATTTAAATGACTACAGCTCCTTTGCGCAACAAAGTGATTAATTAAGAATCACTTTGGCAACTAAATGAAGCACGAGTGGGGGAAATGTTGCAATCTTTCCTGGCCAACTAATTAAGAAAAACGGATTCTAAGGAAACGCGGCTTAAGTTGCTACCAAGACAAAGCTCCAACCTAACGCTAATGCTACGTTTGGTCGCATTTCAAATGTCAATGGAAGGTGCCTGCGTACTGCGTACAACATTATGCGTATGTTTGAATCCTTCGAATTATATCAAAAGTGAGTAAATGAGTAAGTTGCTAATAACTAACTATTTAATTAGCCTAGTTTATCAATGCCAACGGGAGAAAGTAAATGCCATGTTAGTTATTTAATATGGAATAGATAATGTTTTTCTGGAGCTTTGGAAGGTCACTGATTTTATTTGGTTGTATTGTACAGATGCATATGCATGGAATCCGGTTTTAGTTGTTGCATTGAAGAAGAGAGGAAATTATTTCGTTGAAAGTTATTTTGCCAATAGTAGTAGTAGTAAAACTACATAATATTTTGGTAGAGAAAGTTGCTTTCACTTGTTTTGTTAGAAACGAGATTATAGGTTTGATTGCTATTCTTCCTTCAAATCTAATATGGGCAATTAGAACTTTGGTAGGAAACTATAACAGATCGAATGGTCTATAATAATAGGAGTGAGAGTATAATGCAGTTGGGATTTGCTTTTGTGTTGAAAAGCTAAATGATCTATCCACCATAACGCAATTAGTTTTGGGAAACGAGATTGAAAAAGTGACCTTGAATGATGTATAGAGATCAAAAATATTATTCTGATTTTAGGATTTGTACCATCATAATGGCCTTACCCTTCATTATTATTTTCATCTTGTCATCCTAAATTGAACATTTGAAGCACGAACTTCCAAATTCAATTGAATGTGCCATCAACTTGAACTTGAGACCAAGGGCTGTCGTTTAAGATGAAAAATCTAATATCATCTCAAATATCATATCACAAACGAAATTATAATGATGTAAACCTGCCTACCTTTACAATAGCATACGACAATGCTAATGATGGTACTTTAGAAACCAAATTTCATTTTGTCAGTCCAAATGTCAACCCAAAGCTGTCCCAATTACAGACCATTCAAATATAGTTTCTTTGAGTTCTTAAAAGTGGTTCCCTACTTTCAACCTCTCATCAAATTCTATTATTCGTCCCATAGACTTTCATCCATCTAGATTCTCTAGCGCCCTAAAACCACCACTTAATGTAGAATCTACCATCCTCAAGTGCACTTATTGTCATAATCATTTCGAAACTATCATTAATTCATGTCAACTCTTTTAATGACTCTTTCATTTCTAAAATTTCAAGTATCCTCTAGGACCAAAAATTATGTTTAGTAGATCGCTCATCCCTACCCTTCAAAGTCATGACAAGCCCTTACAAGGCTTCCAGATTAAAAAAATAGTTTCATTCCAAAATCTGTGCTAAACTGCGTAAACAAACTAAGAAAGAATATAGAAAGAATTTTTTCTTGAAGCGATGCAAGCGGAGCTAGTGGCGAACAATTTTCTGGCTACACGGCCATGAAAAAGATCAAACAATAGTATGCATTGAAACCGAGCTTAAGAAATTCAAACTTTTGAAATGGGCGACATACCTTAACTTTTAAACATGCGTCTCTCAATGATTGTACACAAATTTATCATTGTGAACATCACAAAAAAACAATTCATGCGCCCATAACTTTTCTTTAAAGAAAGTCATGTAATTCATCAAAAATATAAAAAATAGTTTTGGATTCCGCACTCCAATTGTTACTATTTCTCACAAATTAAACATCTCAAATACCTACAAAAAGTTATTTTGCTGGGGGGGACACACACACAAGCACAAAATAGTGCCCGCCCAATTTTATAATCATAACTCACATGCTAAACTTAATATATTTATATAATAGTTTATTTTACTAC
>Ga0210040_10005726_pt1 | contig 15718 bp, 18 predicted proteins | sample CryGeyCG12114_NA_FD_185462 | JGI IMG/M metagenome (GOLD analysis project Ga0210040, IMG submission 185462) | Groundwater microbial communities from aquifer - Crystal Geyser CG19_WC_8/21/14_NA (SPAdes) (version 2) | ecosystem: Environmental > Aquatic > Deep subsurface > Groundwater | place: USA... | reverse complement strand
CCGCGGCGACTGACAGCGAGGCGCTCGACGCCTTCCAGCTCCTTTGCCGCACCGAGGGCATCATCCCCGCGCTGGAGCCTTCGCACGCCATCGCCGCGATCGTCCGCCGCGCGCGCGAAATGCCGCAGGATTCGGTCATCCTCGCCAACCTCTGCGGCCGCGGCGACAAGGACATCTTCACCGTCGCGGAGCACCTGGGGGTCGCGATTTGAACGCCCCGCTTTCCACCCTCGTCATCCCGGACCTGATCCGGGATTCACAGCGGCAAACACTGCGCTCGCCGGTTGACGCATTGTGAGATTCCTCACCAGCCTCGCGACGGATTTCGCCATCTTCTTCACCGCGCTGCTCGGCGCGGCGCTGCTCACGCGCTACCTGCTGGACCGCGTCATCAATGTCGGCCTGACGGACCTGATCGAGACCGCCATCGCCGCCGGCATCATCGCCGTCGGCCGCGCCCTGCTCGGAGTCCGCTCGTGAGCCGCCCTCCCTTCCCGCCCTTCACTGCGGACACCGCCGCGCAGAAGGCCCGCATGGCGGAGGACGCGTGGAACGGGCGTGACCCGGCAAAGGTGGCGCTCGCCTATACGGCGGACAGCAAGTGGCGGAACCGCGCCGAGTTCATCCAGGGCCACGCGGAGATCGAGGCGTTCCTCAGCCGTAAATGGGCGCGGGAGCTGGATTATCGGCTGATCAAGGAGGTCTGGGCCTTCAGCGAAAACCGGATCGCCGTCCGGTTCGCCTACGAGTATCGCGACGACAGCGGCACGTGGTTCCGCGCCTATGGCAACGAGAATTGGCAGTTTGACGCAGAAGGCCTCACGGAAATCCGCATCGCCAGCATCAACGAACACCCGATCACCGAGGCGGGGCGCAAGTTCCGCTGGCCGCTCGGACGGCGCCCGGACGATCACCCCAGCCTGAGCGAGCTCGGCCTGTGACCACCCGCCTCGCCTCCACCTTCGCCAAGGACCGCCCCGCCCTCGTCTGCTTCCTGACAGCGGGCGACGGCGACACCGCGGCCAATCTCGACGCGCTGGTCGAAGGCGGCGCGGACGTGATCGAACTCGGCATGCCCTTTACCGATCCGATGGCGGACGGCCCCGCGATCCAGGCGGCCAACCTGCGCTCACTCGGGCGCGGCACCCGCACCGCCGACGTGCTCGCCCTCGCGCGCGGCTTTCGCGAGCGCCATCCGGACACCCCGCTCGTCCTGATGGGCTACGCCAACCCGATGGTCCGCCGCGGGCCTGAGTGGTTCGCCGAGTCCGCTCGCGAGGCTGGGGTGGACGGCGTGATCTGCGTCGACCTCGGGCCTGAGGAGGACCAGGATCTCGGCCCCGCCCTCCGCGCCGCCAACATCGCCATGATCCGCCTCGCCACGCCGACGACCGACGACGTGCGGCTGCCGGCCGTGCTCGAAGGCGCCGGCGGGTTCCTCTATTACGTCTCTGTGGCCGGGATCACCGGCAAGCAGCAGGCAGTGCTCACCTCAATCGAGGAGAACGTCGCCCGTCTCCGCCGCGCCACGCAGCTGCCGATCGCGGTCGGTTTCGGCGTGCGCACGGCAGATCAAGCTGCCGCCATCGCCCGCACTGCCGATGCGGTGGTGGTCGGCTCCGCCTTTGTCGAGCTGGTCGGCCAGCATGGCGTCGAGGCTCCCACCCACCTGCGCCGCCTGGCCTCCGAACTGGCCGCGGCGGTGCACAGCGCACGAAAGGTCGCCGCATGAGCTGGATCAGCCGCGTCCGCAACTCGCTGCCCTTCGTCCCGAAGCGCGAGACGCCGGACAATCTGTGGGTCAAGTGCCCGGGCTGCAACGAGATGCTGTTCGCCCGCGAATACGAGGCGAACCTCTATGTCTGCCCGCGCTGCGACTATCACGGCCGCATTGGAGCCGACACGCGCCTCTCGCAGATTCTGGACGAAGACTACGAGCTGCTGCCCGACCCGGCCGTGACGGACGATCCGCTGCGCTTCCGCGACACCAAGCGTTACACGGACCGGCTGAAGCAGGCGCGGGCGAATAACACGCATTGCGACGCTTTTACCGCTGCCCTCGGCCGGATCGAGGGGCAGCGCGCGGTGGTGGGCGTGCAGGACTTCATGTTCATGGCCGGCTCCATGGGCCAGGCGGTGGGCGAGGCATTTTGCAACGGCGCTGCAAGGGCGTTGCAAGTGGGTTGCGCCTACGTCGTGGTGACCGCAGCGGGCGGTGCAAGGATGCAGGAGGGCATTCTCAGCCTGATGCAAATGCCCCGCGCCACGGTGATGACGCACCGGCTGCGGGAGGCGGGCTTGCCTTACATCGTCGTGCTGGCAGACCCGACCACCGGCGGCGTCACCGCCAGCTACGCCATGCTCGGCGATGTTCATCTGGCCGAACCCAACGCCCTGATCGGCTTTGCCGGCCAGCGGGTGATCCAGGAAACCATCCGCGAGCAGCTGCCCGAAGGGTTCCAGCGCTCCGAATATCTGCACGAGCACGGGATGGTGGACATGGTGGTGCACCGCAAGGAACTGCGCCCCACCCTCGCCCGCCTGCTCGGCTATCTCGCTCCCGCCGAAGCGGCTTGAGGCGCAGGCGATGAAGGACTTCGCAGCCTCCGATGATCCGGCGGTGCAGGCGCAGCTGGACAGGCTGGCAGCCCTATCGCTCCCCCAGGGACGGCTTGGCTTGGACGTGGTGCGCGAGCTGCTGCACCGGCTGGGCGATCCGCAGAAGCGCCTTCCGCCGGTGTTCCACGTCGCCGGCACCAACGGCAAGGGCTCCACCTGTGCCTATCTGCGCGCGATGCTGGAGGCGCAGGGCCTCACCACTCACGTCGCGACAAAGCCGCACCTGGTCCGCTACAACGAGCGCATCCGCATCGCCGGCCAGCTTGTTTCCGACGCAGAAATGGCCTCGCTGCTGAAGGAGGTGCTCGATCTGGGCGAGGAGCTGGGGCCGAGCTTCTTCGAGGTGACCACCGCCGCCACCTTCCTGGCCTTCTCCCGCCATCCGGCCGATGCCTGCGTGATCGAGGTGGGGCTCGGCGGGCGGTTCGATGCGACCAACGTGATGGAGCGCCCAGCCGCCTGCGGCATCGCCACGCTGGGCATCGATCACGAGGCGTTCCTGCTCATCCCCGAGGAGGGCGCCCCGACCGAGCCGCTGGTGCGAATTGCTTTCGAGAAGGCCGGCATCGCCCGCCCCGGCTCCCCGCTGGTGACGCAGAATTATCCCGAAGCGATAGAGGCCGAAATCCAGAAGCGCGCCGTGCTCGCCGGAGCCCCGCTGCACATGCGCGGCCAGGCTTGGTGGGCGGACGTTGGTGACGACAGCATCGAGTATCGCGATCGCCACGGCACGCTCACCCTGCCGCTGCCAGCCTTGCCCGGTCGCCACCAGGGCGACAATGCCGCGTTGGCGGTTGCCCTGCTGCGCCATCAGGACAATGTCTCCGTCTCCCCGGCCGCAATGGCTGAGGGCATCCGGGAGGCGCGCTGGCCTGCACGGCTTCAGCTGCTCGGGAAAGGACCGCTGACGAGCCTTGCGCAGGGCCGCGAAGTCTGGCTCGACGGCGGGCATAATGCCGATGCAGGCCTTGCGATCGGGCGGCACTTCGAGGGGCAGCGCCTGCACCTCATCATCGGCATGCTCTCCAACCGCTATCCGCAGACGATCATCGACCCGCTGGAGGGCCGGCTCGCCAGCGTCACCGCGGTGCCCATCGAGGGCAGCGATTCGCATGGAGCGCATGCGTTCGGCGGCCGGGCGAACTGGCAGGCGAGCGTCGCCGATGCGCTCGGCGCCCTGCCCGATGACGGGCTGCCGGTGTTGATCGCTGGCTCCCTCTATCTGGCGGGCAAGGTGCTGGCCGCGAATGGTGAGGCGCCGGACTAAGCAGTGCCGATCGTGCGACCCGCCATGCTCGTCCGCCGGCATAGGCCGCGTCGAACTGAATCAACGCTTTCGCTTGCCGTGAATGCTCAATAGCAGGCAGCGGATGAACGAGAATACCGAGGCGCTGATTCCCCGCCCAATGTTGCTCTTCGCGGTGCTGTTTGGCGGGATGACCTGCATCGCCGGCGTGCTCGGCTCGAAGCAGGTGGCACTCGGACCGTTGGCGGTGGAGGCGGGCATCTTCCCCTTCCTGCTGCTGGTGGCGGTGTCGAGTGCCGTGGCCCGGCTGTACGGGCGCGCCCTGGCAGATCGCCTCGTCCGCTTCGGGTTTGTGCCGCTGACGACCGCCATCGTGCTCACCTGGATCGTGCTCCAGCTGCCCACGGACGAGGGAATGTACGAGCCTTCCAAGGAGGCTTTCCCCATCGTGCTGGGCCAAAGCTGGCGACTGATGATTGCCGGCATCATCGCCTACGGCGTCTCGATGACGCTGAACGTCTATGTCTTCACCGGCCTGACGCGTGGCCGAAAGGCCGGCGTGCTCGCGTCAGGCGCCGTCGCCTCGATCCTGAGCCAGGTGGTCGACACCCTGATCTTCATCACGATCGCGTTCTACGGCGTCCGGCCGATCGGCGCGTTGATCCTCGGGCAAGCACTGTCGAAGGTCGTTCTGTCGGTGGTGCTCGTCCCACCGCTGATCGCGCTGTTCGTGCATGCAGCCCGGCGGATGGACGGTCGCGCCGACGTTCGGGGCGACTGACCGCGAACGTCCGGTCGGACGTTCGGAGAGCTGTTGAGTGCCGGCGGCGTGCGCGTCTCGGCGACAGCAACTCGCTGTGGAATAACGCTTCTGGCGAACGTCACTCGCAATCCGAAAACCAATGGATCGCGCTTCATCTGATCGTCGTCCAGTCTCCCCGCCGGCGGCAGCGGCCATTCGCAACAGCCGTGCCGAGTTGACGAGGGTCCCTCAACCGATGATGGCACAACCGACCGCCGGCGATCGGCCGCTGCAGCTAGAGGCAAACCTCTTCCACAAACGCCGGCACGTCGCGGGTGAGGCTAGTTTCCCTTGCGACTGTAGATCGCCAAGTCCTTTCAGGCGCCGATGCGCCCGAAGCAGCCCCTGCCCGCATACGTCGCGCTGTCGCCCAGCTCTTCCTCAATGCGGATCAATTGGTTGTACTTGGCGAGCCGGTCTGAGCGGGCGAGGGAGCCGGTCTTGATCTGCCCGCAATTCGTGGCGACGGCGAGGTCGGCGATGGTGGCGTCCTCGGTTTCGCCGGAGCGGTGCGACATAACAGCGGTGTAGCCGGCGCGGTGGGCGATATCGACGGCTTCCAGCGTCTCGGTCAGCGTGCCGATCTGGTTGACCTTGACCAGCAGTGAATTGGCGAGGCCCTTGCCGATGCCCATCCGCAGCCGCTCCGGATTGGTGACGAATAGGTCGTCGCCCACCAGCTGGACGCGATGGCCGACGCGATCGGTCAGCCCCTTCCATCCGTCGAAATCGTCCTCAGCCATGCCATCCTCAATCGACAGGATCGGGTACGCGTCGCACAGGTCCGCGAGGTAGGCGGCCATCTCTTCGCCGGTGAGGGAGAGGTTCTCTCCGCTGATCTCGTACTTGCCGTCCTTGAAGAACTCGGTCGAGGCGCAATCGAGCGCGAGCACCATGTCCTTGCCCGGCGTAAAGCCAGCCTGCTCTATCGAAGCCATGACGAAGTCCAGCGCGGCGCGGGTGCTGGCGAGGTTCGGCGCAAAGCCGCCCTCGTCCCCCACCGCCGTGGCGAGGCCCTTGTCGTGCAGGCCCTTCTTCAGCGTGTGGAACACCTCGGCGCCCCAGCGCACCGCTTCCGCCAGCGTCGGAGCGCCGACCGGCATGATCATGAACTCCTGGAAGTCGATCGGATTGTCCGCATGCTCGCCACCGTTGATGATGTTCATCATCGGCACCGGCAGCACATGGGCGGAAACCCCGCCGACATAGGCGTAGAGCGGCAGGCCGCGGGCATCGGCAGCCGCCTTGGCCACCGCGAGGCTGGTGCCAAGGATGGCATTGGCGCCGATGCGAGCCTTGTTGGCGGTTCCGTCCAAGTCCCGCATCGCCATGTCGATTTCGCGCTGGTCCTCTGCATCGAGGCCGAGGATGCGGTCGCTGATCTCGTTGTTCACGGCATCGACGGCCTTGGTCACGCCCTTGCCGAGATAGCGCCCCTTGTCGCCATCGCGCAGTTCCACCGCCTCATGCGCCCCGGTCGAGGCGCCGGAGGGAACAGCGGCCCGCCCCATGCTGCCATCGTCCAGCAGCACGTCCACCTCCACCGTGGGGTTGCCGCGGCTGTCGAGGATTTCGCGGGCGTGGATGTCGATGATCGCGGTCATTGCTGTCAGGCTCCGGTGCTTGGCGGTGGACAGTGGTGTAGGGCGAAGCGCGCGAGAGGACGCGCGGGCTGCTCCTATGCGGCGGAACCAAGGCGTGCAAGCCGCGTTCGATTTGCCAGACCAGCCGGGCAGCCGCGCCCGGCGCAAGGCTGCATCGACCGATCAGCCGACCATGAGGAAAAAGGGGAAGCACATGGCAGATACCTACGGGAACGCGTCCACTCCGGGTGCCGGTGCCGAGACCGTTCCGACGGAAAATCCGTCCAGCCCAGGCACGTTTGCGGCGACGATCGACCCGACGGAGACCACCCGCTCCGGCGCTGGCACGACCGACACCGCTTCTTCCACCGGCGGCCACACGTCCGAGGCGCGCTCGCGCTTCTCCGCCGCTCTTGAGGAAGCCAAGGCTGGCGCGGCTGCGCTGGGCGCCGAGGCGAAGGAGCGTGCGAGCTCGTATCGCGATCAGGCGAAGTCCACTGGCGGAACCTGGTCGACCGACGCCAAGGGCAAGGCCGGCGATCTCGCCTATGAAGGCAAGGCAAAGGCGAGCGATGCGCTGAGCAGCCTTAGCCGGCTGGTTGCCGACAACGCCGGAACCGTCGAAGAGAAGCTGGGCGCCAAGTACGGCGATTATGTCCGCACCGCTTCGCAGTCGCTGCAGGATGGCGCTGACAAGCTGAACCAGAAGTCGATCGAGGAACTGGGCGAAGATGCGCGCGCGTTCGTGCGCAGCAGCCCCGGTGCGGCCGTCGGCCTCGCCGCGCTCACCGGTTTCCTGTTCGCCCGCATTCTGCGCAAGTAGGGCTAGGTGACCGAGCCAGAGGAACGCCTCGCCCCGTCAACGCGGGGCGAGGCCGCGTTGCGCAAAGCGCTCCATGGCGGGCAGCCTCGTGTGGTGGCCGGCGGTCATGAAGCAGTCGAAGCGGAGGAGGAGTTCGAAGACCGCTCCCTGCTGGAGGACCTCCAGGCCCTTTACGAGGACGGCAAGACCTACGCCGCTGCCGAACTCACCTTCCAGAAGACGCGCGCGTCTTTTGCGGGTGACAAGATCAAGTCGGTGGCAGTGTTCGGCGTCGGTGCGGCGCTCGCTGGGCTGCTTGCGCTGATTGGTCTGACGGTGGGGATGATCATCACCCTCACCCCGTTGATCGGCCCGTTTGGCGCGACTTTGCTTGTCGTGGGCGTGCTGCTGATTGCGGCGTTCCTTTGCGCCAGGCGTGCGGGCCAGGCATGGGGCAAGATCATGAGCGCCTTCGGCTCTGGCGCGGAGAACCGACCATGATTGGGATTGATCGGCAGCTGGTCGAAGACCGTGCACTGCGCGACGCCGCCTTACGTCTGTTCAAGGCTGACCTCGATCTGGTGCGCGGCGATCTCGCCGCACGCGGCGCCGGAGGACGGGTGGCGGACCGGGTCAGCGACGCGGCGCTCGATACGATGGACGAGGCGCTCGACTACGCGCAGGACCACAAGGGGCTGGTCGCAACCGGGATCAGTGCGATCCTGCTGTTCCTGCTTCGCGAACCCCTGCTCAGCGCGCTGGCAGCTTTGTTCGAGCAGGACGACGTCGAGCATGACGATGAGGAACCGCGTTGAGCCGCCACCCGTTCGCAGGGGGAACTGACACATCATTGCGGGAGATGACTCGATGAACGAAACCAAGCGCCAGCAGATCAAAAGCCAGGTCGAAGCCGGCGAAGCGCGTCACCGCGACCGCGCGGACTCGACCCTAGTCGATCGTGCGGGCGAGGCGGCGATCGAGGCGAAGGATCGCTTCACCACTTTCGCGCGTGAGCATCCGCTGACTACCGTCGCCGGCGGGCTGGCGATCGGTGTTCTCATCAGCGGGCTCTTCCCCCGCTCCCCGACACGTCGGCTCGGAAACAAGGCGGCCGGCCTGGCCGCTCTTGGGGCTGAGGCTGCGGTGGCCTACATGCACCAGGCGATGGATGCCGCCAGCCATGCGAGCCGCGCGGGAGCGGATCGGCTGGACGATTGGGGCGAGACGATCAGCGATACGGCTCGCCGTGTGACGCGCGACGCCGTCCACCTCGCCGAGAATGCCGGGGAAAGCGCTCGGTCTGTCGGACGCGACGCCAGTGAGAGCATCAGCCGTCGGCTGCCGCGCCGGCGTTGAGGGCTCGCTGCCGCCATTGAGCCCTTGCAGCGCCGCGCAAGCGCCTTAAGGAACGCGTGAAACCAGTTCCGGAAAAGAGGTCGTTCAATGGCGAAGCAGCTGCTCCATCTTGTCATGGGCGGGCGGGTTACCGACCCGCAGGGCGTCGAGTTCAGGGATCTCGACAAGCTCGATATTGTCGGGATTTTCCCGAGCTATGCCGCAGCCGAGGAAGCATGGCGCAGCCATGCGCAACGCACGGTGGACGACGCGGAAATGAAGTACGTGATCGTCCATCTGCATCGGCTGCTGGAGCCGGAACTGCCCAAGGAATAGCTGGCGCAGGGTCTGCAGGGCCTAGTTACCCTCCGCTGCGATGTTAGGCTCGGCCTCGGGGGGCGCCACGCGGTATCCCACGCCCGGTTCGTTGATCACGAGCCGCGGATTGCTCGCGTCGACCTCAATCTTTCGGCGCAGGGAGCGGACCGCCACGCGGAGGTAGTCGAGGTCCTGCCGATGAGCGGAGCCCCAGACGGTTTCCAGAAGGGTTTCATGCGTGATGACACGGCCCGCTTTGTCGGCAAGGGCCCATAGAAGATTGAACTCGCGCGGAGTGAGGTCGGCACGTTCACCGCGCACTGTCACGGCGTGGGTCTCGCGTTCGATCATTCCGCCGGCAAATACCCGCACCGCGGTGTTGGCGAGCGGCCCTGACTTGCGCCGAAGTGCCGAGCGAACGCGGGCGAGAAGTTCCTCGCTGTCGATCGGCTTCGTGATCAAGTCGTCAGCGCAGATCGAGGGCTGCGACGTTCTCTTCGGTCGCGTCGTGCGCGGTGAGGACGAGGACAGCGAGGCCTAGCTTCGCCAATTGCGGCACAATCTCCAGCCCGTCACGGTCTGGCAGACCGAGATCGAGCAGCGCACGAGCGGGGCCGGCTGCGCGGCGGCAAGGCGCAAAGCTTCCGCGGCATTGGCCGCTTCGACATGAGTGATGCCGCTGCGACTGAGAGCCGTCGTCAGCAGGCGACGGATCGCCGGTTCGTCATCGACGATGAGCCCGTCCTTGCGCATGATCGGCGTTCTCCCTCAGGCCATTCGCGCCTGTCGGCAAGGTGACCTCGAACGCCGCGCCCCCGCCCCCGCGATTGCCGGCCGAGATCGTGCCTACCACCGCCTCGACGAAGTTTTTCGCGATCCACAGCCCCAAGCCGGAGCCGCCCGCGCGGTCGCTTCCTCGAGGCGCTGAAAGCGCTCGAACAAGGCCTCGCTGTCGGCCGGAAGGCCAGGTCCGCGGTCCAGCACGCGGCAGACTGCCGCATCGCTCCCGTCGCAGCTCAACTCGATCACGACCCGCCTGTCTGCGGGAGAAAACTTGAGCGCATTGTCGAGCAGGTTGATCAGCACGTGCCTCAGCGAAAGGGGATCGCTGCGGACCAGCGGACAGGTCGCGTCGATCGCGATCTCGACGCGCCCTTCCGGACGGTCCTGCCGCAGGTCGCGCAGCACAGCCGTCATTACGTCCGTCAGATCGACGCTCTCCCACCCCGGTTCGATCGTGCCGTGCTCGGCCCGTGATGGTTCCAGCAGATCATCGAGGAAGCGCTGCAGACCGCGCAATTCACCGCGGGCAATCCGCACTTCTTCCGCAAAAGCGCCCTCGGCCAGGATCGCTTCGGTGGCCGCAATCACCGCGGTGAGCGGCGTGCGAAGATCGTGCGCGATGCTGCCCAGCAAGGCTCCGCGCAGCCGGGCCCGCTCGCGAAGCACATCGACCTGCCGCGCCTGCTCCTCGAGCACGATCCGCTCGTGCGCCAGCGCCGTCTTGAACCGTCGCGCCGCTGAACCCTTAGCCGAGCGCAAAGCCTGGCTGGGCGAATGAAGCTCGCCTGATTACCGCGTCAAGGTTGCGAGAATGGAAGCTGCCGCCGCCCGAAGGAATGCGGCCTTCCTCGCGTCAGTGCGGAGCGATGTCGTCGAGTGCCGCTTGAAACAGGTGGCGAAGCCGCTGCTCGACCTCGCCTTCGCGGCTGCACAGGGGTTCAACGGACATCACGATGCGCATGATCGTCATGCCCATCCACACGGCCATGGATGTGCTGGCCCGCAGTTCCGCCCGGCTTCCGCCGAGCTTTTCCTCGAACGGCTGAAGCACGTCTTCCCGCAAAGCCTTGCGCACGATCTGCGAGGCAGTGGGAGAAGAGGCCGAGCGCAGGATTATCAGCAAGCGTTCCGCGTGCTCATTCCCATCGTCGCCTTGTTGCACGAACAGCTGGGCAAGATAGCTCGGGATCTCCGCATTCGGGAGCTCCGGCGGCAGGATCTCCTTGTTTTGGCCAACGCCCAGAACGGCGCGAAACAGCTCTTCCTTGCTGCCGAAATACCGGCTCACCAAGGCGACATCCACGCCCACGTCCCCGGCAATGTCGCGCAGCCCGACATTCTCGTAGCTCTCCTGCAGGAACCGCCCGCGAGCAGCGTCTAGCAACGCCTGCTTCGTGTCCGCGGAGGATTTCGGCTTGGCCGGAAGAGAGGAGGCGGCAGTCATGGGCAAGAGGCTCGTAGCGGCAAACGGGGGCGATCGTCCACCGGCTTAGTCTACGGCTGTTGACTCGGCGTGAACGCGCGCTTACTCGCGCCGTCATCACCTGTTGACGCTGCATTGCAGCATGGAAGGCGGGCCTTGCGGCCTGATCTCGGACGAACATGCCCTCACGCCTCTTTATTCTCCTCGCCACGGTAGCGCTCGCCGCTTGCTCGGGTACCGAGGAAGCTCCCCCGCCCGCTGCTCCGGCGGTGACGGTCGCACAGCCGCTCGTCCGCACCATTCAGGACTGGGACGATTATGTCGGCCGGTTTGAGGCCGTGCAGAGCGTGGAAGTGCGCCCGCGGGTTACCGGATATTTGCAGCGCGTCCACTTCTTGGACGGCGACTATGTCCGCGCGGGCGAGCCTTTGTTCACGATCGACGCGCGCCCCTCGCAGGCTGCCCTGGCGCAGGCCCGGGCGCAGCTCGCCCGGGCAGAGGCGGTGCTCGCCAATGCGCGCACAGAGCTCCAGCGGTCCGAGACCCTCGCTGAGTCGCAAGCGGCAAGCCAGGAGGAAGTGGAGCAGCGTCAGGCCGCGGTGCGCGCCGGCGTGGCGGAGGTCAACGCCGCCCGTGCGAACGTGGAGGCGCAGCAGCTCGATGTCGGCTTCACCACGGTGCGGTCGCCGATCTCCGGCTACGTCTCCGAGCGGATGGTTGATGCCGGCAACAGCGTGGTGGCGGACCAGACGGTGCTGACGCGCATCGTCTCGCTCAATCCGATCCACTTCACCTTCGAAGGCTCCGAAGCGCTGCTGCTCAAGTACCAGCGCCAGGGTAGCGGCGGCGCGGGCTCGCCCGTGCGCGTGAAGCTGCAGGACGAGAACAGCTACGTCCATGCCGGCCGGATCGACTTCATCGATCCCATCGTGAATCCCGGGGCAGGCACGGTACGCGGCCGCGCTGTGCTGACCAATGCGAACGGGTTCCTCAAGCCGGGAATGGTCGGCCGTCTGCAGCTTTCCGGTTCCGACGAGTACCAGGCACTGCTGGTGCCGGACACCGCAATCGTCACCGATGCTTCCCGCCGCCTCGTCTACGTGGTCGACGGCGAGGGCACAGTTCAGGCCCGGATGGTCGAATTGGGTCCGCTTGTCGGCGAGCTGCGCGTGATCCGCAGCGGCATCAAGGCAGCAGACCGGGTGGTTATCGGCGGCGTGCAAAGGGCTCAGCCGGGCCAGAAGGTGCAGGCGCAGGTCAAGCCGATCGAAGCCTCTGCTACCGCGGCAAATGTGAACGCCGCCGGGCGCACTCCACAGGCGACCGCGGCGGAAATCGTCGCGCCTGCGGCGGAGTAAGCCATGAACATCTCCCGGTTCTTCATCGAGCGGCCGATCTTCGCGGCCGTCATCGCGATCTTCATTACGCTGATCGGCGCGTTCGCCTTTCCGCTCCTGCCGCTGTCGCAATATCCGGAGATCGCGCCGCCCACGATCGTCATCTCGGCGCCCTATCCCGGTGCCTCTTCCGAGACGATCGCCGAAACGGTCGCGGCTCCGCTGGAGCAGGAGATCAACGGCGTCGAGAACATGCTCTACATCCAGAGCTCCTCGACGCAGGGCCAGGCGCAGATCACCGTCACCTTCGAGCCGGGCACCGATCTCGATGCCGCGCAGGTGCTGGTGCAGAACCGCGTGCGCCTCGCCGAGCCGCGCCTGCCGGAGCAGGTCCGCCAGGTCGGCGTTTCGGTGAACAAGCAGCAGACGGGCTTTCTGCTGATCGCCACGCTGACGGCGCAGGAGGGGTCCGGCCTCGATATCGACTATGTCGGCAATTACGCGAACACGGTGATCCGCGACCGGCTGCTGCGCCTGCCCGGCGTGGGCGGTGTGAACGTGTTCGGCGGCGGCAATTACTCGATGCGTGTGTGGATCGACCCCGATCGCGCCGCTGCCCGCAACCTCACCGCGACGGAGATCGTCTCCTCCCTGGCGACACAGAATGTGCAGGTCGCGGGCGGCGCGCTCGGCCAGTCCCCCAACGCCGGCAGCCCGTCTTTCGAGGTGCCGATTGAGGTGCAGGGCCGCCTCGGAACGGCTGCGGAATTCGAAGACGTCGTGCTGAAGTCGGACCCTGCGACCGGCTCGATCACCCGCTTGCGCGATGTGGCCCGGGTGGAGCTCGGCAACCAGGATTACGGCATCCGCGCCTTCTACAACGGCGATCGCAGCGTGGCCCTCGCCATCATCGAGCAGCCCGGCGCCAACTCGATCGATGCGACCGCGCTGGTGGAGCAGGAGCTGGAGGCGCTGGCTGCCGAGTTCCCGGCCGGCCTGACCTACGCCACGCCGTACAACCCGACCGAGTTCGTCGAAGCCTCCGTGGAAGCGGTGCAGCACACGCTGCTGGAGGCGATCGTGCTGGTCATGCTCGTCATCATGGTCTTCCTGCAGACCTGGCGCGCCGCGTTGATCCCGATCATCGCCATTCCGATCGCGCTGGTCGGCACCTTTGCCGTGCAGCTCGCGCTCGGCTTCTCGATCAACTCGCTGTCGCTGTTCGCGCTCGTGCTCGCGGTCGGCATCGTCGTGGACGATGCGATCGTGGTCGTGGAGGCGGTGGAGAAGCATATCAGCCAGGGGCTTTCCCCGCGCGAGGCTGCGCACCAGACGATGCAGGAGGTCTCCGGCGCGCTGATCGCGATCGGTCTGGTGCTGGTCTCGGTGTTCGTGCCGACCGCCCTCACGGCCGGCATCCCGGGCATCTTCTACCGCCAGTTCGCCGTGACCATCGCGGCGGCCGCCACCATTTCGCTGATCATTTCGCTGACGCTCTCGCCAGCGCTCGCGGCCTTGCTGCTGAAGCGGCACGAGACGGATGGTCACGGCGTGGATCATGGCCCGCGCTGGCTGCGCCCGCTGCGCGTGGGAGCGGAGAAGTTCAACCAGGGCTTCGACTGGCTGTCCGATCGCTATGGCCGCTTCACCGCGCGCGCCGTGCGCATGACCGCGATCATGCTGGTGCTTTATGCCGGCCTGCTGGCACTGGCTGGCTGGCGGCTGCTCGACACGCCGACCGGCTTCATCCCCGAACAGGACCAGGGCATCCTCATCGGCGTCGTCCAGATGCCACCGGGCGCCTCGCTCGATCGCACCAATGCCGTGCTGGACGCGGCGTTCGAGACGGCGATCCAGCAGGAGGGCGTGGAATCCGCGATCTATCTTGCGGGCCTTGACGGTACGACGCAGGCGACGTCCTCCAACGCCGGCACGATCTTCATGCGGCTGAAGGACTGGTCTGAGCGCGGCGAAGATTTGAGCGCCAACGCGCTGGCAGGCGTGCTCACCGGCAAGTTCGCCGCACTGACCGATCAGGGCAACATCTTCATGGTCTCGCCGCCCACCGTGCGCGGTCTGGGCAATGGCAGCGGCTTCGTGATGATGGTGCAGGATCGCTCGGGCGCCGGCTATCGCGGGCTCGAGCAGACCGGCGGACCGCTGATGGGCGCCGCTGCCCAGCAGCCGGACGTGCTGAGCCAGGTCTACACCACCTACAACACCGGCACGCCCCGCATCCGGGCCGATGTGGACCGCGATCGGGCCCAGTTGCTCGGCGTGGCGCCGGGGCAGGTCTATGACGCGCTCGGCACCTATGTCGGGTCGACCTACGTGAACGACTTCAACTTCATGGGCCGGACTTACCGCGTCACCGCACAGGCGGAGCCCTATGCTCGCGATGACGTGGCCGATATTGGCCGCCTGCAGGTGCGCTCCTCCACTGGCAACATGGTTCCGGTGTCCTCGGTCGCCACCTTCCACGACGAATCCGGCCCCTCTCGGGTGATCCGCTACAACCTGTTCCCAGCTTACGAGCTGCAGGGGCAGGCTGCTCCCGGCGTCTCGTCGGGCCAGGCGCTGGAGGCGATGGAAGGCGTGGCCACGAATGCTCTGCCTGAGGGTTTCGGCTATGAATGGACGGGTCTCGCCTTCCAGGAGAAGGCGGCCGGCAGCAGCTCGGCCCTCGTGTTCCTGATGGCCGTGGTGTTCGTCTTCCTCGTGCTGGCAGCGCAGTACGAATCGCTGACCCTGCCGCTGGCGGTGATCCTGATCGTGCCGATGTGCATCCTCGCCGCCCTTGTCGGGGTGAACATCCGGGGCATGGACAACAACATCCTCACCCAGGTGGGCCTGGTGGTGCTGATCGCGCTCGCCGCCAAGAACGCGATCCTGATCGTCGAGTTCGCGAAGCAGGGCGAGGAGTCCGGGTTGAGCCGGATCCAGGCCGCCGTCGAAGCCGCCCGCGCGCGTCTGCGGCCGATCCTGATGACCAGCTTCGCCTTCATCTTCGGCGTGATCCCGCTGGCGATCGCCACCGGCCCGGGCGCGGAGATGCGCCAGTCGCTCGGCACGGCGGTGGTGTTCGGGATGATTGGCGTGACCATCTTCGGTCTGATCTTCACGCCGGTGTTCTATGTCGTCACCCGCTCCTTCGGACGTGGCCGGCGCTATCGACGAGTGAAGAAGATGAGGGCCGCTCGCATCGCCTCGCGCCCTGCGGGAGCCGTCGCATGAAGCGCCTCGCCGCCCTCCTTGCCGCCAGCGCCGCGCTGAGCGCCTGCACCACCGTCGGCCCGGATTACGAGCCTGCCCTTCCCGATGCGAGCACGCAGGCCGCGCTCCACGCCTCGGCCGAGCCGGCCTTCACGCCGGACCTGCCGCGGGCCGACTGGTGGCGGCTCTATGACGATCCGCGGCTGGACCAGTTCGTCACGCAGGCGCTGGAGGCCAATACGGATCTGCGCGTCGCC
>Ga0210040_10005725_pt1 | contig 15719 bp, 11 predicted proteins | sample CryGeyCG12114_NA_FD_185462 | JGI IMG/M metagenome (GOLD analysis project Ga0210040, IMG submission 185462) | Groundwater microbial communities from aquifer - Crystal Geyser CG19_WC_8/21/14_NA (SPAdes) (version 2) | ecosystem: Environmental > Aquatic > Deep subsurface > Groundwater | place: USA... | reverse complement strand
CAAAGTGGCCGCCCCGGTATAGTATGTTAAACACCTACCGACTACGATACCTTAACATATTGTTATTTTTACAGTGAACAAAACTTATATTCGTAGTTCTGGTACCTTTAGAAGTGATTAAGGATCAATTTCGATCACAATCGACGAAATCAAGCGAATAAACCGCTTGTAATACCGTGTCCGGGGCGGCCGTTTGGGTTGTCCGGACGGAGTCTGGGTCAAGCTCAGCACGTTTGTTCAGGCCAATTAGATGACTCTACGCTGAAGTCGAACGTGTGCACACAAAGAGCCAGCCGCTCCTGGACTTCTGAACCTCCTACACGGGGATGCTGTTGTTGGCAAGGAACTCGCGTGCCAGTCAACACAAGCACGCCTCCTGCTAGAAGCTGCTCACATGAACCTGCACAACGGCACTTTCCGTGTCACAATTCGTGATGGTCGTGCAAGCTTGAATCTTAGGTTGACGCAGTTGGTATTCTAAAAAGAGGACTTTCAGATCTGATGTCCAGGAGCTGGCGGCGCATCACGACGAGTTCCACATTCCACGACCGCAGCTAGCTATCACCGACTCCAAAGGCATCTTATTGGATCAGTTGTTTGCCTTCGATAGCTCCAAATAATACTGAACGAGCAGACTGAACCCTCATGCTGACCTTTCTAACGCTCCCTTACTGCATAGCTTGCTTACCACGCTGCAATATGATCTTCCGTGGCATGCAGCAAGCTGTCAGGGTGCTGTAGGCTGACAGGATTCGGTGGCGAGTGCTTGACTCACTACTGAGGCTAGCATCCATGGTCGCTGGCGAAGGATTAGCATCAATCGTTTGGCCGCACACCACAACGCATCCACCTAGAGGTTCTTGGATGACTTGAACTGGACTCGAACCGTAACAGCTTTTGCAAGCCATGGATGACTGCCAAGAACGCTCCTTAGGCCAAATCGCGACAAGCTCTGTGAAGCGATCTAGACCACAATCAGCAGTACAATTACCACAAACGGCATAGCATCAATCCTCGACAATGTCCCCGGACCGCAGATGGTAAGCGTGGCGGTACCTTGCACCTCACGGACGAGCACGACTCTGGCGAGCTTGCAGCAACAGCCCGAAGTCGTCGAGCAGCATTTCTAAGTCTCAGGACGTCTAACCGAACAGGGCAGGCGTAAAATGCCTCATGTCAATTGCACCGTTGCTATACGCTGCTTGGCAGCCATTTCAAAAGTGATTATCGACGGCCTATCCCCGAGATGCATGGCGTTAACGTAGCCAACCCCCGATATATTTGGCTAATATTTAGATAACAACGTCGTTTATGTACGTACCAGCGCCTCGAGTTCATCGTCGGAGCAGATAGGGTGCACTACTAAATCGGCCACATTCAGGTCGCTTGAAGGGCAGAAGCTCAGGAACAGGTCGCCAGCTCACCGGAAAATTATTGCTGGACAGATTGGGGATCTTGTGAGGAAGGGCGGACCATGGAGGCGTTCCGAGCCGCAAGGGAAACTGTGCATGGAGTCGCGACCTCTGCAGCCACATTGCACCGGACCTTTCCAAATGTGTAACTTCTGGTCTGGTTGATCTACTGGACCAAAGCTTGGCAACAAGCAGAGTGAGAACTCCAGGTGCTACCATCCACCGTCTTGGCTGCAGTCGGTTGTAGGGTATATTGTCCATCGCTCATCACTCAGAGATGACAAAGACAACATCCTTTTCCAATATCAGTCTAGGGCGTGTTTCAGCGCACTGACAACAACCGGCAACCTTTCCCCTATCACGTGACAACAGTGATTCGTCATCTCATACTCAGGTGGCCGAGCTTTAATGTGGTTCGTTGTACACAATTGTCAAGCTTGCTTAGATGAGAGAGCGCGGTCTCTCGCACGTCTGTACCTCCAGCCACCACAAAACTTTACCTACCTCGTGGTTGTGTCACTAGATACGAGGGCCATGTCTTGTCACTCAGAGCATAACCAAGTCAAGGATCCTTCAGGAGATATAGCGCAAGACCCAATATCCAGTGGTACATACCGTTCGTGGATGTTGAGCCGTTCTCCGCAGCTCAAACCGTCCGAGTCATGGAAGCATGGGTTGAACGATACACGTTGGATCTTGCGAGGAGTCGGTTTGGTCGACTAATCCGCCGTACAGCGAATCGAAGGTAATAGCTCGACGAATTTGCAGCCCTGAGTCACCTACGTTGCCGTGATGTCTGGAAATTGCACTGACTGTAGAAGGCTGTGCTCGCCTGAGAGAGAAGTACTTTGCAATGACGTGCCAATCTCTGCAGCAGTTAAGTTAACCCCAGGTACGCCCGGCGAAGCCCCACAGGTTCCGGGTGCAAGCGAGAGTTTGTCTATGCGATACGACGCCGCCTTCGCCTCGATATTAGTGATCTAGAGTATCTGCAAGCTATTCCTCGAACAAATCACTTTCTCTGCAGGAACGAGCCCGTCAACGTAGCACAGGCTTTGAAAAAACCGCAAGACGAATGCGAGTTTGTAAGTCAAGGCTAGGCGATGTTAAGGTCCTTCTTTGGGGCTTTGGCAACCCGTTAGGGCTAAATCTTCTGTTGACAGCATTGACGTAGATGATATCCGTGGAGTACAGGTCCGAGAGGCCACCTACAGCAGTCAGCTTGATCCACTCCGCATGCGTGTTCAGGGCCAATATCGCTCCTTCCCATGCGCGGAATGGAGGACGGAGCAGACCTGCATGCCATTCGCACGGTCTCGTTCAGTCCACAGCAATAAATAATAGTGATGTGCGTCGGCAGTGATTGTGATTCCACATACTCACCTTTTCCCGCTTCGGCCGTAAAACAAGCATGCAGGAGCACACAACACGGATGAACCAGAAGAAGGACCGTCTGCTTGTTCCCGTGAATGCCGGTGCGTCGCTCTACTGATCCGGAAAACCGATGCCTTACTTGCAGCCACTAGTGAATCCTCCCATCGTCTCAGCTGGGGAAGCTCCAGCACGGCCCACACATGATTCTTTCCATAGCGAACGCGGGTGCCGCTCCAAGCAATGTATGAGGTAAGCAAGCACGCTATCTCCACCGTCCACGGACGAACGACTGGCCTACTGATGCGCACTGTTGTCTTTGACCTTCACGGCTTCGACACGCCTCATACATGATGGCCTTAGAGATCCGATCGAGCCGCCGCGGTTCATCGGAACAATGAGTACTGGGTTTCACCTGCTGTCCTTGTCCGGAGTAGGTTGAGGAGAGCTTTGACCGTCCATATCTACCGTACGTAGTCTTATGTCCGTGCTACTGACGGACTTGACTGCGCACGTAAGGCAAGAACAGATCTTTCGTAGCCGCGAGTCAGCATGCGGTGATCTATACACATAAGGTATCGAGAAAAGAGCTGCCGACGTACAATGTAATGCCTAACGCTTGATGCCTGGCTCATGATCATGGCAAACTCGGTCCTCTCCTTCCCTCCACTGCAGCATATCCGCCCCGAATCGAAGAGCCAGAGGCTTATGCGCTCGAATGGCCCGACAGGCAAGCATTCATTGATCATACAGTACGCAACTACAGTACAGTATGCACAGCCACCAACAAGCTACAGTAGAAATGCACAAACTACCGTAAAACAACATCAGACAGCACGATCAAATCTTCCCACGATCAACACGTTCCCTCGTTTCGTTTCGTGTCGTTTCGTTTCGTGTCGTTTCGTCTCGTCGAGCCGCGACCATTAAATCCGGCCAGACCCAGACCCAGACTCAGGCCAGCACACATACATACCTGTACCATCCTCAATAAAGCACACTTAGCGTTCTAACACATCTCCATCTCCGAGGCCGATGCCACAGTGTACACTAGGGAAGGGAGCAAGATCGAGATCAGCCGCAGGTCATGCTAAAGTTTAACTTAAGTTTGGCCTGAGGCACGCGTAAGGAATCCCGTACGTACTACTAGTAGTCTCCGTGAAGATCATCTTGGACTTCCTAATTTATCAAACTATGGCGTTTTGTACTCGAGCACGTATGTATGTATGTATGTATGGGGCGGTAAGCGTGCTAGGGGACCGACCGACCTACTGGGCAAATTACATTCCCTTAGGCGTTAGGGTTTTAGAAGGTACCACGGGACGAACGAGTAGTACTTAGTGTGTATACGCACGCGCACCTCGAAGGAATCACATCGAACATCGGACATTCGAAGTTTTAGGATCTGCGCAATAATAAAGCTTTGTTTCAATTGTGTTATGTTCACGTCGGACAAGCAGACTACGCCAGACCACGCCAGGCATGCCCTTGTAACAATCACGAAGTATCTGTCTAATCAGCTAAGCAGATCTAACTTTACTCTACATCTACATCTAATAGTACGTATCGTCCGTACCGTACGAAAGACCGCTCCCGAGATGATAATGCATAATAATAATAATGATGAGATGTTGACTTCGAGGTCGCGGTCATTGTTCAGCGTCCACCTCGGCCCCCGGAAGTCGTACATCGCGCTGATAGGTCGATCGATCCTCGAAAGCAGAAAAAGGTTCGGCGCAGTTCCGTATGTGGGTATCGAGTGGTGTGACTATTCGCATGATGCGTGCGAACCTGATTAGGTAAGTTCTGAAGTAAGCTTATACGCCTTGAAAGCCGTAACGCAGACTGTGCAGGCCGTGCCCACCACTTCGGGCGAATTAGGGCTCTGATGGATCATTCATATGAGTCAGGTGGGGAACGCTTATGCCACAAGCGGATAGGTGGCTATGGCTGCATACCCGAGGCCGGATATTGCATTGCAGCGGAGCCAAACCAAGTCTGGAAGTCTGGAGAACTTGAGCTCTTGAAGCGATCAGGCCAAAAATGCTTATGTCATCGACGAGACACAAGTGCGAGGTGGTACGAGATTGCGGTAATAGTTGTGCAATTCGTTGAAGCAGTGTATTTCGATCAGCCCCAAAATGCTCAGGTGAGGTACAAGGCAGCCAGCACAATGGGTAGCCTTGTATTACTTTGCGTGTGGCCTCGGAGCACAGGATAATATCGAGCGAGAGAGAGACCGAAGTATTGCCCTATTGCATCTGCTTCGCGTATTTCGTTAGACGCATGAATGGCGGACAAAGGCTGCACGTCGCGCTCGTCGCCGTTTGGTTAATAGGGCGGACACCGACGTAGATTTAGCCGGCAGGGACATGATGCTTTTGCCGACCGCATTCGCATACCTCGTTACAAGACTGTACTTTGCGAGAGCGGGAACATGCAACAACTCGCGCTGACGATGCAAGCTGGTAGTCGCTCTGTGCCCACATCATCGCCCTTGTCTCTTCATCTTACTCGATCGACTCTCCTCGGCTTGAGCCACGACCTTCAGTTCGCAAACAACGCAGAAAGTAACAAGGCTGAGCTCATCATCGCGGAGTGCTTGATAAGTAGCCACAATGAGCAAGTCACAAGCCCTCCCAACCAACCGAAGTTGATCCTCAATGGCTACCGAACCAAGTTTCATTGGTTGCAATGCGCCCTAGCTCCTTTGGGTCCGTCCGTAACACTCGCTGACAAATCGAAACGCCATGAAATCTTCATGTTACCATGCGCGAATATACCTTAAGCGTGCACTACATGTGATACCCTGATAATTGTAACATTCGACGTTTCCGCGTCGCGCTATACTGCAAATGCCGTGACCGTGAGATGCCTTTAGGATGTTTATGTGGCTTGAAGAAGGGTCTGGTTAGAAATCCACGAGCTGCGGATTGTAGATTAGGCCGCCAGAGGCCTAGGCAAGGGTCTCGACAGGATCAAGCTGTGTGACAGCATGTACACCCTCAAAAGCACACCAAATTCATGGAGAACGACGTGGATTTGATGCAGTCAAAGACTGCAGGAAAGTTGAATAGGTCGTCGCCTAATCTTCCCGGTGATGCTATCGCGATGTTGGGCTTTGGTTCAGGACCGCATTTCCTTGCAACGCAGACTGGGCAGGTGTCATAGTCGGACTCGTCTTTGCGCGCTTAGCCGCTTGCTCAAAGCCATAGCCATCACTCAAGGTTGGCGACCTGTTATGGCTAGAGTGGAGTGTTTGCTGGTCATGTGGCGGTGTCGAGTTGGCGCTTCCCATCTCTGCTATTCTTGGTAACGTATGGCCTTGCTGCTGTGTATTGACCGCGGGTATCGGCGGCTGCTGCAGAGTCGCATGTTGCAATTGATGTGCCTTACCTGGCTGTAATCCATCCACATTACTTGGTGGTGGTGGTACTTCGTGTTGACTTTCCAGTAACCGGCTCTGAAGATTGATGATATAGTCTCTCAATTGATAGTTCTCCGACTGGACAGCCTTGAAGTTCTCTGATAGCACCTGATAGTCTCGTACCTGCTCTTCGAGCTTCTTTATGTAACCTTCTTTTCGTTGTCTGAATGCTCTCTGTTTAGGAATCAGTGAGTGGGTCCTCTCCATAAATTGGGTCCAAAAACATACCTGCGCGGCTCTGTTTTGCGCAGCTCTTTTACTCGTGCTTAATTCTCGTTTGCCATACCCTTTGCGGCCATCTCCTTGACCGTCTCCATCACTATGCTCGCTCATCTGTTGCGGACTCGTGGCAGAAGGTGATGTTGGCGGCGCCAGCGCTGGTGATGCGGGCATGACCTCGGAGACAGGTTGGTAGGTCGGCGGTGGTGGTATTCTATGTGCTGGCGCTTGCGTATACTCAGGTTGATCTCTCAGCACTATTGTATTGGACTTAGCAACTGGCCATGGTGAAAGTAGCTGAGTAATAGAAGTCATGATGTGATTGGTGGTGATATATGTCACATGCAAGAGGTAGTGAAGTTGGTGGATGCTCCAGAGTGAACGCTGAGCTAAGCAGAACCAGTAGGACAAGCCAGCTAGCGAATACTGGCCGTGTGAGGGTGGGAAATCGACAAGTGATATATGTCCACGGACCACAAGAGGCAAGCTGCTGTGTGGCCAACGATGTAATCACCGGTGGAGTAAGCGATGAGGTGTGGGACGGATCGCTGGACAGACAAGGCAAGGATGGTGTCAAGGCACTATGTTTGGGGAAGTTTAGGAAGTCAGAGGAGGTGGAGCTTCCGTATGGGTCTCGAAAGCGGCAAAGATGGACCGCGATGCAGCAGGCGGGTATGAAGGGAGCACTTGGCAGTTGTAGGGGGGCTGTTCTTACTCGTTGTCTGATCGTACGACTGGGACTGAGGATCCTACAGGATTGTCACGGTCAGTACAGGTTACAACAGAACCGAGATCAACCAAGTGCGATAATGATTGAGACGTCATGCAACGCTCCGGGAGGAGCATGCGGAGCAACCATCAGTGCTGGACGCTAGACCAAGAGTGAACAGTTATGCAAGATCGATGGCCGTCCGTTTTGCAGGGTCAGGAACGGCATTGACCAGACCATGTGCCGGAGAGAAGAACAACTCATGGCATGCCATGTCTGCCGAAGAGACGAAACCAGTAATGGCACGTTGATGAGGCAGGCGCGGATGAGTAAGAAGAGTGCTGACATACCAAAGCATTTTCACGCGGCGCAAGCGCAGGCTGCATCTCGCAAGATTTGAGGCGGCTTGATAGGATGGACACGAAGATGAAACGTGCGAGCGAGGGAAGGACTATGCTCGTTCAAGGCAGTAGTCGTGGCTTTACTATCCGATAAGTCGTTGAGCCGAGCTAAAGAGCAACAGGAAAGTAGACGAAGGGTGTCGAGTGGATAGGTAAGCAAATGCCAAGCCACGCGACAGCCCCAGCAGGTGCCGTTGAGGCAAGAAATACGCAAATGAAAGGTCAGGAGACTGCGAAGGGGTCGGCTAGACGCGTATCACGATCGCTTACTACAAGGTGCTTTGAGCTTCCGGCGTATGAGAGGAATGGACAATTGTACAGTATCGCAGCACAAATGCACAAATCATAATGCCGTGTACGACAAGACAGCCTTCAAGGCAAGAATCTGCGGGATTGCGAAACCCTAAAGCTGCCAAGGCTTGACTTACGTGAGGACTCTGGTGATTCGTGTGCCGTGAGTTGAAGCTTTCAAGGCCTTGAAGCTACTTTTGATGCGAACCGGACTTTCTCACTCCTCAAAGCACAGCCAAGCCACCAGTGTGCGGTGTGCGAGCTAAGCGAGGGTCGTTACTCTTGCCGGATAGACCAGACGAAGCTTCACCTCCCATGCAAAGTGAATCGGACAATCATCATCGGCTAATCCACCCCTGCGCCCCTCCCGTACTAATCTTCTTTGAGCTTTCCTCCGATGGATATGTCATTTATTACATAACCCGTGCTTGAAACACGAACACTGCTTGCGCCCTCACATGCTGATACCTTTCTTGTTCAGGCAGGTCAGGGGGGCTTTATTGCGTAAGTATGGAATCCACTGATAGGAGTATCTGTACAACCACCACAGCATTGGCCGTCACTTCTCTATCGGTCGATTCCGGTGTCATTTCTTTTGTTGTGTTGTCCAACCATGACTCGCGCAATAACGAGACGATGATGATTCGTGGAAGGGCTACGTCACTCGTGTACGTCGAGGAAGCTGCAGAAGATACCTCGAACACAGTACGGTAGTTGCGAACATGGTAAATAATGGAGCTTGCTTGCCAGTGAGGAGGTTCTGACTCGAAAACTTGTCTTGAGCCAAGCCAGCAATAACCTGTTCTACTAAGGTGAATAATGTATTAGTAATGTGCCCCGAATTGGTAGCCGGGCTGGTCTTAGTAATAGCTTTGCCCCTTCCGAAGTTAAGCCTCTCGCCATACTTACAGGCACATCGCGGGGGTACATTACGATGCAACCGGTCGAGCTTTGATCCCGAACATGCCAGCGGGTTCCATCCATGTATAGCAGATGGTTACGGCGGACTGAAGTGTGTCTTTTTACGACCACAATCTCCAGCATCTCACGCCCTGACCGAGCCGGCTAGTACCTGCAGATGGCACTGGGACGGGAGCTGGAATCAAAATTGTTCGTAGAGGCATGAGTGTATCAGAATTCATCCTACGCCGAGGCTGAAACCCGGCCGTGCTTCACTCAGACAACGAGCTTCGATGGAACTGCGATCCGCTTAAATGCAAGCCCATGACGGACTACAGCCGTAAACTCCTTGACAGAACCTTCTAAGTGCCGAGACCAGACGCTATTTCATGCTCATTAACAGCCATACTCCTGGTATATGGAAACTTTGAATGTTGCCAGTCTTCTGCGTGCAACCTATGCACCTGCCTCCTTCCCTCTGCCACTGGCCTGATCGTCATCGTCCTCGTCACTATCACTGCCGATATCATACCTTTCCCCATGCATATCGTCTGGGTCTTCGAAACGCTTTTTTCCCGACCCATTGCTCAGGGTTTGCAGCTCCCTCTCGTCGAAATCTTGCGCCTCGACGTCTCTATGCTTCCCATTAACGGGCGCATAAGCACCGAGGTCGTTCTCCTGAGTCTTTCTCTGCCTGCGTCGTCCTCTCCACACCCAAAATCCAAAGGCCACAGCGATCAATATTACGACCAACAGAGCCGCCTCGCCAGACTTGTAGTAAGCGTTCAGCTCTGCCTGATGCAACTTATCTTTCGACTCCTCTTGCGCAACCGTACTGTTAGGATGTCCGCCAACACTGGTCTCGGAGTGTGCTTTCTCCCCATCAATCTGACTGTCTACCGGCTTGCCACCAATACTAGCGATATCGACGCCCATAAAGCGATCGAGCATATCGCGCGTTCGTCTTGGGTAGTCAAACGGGACCATATGACTCGAATTGTAGAACAAAACGTACGTTAGATTTCGTGCTTCCTGCCAAATACCGGCAGCCTCACCCTCAAAGTACCAATCTCTTTTGGGCGCGTAAACGCCAGCGGAAGTCTCCATACCCGTGCCATCACCCCATTTCATTGTTGAGATCAGGTCTTCTGTGCCCAAGTGGTTGCAGATCATGTCTTTCGCACCACTGAATAGCAAGATCGGGAGGCCGTCGTCGAGGAGTTGAGGGATGAGTGTAATGCTCGCCTTTGACTTCTGGGTGCGGAAGTTGCTGGAGACGGACCCGGAACATTCTGACCAGCCTGTTCGCTTGTCTGAATTTATGTGTAGTGCATCTGTTACGTCTTTCTGCCTAAGGTAGTTCGTTACCTGGTTTAGGTCCGGAGGCCAGTTCATGCCGCAAGCTGGGTAAGTGTCTCGCAGGCGCACGTCGTACATATTATAACATTGACCGCCCGATCGTGTAACTTCCAGGAACTCTGAGAGAACATTCTCGCAAACATTGATATTAATACGGTCTGCTGCGCCGGGCTTTGCAAGCTCTTTGTTGCAGTCTGTGAGAGCTCTGTCCAGCCGGTTACCGTCGTCCGTGCCGCCTTGGACTAGGCCTTCGGCGTAGGCAAAAGAAACATAGGCTTGGTACTGATGGGCGGGGCTGATCCAGCCGTTGCCAATGAGGATGCCTTTGAGGTTCCACTTGTCTTCACTGCCGGATTTGTTGTTGCGGTCCACAATAGCGCGCGAGATGTAAGGAATGTGTTGGCCTGCGTAGGACTCCCCTGCTATGTACAGGTCATCGTTTGCGTAGTCGGGAAAGAGGGCGAACCATTTCTCGAGGAAGGTTATGAACTGGTCCGCCATCTCTTGTAGCTCATGGAGGTAGCTGTCTGTGTTGACATAACTGAAGCCTGTCCCCACAGGGTTGTCGACGAAGAGGAGGTTCGCGAATTCGTCCCAGGAACCGTCGTTGTATTCCAGCTTGCCTCCTTCTCGTACACGGTATGGTCCAATCTCCATCAACGCGCCGTCTTCTGATGAGCACCCTGGGCCGCCATTGAGCCAGATGACTGTTCTCGGTCGGTTCGCGATGTGCCGGTTAGCGAAGTGCCAGAAGAAGAGGTTGCCGTTATGCTCGTGGTTGACTTCAATGTGTCTGCAAGGAGTTAGACATCCGTTGAGGCCATTCGAGTGTTCTTACCCAGCATGCATTTTCAGCAGAGGCCCCTTTGGAGCTCCTGGCATAGATTTGACATAGTAGTCTGCTGCCGTTTTCTCTGCCCAAGCCGCAGGCAGAGCCCAAATGAACACTGCCAGCAACCATATCGGTGGTAAGCCGGGTACCCTCGATTTCCTTCGATCCAGGTTCGGAGCCATGTCGTCTATCTGCGACCGGCTAGACGGTAGCACTATATTGTTCGTGACCCCTTCCCTTGATTATAAAAGCATTCTGCGGTCTCGGCTGGAATGGAAATCGACGACTCGGGCTGTTGCAAGCGAATGATCTGATGAGTGGCGCTTTACAGGTGTCTTTCTTTGTTTGGATGTGATCGAGACGAATGCCGAGATGATGGTGACACGCGTTCCTAGAGGATGAGATCGAAGGATAGAGTTTTAGTGTAATGAACTCATGAACCGCAGGCACGACTTCGAGGGTTTCAGTCACACAAAATGGACCGCCGCGCACCCCTAGCCCCGTTGGTACAGGGGCACTTTGCTGTTCTAGGCCTTCGGAATGGTGCTAGCGACTCCGCCAGGTTTAAGCGCGCAGATCTGCAACGGGTTGTCCGTAGCGCCTTGAGGCTATGAGCACCTCACTGCAGTTCGACCTCCTGTTCCACGTAAGAGTCTTGTCTTAGTGTTTTTGAGATGGATGAATGCGAAACGTTGTGCGAAGTATCACCCTGTCAGTGACCATGCCGCCGTGATCATCCTGGCTCACGACCAGGTCTCATCAGATATGCCACTGAACTTTACTAATTACAAGCGCCTGACCAGAGCGTGGCACACCTTAGACGCCTCAGCCTTATCAATGGTGGCTTGACACTGAGTGACAATGAACAGAGTCATCATGTCAAAGTTAGGAAGAGCACTATAGCACATTGCCCATTGCTCCTGCTTCTTGCGTCAGCTTACGGTACGTGGCAGTTCCTCTTTTACTTAGAATCGTGTCACGACAAGAAAGATGGAAAAGGGTGGTCGCCAGGCCGTTTCGCACTGGAATATCGTTACACAAGGACTTTACCGCAGATTCATGCCCCAGGTTCTGGTTGCGTGCCTCGAATTCTCATCATGAACGAACACACCACCCGCCCAATCGCAAAACGCGATTTCGGAATTGATTAGCGAGATCAAGCAGACAGTGCACGAATGCGACTCCTGCAAGTTTTGTCAACAGCATCAAGTGGTATTTCATCAATGCCTGGATTGTCGTGGCGTTCTTTCCCAACCACACAGAAAATAGTAGAGGAACAACCACAACTTCAGTGCCGTCTTCCACAGTTATTGCTCGTGTTCTCTTGTGTCCTGAGGAATTTGTGGGTCTCATGCTTCTGCAGCTAATGAAGCAATACTGAGATGCAAGGTGAGTCTGCACTTTTTGGCCAGTGAAAAAGCAAATACTATTCGACAATCTTCACTCCACGAAACCCACTATCCCAGCCTCTTCTTATCCTATTCATGTCAACAACAATAGTATTTTCCAAGCTACGCTACCATCATGCATTGGCGCATGCAGTATAGTTCAAATGTCCCCTACGCAGTCCTTTCCATTCCCCCAGCGACAGATCGATCCCACGCCAAAGCTTCGGGCACTTTTGAGGGCAATCTGCAACCATTCAAGTTTTGCATTCCCGTGGTATCTGATCAGAGAGGATGTCCTTGAGAGGACTACTGGGCACCTATGAGCCCGAAATGGCTGCAACACCCCCAAAATCTTCACGTATCAGAGACCTGGCGCATGTCTCTGTCGAAGAATGCAGTGGTGATGACCGGCATAGCGTCGTTGGCTACTTCATAGACCATACCCGATGTGAGACAATCCCGCCTCTCTTTCCTTACTAGCTGACCATGACAGTGGAGGACGAGTTCTTCGGCCGACGAACCTTGTCCCTTAGCGACCTCGACGGCACCAAAGATATTGGTGTGTAACCAACTGATGCGATCTAGCTTGCGCTAACAGTGCTTCAGTATCGCCTACAGAAATACCTCAAGAACGGGTGGAAAATCCTGTTTGTCATGGCATCGAGGCACTTTTGACGCCAGCCAGCGCCAACGATTGCGGAACGATACTTAGATACTACGACTGGGACTATGGATCGACACCAAACAAAGCTAAATCTGTGCGCGACAACGGAACATTGGTGTGGTTTGAAGACGAAGAAAGCATCCGAGATGACCATTGCTATATGCTGCCAGAGCAGATCGAAGCTTTGATAGGTAAAGGACAAGGTAGATGGCGCTTCGAAGACAAGACTGACGCTTAGTGGTAGAGCCTTGCTGCGCACTTGACCCTGGTCTCCAGATCAGATTAGCCGGTCCGCTCCAAACACCTCTGATCACTCCAGACGATATCACAGAAAGAGCCCTTGTGCCATCGATACGTGGAGAGATCAGCAATGCTTCTACGCCAGAGCTTACCCGCGATAATGGTGACGAAGGAAACTTGGATTTGGCGGCCCCTGGTTTCGACGCATCACCAGCATCGTTACATTTCTTCAGCCAGGCCGGTGTTCATGTTACCACTCGTGAGCTACAGGACGATTTTGTCGCAGCTCAAGTGAGTAAATTGGCTGGCGGCTGTCTCGATATTGACCCAACGTCTCAAATCGAGCAAGACCGCGTTACTGCTGAGTTCTTCGGTCTGTCGCATTCCAAGACTACTTCGTGCTGTCTGGAAACTGCTAGCTCAACTGGTACGGTTCGCGTCCACAAAACCAAGCAAAAGGATGCCGCAAGTGCATGTCAACAATTTCTGCTTCCAGCCGTATATGATGACCTTGCAGATGAAGACTACTATCTCGGCCAAGACGCAGAGGTTCCTGATTTCGGTCCCTATTCGGATACATCTGGCCAAAGCACACCCGATACTGAAGGCAATATGCTGCCAGCTCCTCTCCGATACCCGCTTCGAAGGTCAAGAGAGCCTCGACATAATAAGATCACTGCGTCTGCTTACGAAAGTCCAAACACCGCTTCCACCGTTCAGGGCATCGCTCTGAACCAACTGTTCATACCCAACTGTAAGCAGCCAATTGCGCAGAAAGTCACAAAAGCTAGATACAATGGCCTCGATCTCACATTTGCCGCAGCGCCATTCAGAAACTCTGCACTCATGCAACGCCGTATCGGCAAAGCCAAGATTATCAGAAAGCGTAAAGCCGAGGACCATGAGAGCACGTACAGCTCCAAACGCGCTCGTCTCACGTTCCTGAACAAGCATTCGAATCAAACCAGGGCTCACGCTTCGTATCTCTCGGAAAGTCGATCGATAACATCCATCCGAGATACTTCACCCTCATCTTCGAAGTCTAGTCTCAACAGCCACCTCCTCACCTCGCCCATGCCACAAGCCTTGAAAGGCTTCACAGGTCAATTCACCCTACACCTTCCATATCACCTCTACCGCCCACAAACCCCAACCCGCCTATCCTTTGGCGACCGCACCCACCCAAACGGTCTAATCATTAACACCAACTTCACCCCCGACACCCACCCCACCCGCACAGACCTCACAGAATCCGACATAACCCACGACAACACCCTCGTCCTCCTCGTCCAACACTGCGAAACGCAATCAGTCCTCGCCTCCTCCAAGTCAATGCACGCCAAGCGGTCAGCCGCCGAAAACGCGTTACGCAGAGAAGCCCACAGAGAGTGCACCTTGGCCCGCCTTGAGGGCGTCCCGGTAGGTTATTACAGGTATTACCTCGGACACATGACAGTCGAAGAGTATGTGGAAGCAGGATTGTGCGTCTGCTGGGAGAGGTGTTTTTGCAACAAGTTCTGTACTCGGTTTGGAGATCTGCGGTGCCCTTGCACCGAACATTTGGTTATGGTTGAGGAGGTGTAGCAGCATGTGTAGTGGGAAGTATTGACCCGGAAGCACGAAGGTAGGACGACGGTCGGTGCTACTTTGTTGTAGAAAAACGACAGCCAAGTATAGTGCACGATCCGCGTTGAATTCATCACATTGCATCAGCATCTGGCCAATGGACTGGCGGCGAATTGGTTCTGCCTCGAATAGATCCCTGTAGGGTCAAACTGGCCTAATGCGGTCTCGTGGCCGTAGGGGTTGGCCAGCGCCTCTGATGCACAGGAGTCGAAATATTCTTACCGGAGGCTTCGCTTCCTCAGCTCACCCGCCCCTTTGCTCCTGCAAAGCTTCAAAATAACCATGAAGCCGTCACCACTATCTTAGAACGACCTCTTTTGGCTTTGTACCAGTCCAACCCACCTCATCTTCATCATCCATCTCTCACGGAACTGGTGCATCCCAGAAGACTACCAGTAACGCCCTGTCCTCTTCTACACTCAAGACATCGAACGACACGCACAGCAGAACGAAGAGAAAAGCTACCCTCAGATATCATTCTGGAGCCATCCACGATAATGACGCAGGGAAGCCAAAGTCGATCGGGCAGGGCACCTCATTAGCTTCAGCAAGAAAGTCGACCCACCAAGACCAAAGACGACCACGTTCCCTCGTTTGCCTGTTGCGAAGTACAGCGGACAGTTTGCAGCCGGCAACTTCTCCGTGGTCAGCATGATTCACCTGGCTCAGTTGTATCTTTTCCATATGACGGCTTCTCAGACCACGCAGCTGCTATCTAACCAAAGACTTGAAAAGCCGTTCGCCCTCGCCGACCTCACGGCGCCCACAATGGCGCTCGTGGTTTCGGCAGCCATACTAGTGAAGAAGCTTGGGACGGTAGGGATGTATCCAGCCGGTCTAACGCATGCTGCACGGTTGTGGGGTTTAACGGCTTTGGACA
>Ga0210040_10005724_pt1 | contig 15720 bp, 17 predicted proteins | sample CryGeyCG12114_NA_FD_185462 | JGI IMG/M metagenome (GOLD analysis project Ga0210040, IMG submission 185462) | Groundwater microbial communities from aquifer - Crystal Geyser CG19_WC_8/21/14_NA (SPAdes) (version 2) | ecosystem: Environmental > Aquatic > Deep subsurface > Groundwater | place: USA... | reverse complement strand
AATGGACTGCGTAGCCGCCGCCATCGAGCGGCGTCACCCCCACCGTGCCTTGATCTTCATCGCTCACCAGCGAAGCCGCCCCGCCATCCAGGCGAACACCGTGATCGCCAAGCAGCGGCGACGAGATTATAGCCATAACTCCCCCCTGAGTAGTGCTCATACCAGCCTGAGCACGGCTCTTAATGCGTTTGTCCTACTAGACCCTTATCAAGGCTGCTACTGTTGAGAAAATCTGAATCCACTCGGTGTCTCAAGCGATATGACTAAGTACATAATCAAGGCGCTGACGACCAGTTGCTCCTGTGTCGGAATATGCCGACGTAAGCGGAGCGGGTTGACGAGTGTTCCGACGTGCTTGCCGTCGCCCGCGAGCAGTCATTCGTTCCGGCGTCCGAGATTGGGGATCAACCAATCGACGCATCAGGCTCAGTTTTGATGATCTCCCACAACGTTGGCTCGCTCGTCGCCTTGGACAAAGCTGTGACCTCTAGTGGCCTCACATCCCACCTGATGCGGTCGCTCCTCTCTGAGACGCGCTGCAAAGCAAGGTCCGCGTCCACCCATTACGAAAGCCAGATGCCAAGCCACTTGAGGCCATGTGGCAGGGACACGGCTGTATAGTCGACGTGCAACACTCGTCCACTTCTCGGAAGCGCGGCTGTGGACGTATGCCAGACGCACATCTCGCGCGCGGGCGCACGCGGCAGCGGTGGTGTCGAGGACGGCGGAATGTACCGCGATGTCGGCAGCCTGCCAGGCCGAAGCAGCAAGCGCCTCCATCACGCACTGCTAGGACGCGGATGCGCTTGGCGCCTGTCAGCGGCACTGCAGGAAAAGCCTTGCAGTCCGAAGCGTGGACCATATCTTTGATGGAGCGCGCTTCACCTGGCCGAATACGTCGGCCTCATGACCTACGATGCGAAGCGCACAACGACGAGCCGACGACCTCGGCTCGCTGTGGTGCCTTGGTCATGAGCTTATTCTCGGGTGCGAATACGTCCCATCAGCGCATGCTCCTCGGTGCTCGAGGAACGAAGCATGAAGCAGGAACGCAGTTCTCCCACACCACGTCCTAATATGCACCGGAAAATATTCGGACATCCTGTCCGATAATCGTCGGCCGGTGCATGTTCAGGATGGGGAGGCCGAAGAGCGTCCGACGCTCACCGTCGATGAGATGCGCGAGCGCCTCGGCGCTACCAACCTGCACCCCGGCGGCACCGTGCCCATGAAGGCTTGCGAGCTTGGACGGCGCTACCGCCTTGATTCTGACGACCTCATGCAGGCCGCCGTCGTACGTTCGCTGGGCACGAGGACCATTCGGCCCGATCTCCCGCCAGAAATCTATTTCACGCATGTCATGCGCAGCATCGGGAGTGCCGTAGCACGTGCCCGGCTTCGCGCTCGGGAGCGCAAGGACAGCGTTGAGTACACGCTCGCACTGCCTGATTGGGCGATTGTGGCAGGATGTATTTGTGGAGCCTCGAGCCGGGCACTGCCGCAAGCGCCGCTCGCACCTGTTCGCCCGGGCGAGCGGCCGGCCCGCTCATCGCAAGGCTGTCGTAAGGGCGCTCGATCATGGCTTCGACCTGCGGCTTCCACAGGTAGAGCGTGCCCGTAAGTGCCAGCCAGATGACAAAGGGAATGCAGAACAGGCCGGCATAGAAGTGCCAGCGCCAGATCGCATTGTACCAGCGGGTGTTCGCCGAACCCGAGCGTTCAGGTCTAGCCGCGAGGGAAGTCTCCGGCATCCCTAGAACTCCTCGCTTAAGCGGATGCCGACCGTACGCGGCGGTCCGACGAGATAGGAAAAATAACTCGTGGCAGTGGTGTTCCCGGGCGAGGTCGTGAACTCCTGGCCGAAGACGGGAACAGCGTCGAAGAGGTTGGTGACGAACAGGTCGACGGCGAGGCCTGCCGGCATCCGGATTCCGGCCGCGCCGTCAACCAGCGTGTAGGCCGGGCGGGGAAGCACTTCGCCTTCTCCGAATCCGCTGTTCGATCCTCCGACATGACGCGCAGCTACGAAGACATTGCCGCGCAATTTGCCACGGAGGGCAAAGTCGTAATCGGTCCGCGCGTTCCAGGTCCAGCGAGGCACGTCGAGGACTCTCGACCCGGCCGGCAGCAGCAGGTTCGGTACGTCGTTGCGATACGTGGCGTGGGTGAACGCTCCGCCCGCGACCAGGGTGAGCCCTGCCACCGGAGTGGCGGTCACCTCGATCTCGCCACCTTGACTTTGCACGCGCCCGGCATTGACCGTGAAAGAGATTGTGGTCGCATTGTTGAGGCCACAAGCGGTCTGGAACGCCTGCTGATACTTCTTCCAGTTAATCCGATAGACCGCGCCATTGACTCCCAGCCGCCCACCCAGCAGCCTGGTCTTGCCCCCAAGCTCGTAATTGTCGGTGCGGTCGCTGCCATACGGCGGAGGAACGTCGGGCAGACCGGCCGCCAGCCGCTCGGCCGGTGAGCAGATGTCGTCGCTAATCGGGGCGTTGACGCCGCCGGTTCGAAAGCCTTGCGAATAGCTGGCGTAGATCGTGGCGCGGCGGCCGGGTTCATAGGCCAAGCTGAACCGGGGTGTGATGCCATGCTCGCGATTACGCTCCGCGTAGGCATAAGAAAGATCGCCTGCCGGAGCGCCGCCGAGGCCATAGCGCTGGCTGACTTCCCGTTGGCGGTAGACGAACAGCCGCGCTCCGGCAGAGGCCTTGAGTGTGGGCAGCACGGCGTAGGTTAGCTCACCAAAGGCGGCGAACTCGCGCTCGCTGAAGCGAAGGTTCGAGTCCTGGATGAAGGGCGGTTTCGTCGCACCGAGCGGCGGAGGCGCGGTAATGCCGAACAAGTCCGAAACGGTGATCGTGCGACGGGAGTCCTGGTGCAGGTTGCGGTAAACTGCCCCGAGGACAAATGCGAGCGGTCCCGACCCGGTCGACACCAGACGGACTTCTTGGGTGAACTGCCGAGTCAGGGAGGTGTCGACCAGAGGCGTGGGAAACAGTCTGCCGCCGGGGCCGGAGCCGACGATTGTTTCGACAAGCGGGGAGTCGAAGGCGGTCACGTCGAACGAGAGCCCTGTTCGGCGACGCAAATAGGACGAAGTGGTGACGAACCTGGCCCCGCCAAACAGGTCGAGCGATTGTTCCGCCAACAAAGACCCGATGATGAAGCGATCCCTCGCAAATTCATCGTCATATCGCGCTTTCAGTCGGGCTCGCTTGCCGTAGGTGACATCGCTGTGGGCTCGGGCGCTATCACTGTCGGCAACCTGCCGGAGGAGCGACGGTGTGATGGTCAGATCGGGCGTTGCATTCCAGCGCAGGGCCGCGCGAACCGCGCCGATCCGGGTCGCATTTTGGTCATTGTGGACGCGGTTAGTGCCGGCATTCTCGTTCAGGTTCCCGGTCCTGGGGCGCAGGTCATCGATCCAGCCACCCTGCCGATCGAACACGCCCGACACGCGTAATGCCAGCTTATCGGCGGCGACTGGCACGTTGAGCATGCCCTTGGCGATCCAGCTGATGCCGCCATCGGTTATCGTCGCGGCGCTCGCCTCGACCCTGGCGTGGGCGGCCGAGGCATCCGGCTGACGAGTGATGATTCGCACCAGACCGCCCATGGCGGACGAGCCGAACAGTACGCCTTGTGGTCCGCGAAGCACCTCGACCCGCTCGATGTCGAACAGCTGAGGGTCCGGTTGGGAGGCACCCCGAGTCGTGCGGGTCTGCAGCGGCGTTTCATCGAGGTAGACGCCCGTTGTCGGCGACTGAACGAACCCGACGCCGCCGATCCCGCGCAAGATATACTGCGAATTGCCGATGCCGGTCGTGGCGAACGCTACGCCCGGGACCGCATCGGCGACCTTCGCGAAGTCACTCGCGTTCTGCCGACGAAGCGTCTCCTCCGAAAGGATGCTGATGCTCGCCGGCACGTTGATGAGCGGCTGCTGCCGCTTTTGCGCTGTAACGACGATGTCCGTGGTGGCGCCGGTGTCGGTCGCCCTCAGCGCCGACTCACCGTCAGGTGTGATTGGGTTGGTTTCCGTCTGCGCGGACGCTGGCGTGCTGCTTGTGGCGAGCACAGCCGCTATAAAGATCGTCATGGTCGGGTTCCCCTCATCCCGGCGATGCTCGGGAGGGCGGTGGTCACACCGGAGGCGCCATGCGGCAGATCAGCTCGCGCCGCCGCGACGACGGACCTGCGGTCCTGCTGTATGCTGGCCCGGCTACGAAGGCCGCGCGCTTAGCAGGCGGGAACGGGTGGCCCGCGTAGTGGCGGCCTCAGCCGAGCAGGTCGACGGGGCGCCGCCAAGCTTGTTCGCGCAAAACCAAGAATGAGGATGGCGACCAAGGCAGCGGCCAGTTGGGCGGGATCGGCTCCGCCCACGGCAGGCATTGCCGTGCCGGCGAAGGCACAGGGCGCTTCAGCCTTTCCGCCCTGCTCCTTGCCGGGATGACGAGTGGTGCCTGCATCCATGTGATGGGACGAGCCGCTCATTCCGGCGGCGATCGGCTCGATCGGCCCTAAGCCGGAGCAAGGCACGATCGACAGCGACCCTTGCGCGAACACCGGCATGAAGCCGCTGGGTACGAGTAAGCGCACCGCCAAGGCCAAGAAGAGGCCTAGGACAAGGACGTTGCGATGCATCGGTCCGAAGCGATTGAAGTACTGCACACGCTGCTCCTAGGCTTCATGTCGCGCAAAGTCAGCATAGTGTGGCAAGCAGGCCTTTGCTTATCGGCGGCCAGCCACCATCTGCAGAGGTGAGTGGGCAGCCCCGGGGCCCGTTTCGGAGAGCTGGTACTCGCGAACAGTAGTCAGATGCTTGCTTCGAGTGCGACCCGCACCAGGTCGGCGGTACGGTTTACGCCGAGCTTCGACTTGATCTGTGTGCATGTATTGGCAACGGTCTTGTAGCTGAGCCCCAAAGCTCCAGCGATCTCGTTCAGGCTTCGTCCTCGAGCGAGCAGTCGCATGATCTCCAGGTCGCGGACGCTTAGCTGCTCCAGCGCTTCCGTCACTGGAACGGGGTTAAGCACCAGAGCCTGCGCCAACTCTCCCTCGATGTACCGACCACCCGCAGCGACCTCCTTTACGGCCATGACGAGTTCGTCAGGGGCGACATTCTTACTGACGTATCCGCGCGCGCCCGCGTCCATAGCGCGAGTGACGTAGAGCGGCTCGGCGTGCATGCTGAGCACCAGCACCGGCAGGTCTGGAGCGACCGTTGCCAGCCGGCCGAGTAGCTCCAGCCCGCCAAGTTCGGGCAGGTTCAGATCCAGCAGAACTAGATCGAGCTCACGTCCGCGCGCCAGCGCGAGCGCTTCGCGACCCGTAGACGCCTCGAAGATCTCACCGTCGAAAAGGCCGCGCAGCAAGCGGCGTAGCCCGTCCCTGACGATCGCATGATCATCGACGATCAGGATGTTCATGCTGCAGCCTGCCGAGCCGCCCTTGGGAAATGTGCCGCGACGGTCCAGCCAGAGGATGCACGGTTGATGTCCAGTCTGCCGCCGACGCCGTGCACACGCTCACGCATGCTGGCGAGACCCAAACCCGGCACCTGGGCGTTCTTCGGCTTCACCGTTCCGCTACTGACCACCGACACAAGCACGTCACCCGGCTCCTCTCTGACGGTTAGCGCGATGGCGGTCGTGGCCGCATGGCGGAGAGCATTCGCTACGGACTCCTGCGCAACCCGGTAGATCACGTCACGCAATGCTTCAGGCACGTGCTGGTCGGCATCGGACAACTCGCACGTGAAGCTTACGTCCGGCTGTCGGGCCTGCCAGAAGGTGGCAAGGTCGCGGATAGCCGCTTCCAAGCCGAGCTCGGCCGCACGCGTCGGTCGCAGCCGGGCTATCAGGTCCCGCACTTGCCGCTGCATGTAGCTGACGCCTTGCTGGATCGAACGCACTTGGTCCTTGAGCGCAAGGTCGCCGCTCGGGCCGAGGCCTCGGCTAAGCATGTCGGCATCGAGTGCTGCAGCGAACAGGTGCGGACCGATCTCATCGTGCAGGTCGCGGGCGATGTCGGCGCGTTCTTCGTCTTGAATGGTGAGGACCTGAGCCTCGAGCAGGCGGTTACGCTCATCAATTTCCTCGAGACGGTCGGCCATCGCGTTGAAGCCCCGCTGCAGCCGATGGAGCTCGGGCGGCCCCTCCTCTTTGAGCCGCTCGCGATAGCCATGTGCCCCGATACCGCTCAGTCCGCGCGAGAGGTCCAGCAAGGGTGCGAGCGCGCGTCCGATTACCCAGTAGATCAATAGCAGTCCCACCAAGGCGGAAGCGGCGAACACGCCGACGGCGTTGCTTGCGGACGCCCAGACGGCGGCGACGTCGCTGGCCGGCTCCGGGCGAAGCAGGAGGTATTCGTCGCGACCGCCCGAGATGTCTACCCGCAGGGAAGCTATCTCGGGCTGTACGGCCGCTGCAAACCATGACGGCGCCGACCGGGTCGGCAAGACGGCGATGGAGCGGGCAAGCAGTTCGTCGTTGGCGTCGCGCAGCTCTGCCGTGAGATGACGATTACCGTCGAAGGTCGCAACGAGCGGTCGCAGATCATGGGCTTCCCGCGAAACGACGGCACGATTCTGAAGGGCTGCCCGCGTCGTTTGGAGGGCGCCGGTGCGCGCCGCAATGAGCTCAGCGGCAAGGTCGCTGCGGGCATTCTGCCAAGCAATAATGGCGAATAGGGACAGGCTGATCAGCAAGACCAGTGCCACCAAGGCCATGACTCGTCCGCGCAGCGACATGCGCTCCCGTCTAGCACGGACCCGCGCTTCCGCTCTCCTTCATCCACAATCGGGAATTTTTCCCGAGCAAATCGGGAAGACTTGCCATGGCGGTCCGCAGCTATTCGCCGCTTAGTGCCCGCCACATCGAACAAGCAATACAAGGTCACCATCATGAATATGCAGCTTGCCAGCGTCAGCGTTCTCGCGTTGAGCATGGCCACTCCCGCCTTGGCGCAGGCCCAGCCGGCCGATCCGGCGCTGGCGAGCAAGACGGTGGCCGCGACCGCCGACCCAAGTGGCGGGGCCGATGTGACCACAACCGAGCAGCCCACGCCGGCGCAGGGCGCCGTTCGCCAGCATACCGATCAGGATCAGGTCGTCGTAGTCACCGGTGTTCGGCGCCGCGCGCAAGATGTGCTGGGCGGCGTTTCAGTCCTCGACGAAGCCGAGCTCAATCGAGCGGTGCGGCCGAGCATCGGCGAGACCTTGGCCAATCTGCCGGGCGTTTCGGCCACTAGCTTCGGGCCCAAAGCTTCATCTCCGGTGCTGCGCGGCCTTCAGGGCGAGCGCATCCGCGTCCTCACTGATGGGATCGGCACGCTCGACATGTCGACGCTGGGGCCAGATCACGAAGTAGCAATCAACCCCATTACGGCCCAGCGCATCGAGGTCCTGCGCGGACCGGCGGCATTGCTGTTCGGGTCAGCGGCGATCGGCGGCGTTGTCAACGTCATCGACGCCCGTATCCCGCGCACCGAGCCGACCGGGCCGATTGGCTTCGACGGCTTCGCATCCTACGGAACCGCAGCCAAGGAGCGGGCGATCAATGGCTCGGTCAATCTCCCGGTGTTCAGGCACCTCATTCTCCATGCCGACGGCAATTACGACAAGACCGACGACCTCAAGATCGGTGGCCATGTCCTCTCGCCACAATTGCGCCAGGAAGCCCTCGACAGCGGCGATCCGGAGATCGCGGCACTGGCCGATTTGAAAGGCACGCTGCCGCATTCGCGCTCGCGCACGACGGAAGGTGCGCTTGGCCTAGCTTACGTCGATGGCGGCCTGAATCTCGGCGTCTCGGTGACCCGCCACACGTCACGCTACCAGATCCCGATCCGCTACGAGCTGGAGCCGGGTGCAGAGCCGGAGATGCCAACACTGACGCCGCGGCAGACCCGCTACGATGCCCGCGCCGAAATCCCGCTTGGCGGCTTCTTCAATCAGATACGCGCCCGGGCCGGTTACTCGCGCTACCAGCATGACGAGCTGGAGGCAGATGGCTCCGTCGGCTCGCACTTCCAGAGCCACGGCGGCGAGGGGCGGTTCGAACTCGTTCAGGCGAACCACGGGGGGTGGAGCGGCACGACTGGTATTCAATATCTAAACCGCAACGCGTTGATCATCGGCGAAGAGGTTTATCTGCCGTTCAGCCGCCAGAAGCAGTCAGGCCTGTTCACCTTGCAGACTTACGTCGCGGGACCGTTTCGGTTTGAAGTGGGCGGGCGCATCGAAGTCAGCCGCCTAACCGCCCGAGCCAACGAACAGATCGGCACACCCGACCGGTCCGACAAGTTCACGGCGCTGTCGGGATCGCTCGGCGGGCAGTATGAGCTCACGCCGGGGTGGCGCCTTGGCGTGTCGCTGTCACACAGCGAGCGCGCGCCTTTCGTGAACGAACTGTTCGCCCAAGGTCCGCATGGCGGTGATGAAATTTTCGAACAAGGGGATCCCGGTCTCGGACTGGAGAAGAGCAACTCGGCCGAGCTCAGCCTCCATGGCACGACCGGACCGGTGCATCTCACCGGAAATCTCTACTATAGCCGCTTTTCCAACTTCGTCTTCCAGTCGCCCACTGGCGACACTGAGGAGGAGTCCGGCCTTCCGATTTATGTCTTCCTTGCCGGCAAAGCCAATTACTACGGCTTCGAGCTCCAAGCCGATACCACGCTCGGTACCTTTGGCGGCATCCACTGGGGCACCGAAGCTCAGGCCGACTACGTCCGCGCAACCGTGAAGGATTACGGGCCCGCTCCGCTGATCCCGCCGCTGCGTCTGGGCGGCGCCCTGACCGGCAGCAGCGGCCCATTCGATGGTCGCCTCGAAGTGCAGCGCGCGTTTTCTCACGACCGCATTGCACCGAACGAGACAACGACAGCCGGCTACACGATGGTGAATGCCTCGCTTGACTGGCATCCCTTGGTTTCGAACCCCGGGTTGACCCTCTCCCTGTCCGGCAACAACCTTTTCGACGTTGAGGCGCGCCGCAGCACCAGCATCCTGAAGGACTACGCTCCTTTGGCAGGGCGCGACATTCGACTGAGCCTGCGCGTGAACATCTAGGGTTGGGAGCAGAGTTCGCACATGCGCGGCGAGTCGAGGCATAGCGAAGGGAGGGGCGTTCTGGCGGCCATTTCCGTCCTCCTGATCGTGATCGTTGTGGTCGCGGCGCTGTTCGATCTTTGATGGGAATGACACGCTGTGCCAATTCCTCGTTATCCTCCGAGTCACGCGTGAATGGGGGACGATGGTAGAGTCCTTGCGGTCTTGTGCTCCTCTGTCGGGCACCTCGGTCAGCGCTTTAATCCGCTCGCTTGGCCGCTGGCGCTTGAGGCACCGCAGTCTACGCGATTCTTGGGTCGCCAGGTGGCCAGCGACCATGGCGCGGCGCAATGCCATTCAAGTTTGACCAACAGGTGCTCGATTGCCTTGCGGGAACCAGTCGGTGCCTGAGCGCATACGACATCGCTCGCGCTTTATCCGAGTTCCACCCCGTGCCGATCCGAGCTGCGAGCATTTACCGATGCCTAGAGCGTCTGATTGCAAAGAACCTGGTTCGCAAGGTTGTGAGCCAAAGCGCCTTTGTCGCTGTTCCAGCAAACGTCCAATCCGACGATCTGGAGCTTCTGGTCGTCACCTGCTCGTCTTGTCGGAGGTCAGAAGTACACGCCACAGCGTACGCCAGAACCGTTCTGGCCGCCGCTCGATCACGCGGTTTTTGCCCCACGGAACTTCACTTGGAGGCAATCGGCACTTGCCCCGCATGTGCCAGTGAGCTTTTGGGTCCGAGAGAGTGCGCGTCGCAAACACCCTCTAAATCAAAGACGTATCACGGGCACGAGGAAGTAAGGCCTGACCGACCCAGCGTCTGCTTACGAGGTCTGGTCTCCCAGCATCGCGCGTCCGAGAAAGGCACTAAGCCGGCGCCCGCTCCGCATGAACGAGCGTCGGCTATTCCTTAGCGCTCACGGAAAGCAGTCAGTCCGCTGTCCACCATGCACGGCCTCTTTGCTCGTTTTCTCCTCGGCCTCTATTGGGCGCCGGGACCGCGCCCTACCTCAGACGGAAGTAGATCGTTTTCTACCCACATCCAGTCTTCCGCGGCGGCCCGTGGTAGTGCCGGATACATTTACACAATCGTCGGAGTGGATCTCGAAGTCGTTGTCGATTGGCTGGTGCGGTTAAGAGTGCAAGATGTTCGCAAATTCACCGTGCTGCTCGGAAAGCATCTGAAGCAGGCGCTCTGCACCTATCCGGAGCTTAAGACCGAGGAGTGGCCAATTTAGGTCCGGCAGGATGCCGAACGTGCAGGCTGCCGTCTCCGCTTTGGGCCGCTCGCAGCCTTAGCCCTTATTAAGAGATGATTTGTTGGGCGCAGGGGTATCAAGCGTTGCTGGAACTCTCATTTCATCAGCCCGTCGCGACGCAGGAGCGGCTCACTCCGGCCTACTTCGCAGGCCTTTGCCGGTGCGCAGGCGCTCGATGCGGGTTTTTCCGCAGGCAACCACCGCATCCCAGTCGACGCCATCGAACGCTTGCTCGTCGACATCGCCCTTCAGAACGTCCGTTGGAGTGCCTTGCCCGTACTTGCGCCCTGTAGTGCCGGCGTGGCCGTGCAGTTGGTCGGATCGTTCCTCCGACATGCCCCGCCGCCTCGCCTCGCGCTTGGAGCTATGACGGGTCGATTAGAAGCTTTTGTCCGGATCGGTGATTCCGATATCGCGCAAGGCTCGGTTGATCTTGCGCGACATCATTTTGTAGCGGTCGCCATACATGTCGGCGACCAAGTCCTCAAACAGCCACTCCGCGGCCGCTTGACGCTGGAATTCGGCAAGTTCGATGATGCCGGCCTCCTCTGCGATCCAACGCACCGGTACCTCGCGGATTGAGGAAGTGGTCTTCTGGCGCCGCTTCTCGGTGCGGCGGAAGCGCAAGATTGGGCTGCCGTCTGCAACGGTGACTTCGGTTGGCTTCAGCTTGCAGTATTCGCCCGGTCGACCCCCGTGCAGGGTGGCCAGCACCATCAGGTAGAACATGGTGTCGCTGCAAGCGTCGGGATCTGTCCCCCAAAGGCGAGGAGAAAATCAATCGCAGCTCTTCGGTCGTGAAGTGGCTGCGTTCGTCGCCGACATATCCGGACCCTTCAACTTCGACATCGGCGGCGACGTTCACGCTGATCCACTCTTCGTCTTGCGCGAGTGCCAGCATCGAGCTGATGGCGGCAATCTGCTTTTTGACCGTCGGCGGCTCGAGCAGCTTCAGGTTCTTGGCGCCGGCAACTTCGACTTGTTCAGCCAGAGGGAGCGCTTTGACGTCGTGCTTGGGACGGGACGGCAATCTAGAAAGCGTGTCTCGGAAGTTCTTCACCATCTTGCGAGTGATAGCTTGCAATGGGAGGTCGCCATTCAGCTCAATGAAGCGGTCCCGAGCGAGCTCCCACTCCGCCTTGGTCTTGTTCACCGCTGTTAATGGGAGCCGCTTCTCCTCGCACCACAGCTTGAAGGCATCCTGCAGTTTGTAAACCTGCTCGCCACCTTGCTGCTGCCGTAACCGCCGGAAGCGAGCTGGCGGCCGGTCGCCATTGGTGGGAATCGTCGATCCAGGCGATGGGACGGTGCGCTGCGAGCTTTTCTAGTACCTTCTCGGCCAAAGCCTCAAACAAGCGAGTGCGGGGTGTAACCACCGCCCGGGCAGCCTCGGCCACCACCATAAGCTCGAGCTCGATAAAGGCGAGATCGCGGCGTTCGAGAAGTGCCGCTGCAATTTCACGATAAGCCATGCCTCGGCTTTGCGGATTACCAGCCAACATGCGCTCACGCCCGTTGTCCAAACCTATGTCTACGGCCTTACCTCGAGCAGCTGCACGCGATTGACGAAGGCGGCTTGCTGGTCGGGGTTGGAGATCGCTGCCGGCGCGACGACTGGTCGCTCGCTCTCGGTTGCGTCGCCAAACAGCTCGAGCTCGGCTCGCATCGCATGATCGCTGCCCCAGGTGCAGCGGGCCCGGTGCGCCAACACCGTCCACATTGCCAGTATGACATTGCTCTCCGCATCCGCGAGGCTTGTGACCCCGTCGTCGTGCCGAGCCAGGTTCCGACGGGCAAGCTCGGCGAAGCCCGAGCGGCAGATGCGGACGGCCTCTGCTCCAACGTTGGCCTGCTGCTCGGCATCTAGCCTGGCGAAGAGCTCTCTAACTTCCCGTTGCTTGGCCGCGTGCAGCACTAGAGCCGCGGCCTTGTCCCTAGTTCCAAAAGACGCCTTGATCTCGGTCTTGCCTAACGCGGCGCGATAGCGCTCGGGCACGCCAAGCCGGAACCAGAAGATACCCGATCTATGCTGCATCAGCCCCGACATGCGAACCCTCACTTGTACCACTCCTTTGTACCAGCGGAGCAGTTAACAAGTGGCTGATTTGCGCAGATCCGGCAGTTTTCTCTGCCTGATCAGGGCTGGTGGTGACCCCTACGGGACTCGAACCCGTGTTTTCGCCGTGAGAGGGCGACGTCCTAGACCGCTAGACGAAGGGGCCAATGCGGTGGTGAGGCGGGGCATATGGCGGGGGTTGGCGCCTTCGTCAATCACGCGCGGAGGCGCACCGGCTCGCGCTCCTGCGCGCGCAGCCACTCGCCGATGATCCGCGCGATGTGGCCGGCCGCATGGCCATCGCCGTAGGGCAGGGCGGGCGTGGCCATCGCCGAATAACAGGCGGGATCGTCCAGCAGGCGGCGGATCTCGGTTACGATCAGCTGAGCGTCGCTGCCGAGCAGCTTCATGTTGCCGCTCGCGATGCCCTCGGGTCGCTCGGTCTTCGAGCGCAGGACCAGCAGAGGAACGCCGAGTGCCGGCGCTTCCTCCTGGACACCGCCGGAGTCGCTCAGGATCACGCTCGACCCGAGCATAGCCTGCACCATCCCGCGGTGGTCGAGTGGCGGCAATAGACGGATGCGCGGATTCCCTGACAACATCTCCCGCATCACCCCGGCCTGCTGCGGGTTGGGATGAAGCACGACGTCGATGCCCAGCCGTGGCGAATGGGCCAGTTCGAGGAGGGCCAGCGCGATTGGCAGGAAGGCAGTGCCCCAGTTTTCCCGCCGGTGGCAGGTGACCAGCAGCCGCGGCAATCCGGCTGGAATGGTGGTGCGGAGGAGCGGGAGTTCGCCAACCAGACGGCGCAGCGCATCGATGCCGGTATTGCCGGTCACGTGAATGCTGCCCGGGACGGCTTCGGCCCTAAGATTGGCCGCGCTGGTCTCGGTCGGCGCGAACAGCAGGTCTGCGCCCGCGTCGATCGCCACCCGGTTGTCCTCTTCGGGCCAGGGTAAGGCGGGATCGAAGGTGCGCAGGCCTGCTTCGACATGCGCAACCGGAACGCCGATGCGGAAGCCGGCCAATGCGCCGCCGAGCGCGCTGGCGGTGTCGCCTTGGACAACCACCATGGCCGAGCCCGCGGCGCGAAGCTCAGGGCCGATGGCAGTGGCCAGTGCGTCCGCATAGGCGTGCGGGTCGGCGCTTGCCTTGCGATACAGCTGCCGCATGGGCAGGTGGCGAACGCCCAGCCCGCCGAGATCAAGTCGCGGATGCTGGCCGGTCAGCAGCAGCTGCGGGTTGAGGCGCGCTTCTGCCAGCGCCAGGGCCACCGGCGCGAGCTTGATGGCTTCCGGCCGAGTGCCGACGATGATGGTTAACGGCGCAACGAACACCAGACGTGCTCCCCCCCGAGAGCGATCCGGCGCCGAGGGTGGTGGAGGCAAAGGCGTTATTTGGCAACTGGCGATTGCACGCGAAACTGCGATTAGGCGGCAGGGGCTGTTCGTACGGCGAAAAGCGATGCATCCGGGCCACGGTGAAATGCCACGCTGATCGCGCAGGTCACCGATCTGCACATCAGGTTCGACCGCGCCGCAGATCGTGTTGGACCTCAAGGACCGTCGATCGGACCTACCCTGACCGGCGGTCGCTGATCATCGCGGAACCGCCGGCCTAACGGCTGCACGACTGGAGCGGCGAGCGGCTGCTGACACACTTCAAGGTGGCCGGGCCGCGCGATGTGGTCGCGACCTATGATTCCAACCTGCAGCCGGTGATTCGGGCGTTCCTGAAGGAGCGCGGGACCGGCTAGTCGTTATCTGAAGTTATCGGCGTAGGCCTGCAGCTTGAGCTTGACGGGTGGCGCGGGGACGATGTGGTAGTCGAGGCCGTGCTTGTCGGCATAGGCGATTGCTGCTTCCTTGCTGTGGAACGCAAGGCGGATCTGGGTGCGGGTGTCCGCCGCACCGACCCAGCCGGTCAGCGGATCATGCGCCTGCGGCCGCGTGCTTTCGAACTCCAGCGTCCACTTGCCGGCCTTGGCTCGGCCCGACTGGGTGGTCTTGCGTTCGGTCTCGAGGATGCGCGCTGTAGCCATGACGGCGGAGGTGGCGGAAGGGACGGCCAAAATCAAGCGCTCGCCCGCTTGGTGCGCAGGGTTGGCGCGGCGCTGGCGGGATCGTCGGGCCAGGGGTGACGAGGGTAGCGGCCACGCATCTCCTTGGCGACGTCGCGCCAGCTGCCCGCCCAGAAGCTCGGCAGGTCACGGCTGGTCTGGATCGGGCGACCCGCGGGCGAGGTAATCGCGAGGGTCAGCGGCACCCGGCCACCGGCCAGCATCGGGTGCTGGGCGAGACCGAACAGGGCTTGCGCGCGCACCTCGACCGCAGGACCCCCGGACGCGGCGTAGTGGATGGGATGACGGCTGCCGGCGGGGGAGACGAAGTCGCCCGGCGCAAGGCGATCGAGGGTGCGGCAGGCCTCGTAGCCGAGCAGACCGTCGAGCGCGTGGCGGAGGGCGCCCGCTTCGATATCGCGCAGGCGGCGCTTGCCTGTGACCAACCCCGGCAGCCATTCGTCGAGACGATCGAGCAGGGTGGCGTCGTCGAGCGGCGGGACGGCGGGGTCGTGTTCGTGGGAGAAGGTGGCGCGGGCGCGCAGCTGGCGGGTGGTGTCGGTCCACGGCAGCAGGTCGAGACCGTGGGTGCGGACGCCGTCGACCAGGGCGGCTTCAATCGCGGCCGGGTCGGGCTTTGGGTCGGGGCCGGTCGACAGGCGGATGCTGCCGAGCCGGCGCGAGCGGGTCGGAGTAACCGCGCCGGTGGCGGGATCGAAGGCGCCGTCGTGGCCCGTGACGATACGGTCGGCGAACAGGGCGAGCACGTCGTCCTCGGCCAGCGGTGCGGCGGACAGGATGCGGGCGCCCGAGGCGGCGCCGGCGACTTCGGCGACGGCGAGCCATTCGGCGCGGGCCAGGGGCGAGGTGGGATCGAGCCGGAAGCCGCGGCCGCCGACCGACTGCCAGCGCTCGCCGGAGGGGTCGCGGCGGCGGGCGAGGCGATCGGGGAAGGCGATGGCGATGGCGAGTGCGAGATTGTCGCTCGGCCCGGGCGAAACGCTCTTCGACTGCGCGCTTCGCGCTCCGCTCAGGACGAAGGTTTGTTGGGTCCAGCGTTTCGCAAGACCTCGTGCTGCCTCCGCGCGTGGCGATCGATCGCTCCGCCACCTTCGCCAACGGATTTCCAGGTCATCCTCGTTGCCGCCAAGCCCTCGCTCGGTGAGAAGGACGGCGGCGTCGGCGGCGGCTTGGCCGAACCCGCGCTCGGCCGCTTCGAGCAGCATGTGGGCGAGCCGGGGATCGAGGGGCAGGCGGGCGATTGCTCGGCCGTGGTCGGTGA
>Ga0210040_10005723_pt1 | contig 15721 bp, 13 predicted proteins | sample CryGeyCG12114_NA_FD_185462 | JGI IMG/M metagenome (GOLD analysis project Ga0210040, IMG submission 185462) | Groundwater microbial communities from aquifer - Crystal Geyser CG19_WC_8/21/14_NA (SPAdes) (version 2) | ecosystem: Environmental > Aquatic > Deep subsurface > Groundwater | place: USA... | reverse complement strand
TATACAAGATACATTACACAATGATAACACTTCTTTAAAGTATCAACAAGCACGGCCAATGAAAGCCAAACTAATGCATGCATACGTTGCATCAAATCCGTAAACTTTATAATATCATACAAGTTTTCTATGGATGTATAATGCATAGATAGTGTAGTGCGTAGTAAAGTAGTAAAACCGTTGAGATGAAAAAGGATTTGAAATTCATAAGCATAGAAAAAGTGGAGTTATTTATGTGCGTCCAGTCCGTACAACTTTTTGGCCATAGACCAAAAACCAAAGTTACACAGAAGCCATCCCCCTAAACCACAATTGGGTGCTCACAAAGAGAGTGATAAAGAACATAAAATAACCCTCAGTACAATAATGGTGACTCTCTAACGTTCCCTGTGACCATTCACCCAACTGCTCATCCAAGATGAGATAAAAAAAAAACATTCTATGGCTCCCAACCATTCAAACCGTGTGTGGAACCACAGAATCACAGATTCGGCAATCAAACATCATTTAGCTCTTTGATGCGGAAGTGAAGATAACTTGTAGTCATCACAGGGCATTTGGCTATCCCGTTTTTCTTTGCCTTTCATAATGTTACTAACTACATCATGTATTAGTTTTGTTATTATAGGCATCATAACATCAACTTCACACCTATATTATGTTTACTCTGCACTCTGCAGGTTGAGTATATGATACATAACTACAAAGCTTGTTGTCAACATATATGAAAAAATATAACTACAATTTGGAGGAAAAATTTTTTTGTTAATATTTTGTTTTTTCATAAAAAATTTAATTTTGATGGCCAAAATCGTCCATTTAAGAGTACAAGATTATTAGTTGAATGAAGGGCAGTATTTGGACATCCTAGTTAGTGCGCGAACAGTGGAATAAGGCATGTAATGAAGCAAACTGATTACAAGGGAAACCAGCCAAAGTAAATGTAACAGCTAACTGTAACTGTGAGAAAGCAAATAAAGCCCTGATGTAAACAAAACAAGTCAGAGAGTAATATCAAACAAAAGAGTGTGGCTGATGACAAACTCAATTGAATTTGACACGTGCTCATTTCAATTAACTAGGTATATGGACATATGCACATCCAGTTCTTGCTGTGTGCATTGGTTGCTCACTTGTATTCAAATGGGCTTTGAATTCATTACATTTTATGGGATGATAGTGTGAGCAATTTGAGTTGACTAATAGTTAAGGTTTATAAAGTGGCCAAAGTTAATGAACATGTTGGGCACACTTTTATTTCTCTTTATTCGTATACTACATTAAAGGATGGTGCCAAAGATTAGATTTTGTTTCAACCACAGAACATTTATGAGCACCTATTCTTCATTTTAAGAGAAATAAATGTCTATAATTCCAGTTTATATGTTCCTGGTGAGCCAGCATTGTACACTCATTAAGTGAAGGAAATGGCAGCCATTTTTATTCTTACGTATAAGTCCTGCATCATATTTGATCTGTGTTGAGAATACTAATATAAACGCTATACAAATAGCACTTTTAAAAGGACAGGAACAAATCAAAATGGTTTCTATCATACCAACCAGCACAGCGGAGGGAAAGGACCTTTAGTTAGCCATGGAATGAAATAAAAACTACATGCCTAATGGGATCAAGCAATACTCTGTGTAATTGATTTAGTCCTGTACAAATAATCCCGGAGCAATGACAACGATTCGGTCATGGTATCTATGCATTGGTTAACTAGCATACAATAAGTATCCTTCCTCTATTCCATATTATGTTAGTGTCGGCTTTAACTTTGTAAATAAAATGCTTTGAAAGAAACTACAAAATAAATATATTTTGAAATCCGCATGTTTAAATATTCAGCAGAGCCTGTAAAATAATATAAATTTTTCCCTTTATTTGTCCTTAACTAAAATAAAAGAAGCTACAGCTAAATGTAACTTAATAAGCAGTAAATTTTCTCAATAAATAAATCGGAACGTAATTTAATATTCCCGGTGTCTTCACGAGCCTTTGACGGCTCATCCGAATGGGTCGTGTACCTAAGCAAACAAACTTTTGGTTTCTTGTCCAATTACACATTACACATTGAGCTTTTATGTGTGAGTGTCAAGCGAAATAAAATACAAAAAGGACTGCATACAATGATATGAGGGAGCTAGCTAGAGCGAGTGAGTAACTGACAAGACCATAGGGACCAGAGGCCCATATTAAATAGCCTCAACAAAAGTTGTCTCCTCACTGTTCTCCCATATTATATAGTACCTTTGAGCACACAAAATACAAAATCTACCTTACCATTTATTACAAAGAAGGGTAGGCAACATCCCTACATAATTTTTGTATCTATACAAAGCTCGCATTACCACACGAACTAACTCACCAACTTACGCATATAGTAGCCAAATTACCCCAAGTCACAAAAGGACCTATGGAATTGATTGTCGCATCTCTGTACCTTTATTTGGGCGTTTTTATAATCCATACAGTAGGATTAAAGAGCAAAAATCTTATTTTGACATGGTGGATGGAAGGTCATCATTTACTACACAGGCTTTAGGTGTCAACCTATAGTTAGTTAGTTTAACCTAGGGGAACACGTTGCACCCATCTACAGAGAACTCATTCAATTCTTTTTACGTATATTCACCCTAGTGCTGCGTCAATAGGCTCACTTCATAATACAAGATGAGGATCTGTTCAACTGTAACTGATCCCATTAACTAACTACTACTGTGTATGAGCTAGTAGTAAAGCATGGAGTGAAAGAAATAATAATATTCTTGTTTGCCATCATTATTGGATACATTATTTCCCCAGTGATTACCTATATTTGCCAGTATGGTGACCAAATTGTCCCACTGGATGCACAGAGCACCATTTCTAGTTGGCTAGCAAAAGCAGTTTGGTTACTACTGTTGTTTACTCCACTGTGGTTTGATAGCTAGTTAGTTAGTTAGTATTAGTATCAAAGGACAAATACCTAATAACACGATCATATATATAGTTTTTTTGGGTGATGACAGTGTCCATTACATATTATTGAATGGTTTTTTGGAACAATCGTTTCCTACATCGCCGCATGTAGCTCACTTATGCATTCATTGACCCTGAATGACTTTGATAAGACTCGGGGTGAATGCATATTGCAATAGGATGGCAATGCGGGCAGAATTGGATACTACTAGTGACTTGTTACGGCTCATATTTTTTACCAGCTAGACAATCCTTACAGATGAGTGAGTGCACATGTTTGAGGAAGTAGTGCACAGCCAACTGATAGATAGCAAAAAATGGGATACATGAGTGGTGAATAACATGATAAAAGTACTCAAGAGTTTTTATGTACAATTATTACTAGTAGCAATAAGTAAGCAAGTTAGTAGATGATATGGCCCACTCACTACTACTATTCACCATACTAGAATTGTCATGATAGGAAAAAGGGAAACAACATACGGAAATCCGTTCAGTTGATTTCCTTATAACAATCCCTTTTATGAGTCGTTCAAGTTTCACAATGTCAGCCCAAAAGCATTCCATCTTATTACTCTGTGTGGTGGTGAACTCGTGATTCAGGAAATGAAAATGGAGCATGGTTTTATCATTGACCAAAAGTCTGAATAGATACAATGCGTGGAATCAATACTTAGTTTTACCATACCACTGTTAAATTTGTACATCTTTTATTGAAAGGAAGATACTTTCCTTTCACAACTATTCCTTTTCCAAGCGGACAATTGTTTGCAAGTGGGTGTGAGTCACAAGCGATGAAATGTACACTCACTGCCGTGTTCTTTGTGATACAATTTTGTGCTTTCATACTATATTCTGGGTTGCTAGTTTCAATAATGAAAACTAACAGTAGAATCCCTCCATTCTGGGTGATGAACTGACTGAGTGAGTAAGCTATAAGACTATATAGTCAAGCGAACATTAGGAGATTGAAAAGGCAAAAAAAAAGGAACTGCTGAGCACTGGATTTCTCCTTACACACATTAACATAATTTTATATGCCCTCTCTGCAGTTGAGTAGGATTGAAACTGCAAACAAACAAAAAATGCAGAGCATATAGTGCTCAATGTAATTCAGTTATGGAGAGACTCTCCATTAAATTCACGGTTGAAGAGCTTCCTCTCTTTTTACTCTCAAGTCAAGAGTCAAGATCTATGTGATGTGAACAATCGTACACAGAGACTAGTCAAGTGTATACCATTGTCATAATAAATTAAAGGCTAAGAGCTCTCTCAAATGTAATTGTTATTGTCTTGTCAGTCTATGCTTGGTCGGTTCCAAATGTGAGTCGGAAATCTTCCTTATGCTTTACATGCATTAGTACTCTGACACAAAAGGCATATGGCTAACTAAACTAACTTTATCTACGGCCACGGGAGCTTCAGAAAATTTGCTCTCAATTCCGCAAACTTCTATAGAACATATTGGCTTCCAATACTTTACTCCAACATTGATTTCCGGGAAAATTTTCATCCAATTTTCTATTTTTTACACTTCCAGCAAAAACTCATAAGAGCGAGGGCACTAAAGGTGAATCATATTGCGTTAAGTAAAAGCAAATACGACGAAACCTGCATAATGGGCGCGTGTGCACACTAAAAATTCATATGAACAGTAATTACCACACATATCCTTCATCCCTTGCATAGTTTGAATTGCACACTAACAAGAGTACGTTAAACAAACAAGTAAGTGTACGAGCTCGGAAGTAGGAAGTTCAAAACGGATATCATGGTCAGTTATAGAAATGCTAGAAGCCCATAAACATGCGTTGTGTATGAATAAGGATGAAACCACCACTACTTTAGCACAGAACAAAGTAACTCACTATCTCACCGATGAATAACTTCATCAAGATTTAAGTGTATTCTCACATAATTAAAGTAATCCATCACGATTTAATACATGGAGCATAAAACTCGGACCAATTTTGTTGCCAACAAATGCTACCCTTAAGTACATGGTGAGATGAGTAGATATAGAGAGTATATAGCTAATAGCTGTTGTGTGCAACGGAAGTTTTTATACCGCGCGGCCCTTGCTCTAAATGTGTATACACTATCCCATGAATACGAAGTGAGCATTCAAAGGTTTGGCAATAATAGGGAAAGCAGTAGCTAGGAGATAACATGTTGTTAGCGCTAAATGAAAATAAATGAGATTCACAGAGCCTAAGCAGACAGGGCAGCAGCGGGATACTGTATCAATAATAAGAGGTATGGAAAATGTGGGGAGTGCGCACGTACTGTCCTGTTAGTACAAGCGAGTTAGTGAAAGCCGGAGCTTTTGTGTGAATGTGGCCCAAGCGAATAAGGTTTATGTCATGTCATCATGCCCTGGTGTTGTTAGCTTATTCTATCAAAGAGTCAAATGTAGTACGGGTATCAAATTTTGCTCCTCACCATTTAGGGGCGTGTGCTCTTTGTCCCGTGGAATATATTAGCGATGCTTGCTTATGCATACAGTCGGTGAGTGAGTGAATGTAAATTGCGTTCTATTTAGATTCCTCATGTTTTATATGCTACATTATTAGTTTATTGTAGTTTGTCTTGCTTGCCTAAAATAATGAATTTGTGTGCATTTTCTGTAGAATTTGTAATCGCTATAATTCAAGAGTTATTTTGCCTACATTTCCAGCTAAAAGCTGCATGTAGAATAGCAGTAGAATAGTAGAACAAAAAAGTTTGCAATAAGAGAAGAAATGAGATTACACGCTGTCATCAATCCTGATATTGTTACCCGACTATGTGACTTGGTATGTGAGTTGGTGAAGGCTGAGTGACTCGACACAGGAGAAAGAAGTTCCGGTGAACGGAAAAAGAGAAATATCCATTGTAACAAAAAAAAAGCTCTCTTCGCAGTCACTTTGATGAATGAGGATTTTTTCAGGTTTTTTTCTTTCCTTCATGTTTTCTACGCTTTTTTTGGTTTAATTTTACATTTTTTAGTCTCTGGCTGTAGCTATCTTTACAATGTTCATAACTTATTTACTAAACAAACAAACTTTTAAATCAGAGTCTGAAGTCGACTATACTGCGTGAAAATATCAATTTTACACTACCAACAAAAGAGGTATGAAAAACTTTTCATATTTATAGTTAATTGAGATTGATGATGCTGTTTTTAGCATGTCAATCTTTCCAAACTATGCATACACAACAGAAAGTTGTGGTATTCACTACAGCCTTGAATTGGCTACATACTGTGTACATCCAACCCTTTCATGCATCTAGAACAAATATTATTCAAACTGTATTAGTTGTGTGTGCGTTACATTCATCATACTTTGGTGGATCTCAAATCTATAATTTAAAACTTGCTATGCAGTTCCCAACTAAACTAACTCTATGGAAAAGAAATGGTCTAATAATTGTGTATAATGATAGATTTTGTAATTGAAAAACTAACAGAAGGAGGCCCTGAATGAAATGACCAAAGCTGCGCTTGTCAACAGTAAAATGGTGATGATGACTTTACTAAACTAATTGTGACACATGAAGGGATTTACCCTGTCTAGTTGGGCGGAAAGAAAAGAAATGCAATATGATTTATTACCTGCGAATCTGCTCTTATGAATATTTATTGTCGAGTTAATAGCTTCAGCTATAGAGCCCACAACCAGTTAGTTAGTTAGTCAGTTATTAAAAGTAGACACTTTTGTATCATCATCACTCTCGCCTTTACTTATTGTATGTGTGCATTATATGTATGTACATTCTTCTTCCTTTAGCCCTGTGCTTTAGTCTAGGCACCCTAATGGATAATGTGTACAGAAAGTCAGCTCGTAAAGTACATGTAGAAACGGAAGCCGAGGGTCCCTGCTGTCTCTTTATGTTCCCATTAGTTGTCATTGTCGTCCTTGTTGATCATGTTATGCCGACAATTAGTTTGCATTGTGCCTTTCGTTTTGTTTTCTATTTTTCATAGAAACCCAGAGAGTGCGAGTTGCCAGCTTAAAAAAAGGTTTAAAGCAATGTTCAGAAACACAATTTTTCAGAAATCATGTTGGAAAAAGCTTGTTTGCATGGAGTATATAATAGAAGATGAGTATTGATAGCTTAAAAAACAATTCGTTTTGTAGAATAGAATTGCATAGGTTGCATGATGAACTTGGTGGAAAATTGTCCTTCTGTTTTTAGTTGGTAGGGAAAGTTGAGCTGTATCAAAGTCATGAGTGATGACTAAATGAAGTTCCATCTATTAGAATTAACTAGATTAAATGGCTCACTTCTATCGTCCTATCCCTGGGTGGTACTTTAGGATTATCTCTAGAGTATGCTGGATTGATGGCTAAAACTATTGTAAGTTTCTAAGATAGAAACAGCAGAACATATGCATTTGGCAGAGTTTAGAGACAAAATAGTGCAGAAAACTAAAAAAAATAAGACGACACTTTCAAAAGCTAGTTTATCCAGATAGGGTCCAAAACATTGTTTATTATATTATAATTGGAAAATGTAATGACAAAACTAATGCTCATGTCAGTGCTAAAAGTAGTACGAGGGTACTATACTAAAGTGTTACTCATACCGTTGGCCCTATAAGCAAATATCGTTTTGCTCTACTAAAATTCATAAGGATTTTCAATCCAGCTCATATACTTTGAAACTTCGGTATACACCCCAGGGTGTCCAGGTTGACCACACATGTGACCATAAGAAGATACTCCTGCAAAATAAGGGACTCCAATATCGTTACAGATTAGTGGACCTCCAGTATCTCCTATAGAACAAATGTAAACATAGCATATAGACATTTTTTTCAAAACTGTAGTCTGTAACTAGTTTAGTCGATAAACTTTAGGTTAGTTAAAGTATTTTATTTACCAACGCATGTGTCAGCTCCACCGTCTTCATATCCAGCACATATTTGTGTATTAGTATCAAAGTAATCACGATCGACTTGAGCTTCACACAAGCTCTTGGGCACAATCGGCACCTCAGCTTTCAATAAATCCTGCGAAAGGTGTCCACTCTCAGTAGATCCCCACCCTGCTATCACACACATTCCCTTGGCCGTATGATTTTCATGAGGAAATAGCACGTTTCCAACAAAAGGGCTTGAGAAATTCAATGGTGGATAAATCTCCAGCATTGCTATATCATTCTTTTGTCCTACTCTACAGAAAATACTTTAGTCTCTTCGAGCTCTACTGTTTCTAGTGTCAGTGTCAGTGAACAGTAATTACCTGTCAAATTGTGGGTGAATAAACATTCGGACAACTTGGCGTACTTGTCGCTCAGGCTCAATTTGGTCAAGTTTCAAAATCCCTGCAACAATCTATTCAAAAACGATGGATTTTTTCATTTTGGATAGTCAAAATTTTAAACAGTTTTATACGTATGTTCCATGGACCTCACCTGTAAATTGCTGTAGTGGAAATACTGAACACAATGGGCAGCAGTTACTACGAATGCTGCATTTTGATCCACAATAGTTGCCCCACAAATATGGTCGGCTTCATCTTCCGTTCTTGACTGAAGAGATACCATCCATGGGAATTCGCCTAGAAAAGACTATAGAAGTTAGCTTTCTAATTTATTAAGTTAGCAGGGAATGCTATTTTTTACTATACCTTCTGTAGCAGGAATCCCATCATAAATCAACCCAGTCTGATCGTCACCACAACTTTTGGCATTCACCGAAACAAAGGAACTTGCAATGAGCAAAACTAGGACGGAAACAACTAGCAAATTATTTTTGAATGTTTGCTCCCACGTTATCATTTTAAAAAAATTTTCTTTCATTTTGGTATTCTTTGTTGTTCCAAATTATGCTCGTAATTACAACGCTCACACTTTGGGCTACATTATTGAACAGGTAACATTATTAATTATACCATCATCCCAATCACATGCAAAATAAATGGATTTTACATTGTAGAGAAACATTGACTATTCTCCTTTATCTCACTTTTGGATTTAGAGTCGAAAACCTGCATTTAATTGCATGCTAAAATGTTTGCATAATACGATTGGTCGGACATGTTTGTTAAAACTTTTGTGCAAATTTAACGGCATCGCAATTGTAGCGTATGTATTAATATCTTTATACATGCGTCACAGCAATAAAAACTTGTGGTCAGTTTGTTGCATATCAGTTTAGTATGTGGATTAAGGATGAAGCTAATCTTATTATAACGGCCATAAAAATTTTGATGACAGAACGGAAAATACAAAGCCTATTGAAAAGTAAGCAAACAAACTGCATTTTTTACTTGTAAGAGTTTTTTAACTTCATGATCATTATGCTCATGATGAAAATAAGTATGCTCATCTTGTTCATGCGTTTTTTGAATGATCTCAGTGTTGGATGGAATGTAATTCAGCCCTTGACATGATATTTGGCAAAAGTAAAAGCAAGTGGTCCAAAATTATTGAACGCAATGTTAATCATCATATTTACCATCATGTGACCTAACAGATCTTTTACGATTCGTGATCATTTATAAAATGTATATCAGGTTTATAAATAGGTTCAAGTGCAGCTGGAATTAACCAACTGTTGGGTTCGTTAATTTCTGGGAAATTGAAGGTCATAAACTGTTCCATTCCGTTTCCAAAATGAAGACAACGCGACTGGATCATATAATGGCTCTATACCATGAATGCTTTATGTAAAAATGTATTGGCATAACTTTTTTCGTGTTTTCAATCATTTTACATTACAACACTCAACACAGGGTACTGTGTGCTTCAATTTAAGATGAAAGAGCAGCGCGTCACAGGTTTCTGTTCAAAGGGCATGAAACCGAGTGGTGAGCACAGGAACGACCAATTTATTAAATACCAATTGGATTAGATCTACATGAACACCTTTATTCTCTTGTATTTACCAATGGCTACACATTTCGTATTGTAATTATCATGTTAAGCTTGATGCTTACGAAACAAACTTTGAACTTTGATCCATTGTAGTTTGTTTGCCTTTATTCCGGAAACTGCTGCATTGAACAGCATTTTGGCGTGTTTCTTTATGTATACTAATTCTCACATTGTGATTGTGGGTAACTCTAATCTAGACTGTACTGCATGGTAGGGGAAAATGAATGGATGAAAGCTGCTTATTATGTTGCATGGAATTTGTACTTTTTAGGAAACCCATACAAGCAGATGTAATGACATGTTTGTGAATTGTGTATTAAGTTAATATAATGGATCCATCCAAAATATGATTACCCAAGCATAATCTGTTGTGACATTTCCAGCATACATGTCGTATACAATCCTATCAACTTGTTTTTCCCTCGTGTGTGGCATCTATTCACAAAGGCTAAATACTGTCATTTAATGTTTGCACCGTAGTGAGACAAAAAACCTGTGGCTGGATTGTATCAATACTCCAATAATCGGAACATGAATTTTATTTTATTTTTTTGTAAACATCGTATAGGCTTTCGTATCTTTTTTTTTGCAAAGTTAAAACACGAAAACATATATGGGGACCCAACTCTTGCTGAAAAAACAATGGAACTTACAGGACACCTAGTGGAAGGATTTAATATTAATTTCATCATCATCGACAGAAGCAATTTTTCAAAGAGTTCCCAATAAATCAAAAGAAGTTTCTTTTTTCAATATCCGATTTTATGTGTTACTTTTTCTCCAAGCTTTTGGAAATTAATGGACGCATAAAAGTATGTAGTAACCGCGAGAGCAGGATAAATTGGATCATAAATTAATTAAAACAGAAAAATACATGCACGAAAAGAACACAGATCGGAACAAGCATGTGAACTTCAGGACACAAGTTTGCAAAAGGGTTTATTTTTCTGTAAAAATACTTACAAAAGTAAAACTAAAGATAACCGGCAATTGTACAGATTCACATTAGCAAAGCAAAACCTTAATTTGTAAATCACACACAATTGCTAAAAAGAAATCGTAAAATAAATATTTGAGCACAATTAAATATACTCATTCAATGATTCTTATCGCTATTTGATGCAGTTTATAAACAGTCTAAAATATTGTACAGGAAGTCTAGTAAATACAAGGAGAAAATAACCAGCAAAGCTAACTTATTTTGGCTTCGTCTCCTGGTCAGTAACAAATCGAATAAAAATGCAATCTTCGGAATTTGCTGGTTCCTCCTCGAACTCACCAAGAAAAGAACATCCTATCGCTAATCGGGACCCTGATGAGCAAAAAAATTTCATGCAAAGATTACGTAGGATTCTAAAATAAGGCAAGATCCACAAGACAAGAGTTTAAAAACGAACCATTGTGATTAAAAGCCAAAGAGGAAATTCCCGTGGGATATCTGTGAAATTGGCATAAGCGCTTTTTATTGAAACCATCCCAAACATTCACAAATCCATCAGACCCGCCAGTGGCAAATGTACTATGTTCTTGATGGAAGCTAAACAAAAATTATTGTTTAAAAATGGATTTCACAAAATATAGAATATTATAGAATACGATTGGAATACGGACTAATTTCAGTCAGTCTTAAAATATAGTACCTGATTGCATTAACAGGAAATATTTTTTCAATACGCTGTTCTTTTATACGGTGACACTTGAATGCATATTTCTTCTTTTGAATTTCTGGATTCAAATCAAAGTATTCCACAGCAACTCTACCTTCAATGCTACTTAAAACATACCCCTGCAAAAAAAAAAAAACATTTTAAGCCGATTGTATTGAACTCCAATTCAGTTATATTTGCTAATGCAATAGTAAGCAATTTTGCAAAGAGTAATGGGCACTAAAAGTTTCAAATAAATCAACTGCATAGTTTATTATATTGCTTACCTTTTTGTTAGGGAAAACCCTGAGACATCTTGTTTGGTATTTTAACAGTGAATCTCTTTGTTGAAACGGTTCATTCATGTTCCTCAAGTCCCATACCAGTATTTTTCTTCCCATAGTTCCAACAAGAAGTATTTCTTCATTGATATCCATGCTTAAGACCTAATAAGAGTAAATCAGAAATATTAATGAGCAGGAGATACTACAGAACAACTAATTTTTATCAGCAGTGGGTTAGAGTAGAGTTAGCTGCAGAGAGAAATATCTTCATTAAAAATAAGATCCCTGCTATCCAATGATATTAGCCAAAACGACTCACTCACTTAGTATGTCAGTTTACTTCATAATTCTGTAAGTAAACGATTGAGAACAGGTTGAAATTATATTATTGCTATATACTATATAATATAATTTCACCGGTGAGAACTTTTTTAAATTTGATGATCCAAATTTTGCTCTATAAGAAAATATATTTTTAACCTCTTCACAGAGGATTTCTGATCACAAATATAACAAAAAGTATGCATCTTGAGTTTCACGGATAGGATTACAAATATATAAATAAATCGAACCTGATCATCCTGTGGGAGTGAGTTGACCAGTTTTGAAGCACGAGGGTCCCAAAGTTTTACATCCCCATCCCAGCTTCCACTAGCCAATATAGATTTCATTTCGCTATAATTCACACATCTGACTGTCTCGTCATGAGTTCCGACAACGGTTTCTAGGAAAAATAAGTCACAACAACTTGATATTGATACCCATGATATTCTTTGCCTTTTTTCAAATCGTAAATCAAAAACACAGTGTTTGACGACTTACGGGTATCGTTATCTAAAGAAAACATGATGACCTTCCCATCAATAGTTCCAGTAAAGACTTTACCATCTTCCTGTAAAGCAAAACATTTTCCTTTTTCAGTCATCATCAATAATGAACTAACGGGTGTAGTGCGAACAAATGTGACAATAGATTAATCATTACCGCAATGGTTAAATCCAGCACAGCTTCCCCGTCATGAAAAATTTTCTTCCTCATAACATTATTGTCCACATCATACACACGAACATATGAATCCCAAGAGGAAACTAGCAAAATAGTTGAAGATTTGGGAACAAACTGAACAGTGGAAATGGGGTCCGTTGGAGGAGATTTTAAACGATATTCTGATCTTGTTTCACCCATCTTTCTCCACCGATGTTGTAACCTTTCCCTTTCGTCAAACAATAAGAGAACATAAAAATATCGACGAATATTTAATTTGAAATTATTGTTTGTATTGTGCTGTTAATGAAAATTATTGTTGCCGTCAGTTCACTGTCAGCGGTAGATATTTTATTCCCGCTTTGCAGTTCTCAATGCTAATATAAGAAAAACTTGCACGCAGCTATATACTATACGATACGCAGGTAGAATGGGCAAACGCGGCCATTTCCCTCCTAATATGGTAGTCAAAGCACCAAACCAGTTGATGAAATGCTCTTCGTAGAATAGGTCGGCCCTTAAAAGGGCCATAGATTTCAACAATCCTAAACTTAGTTTCTCTTTAACAACGCTCACCCCGAATCCGTCTGGCCAACTGTATGTCCTGGGGCATTATCGTAACCCGTTTGGCATGAATGGCACAAAGATTGGTGTCTTCAAAAAGATCTACTAAGTAAGCTTCTGCAGCCTCTTGTAAAGCAACAATAGTAGAAGTTTGAAATTTTAATCCAGGCCTCAAATCTTGAGCAATTTCACGAACTAGTCGTTGAAATGGTGCTTTGCGAATCAAAAGGTCAGTACTCTTCTGGTAACGACGGATTTCTCGAAGAGCAACTGTTCCTGGACGATAGCGATGAGGTTTTTTTACACCACCGGCCCCAATCACTGTACTTTTTCTTACCGCTTTAGTAGCCAGTTGCTTTCGAGGAGCTTTTCCTCCCGTAGATTTGCGTGCAGCTTGCTTTGTACGAGCCATGTTGTCAACCTTGGAATGCAGATCTGACTTGAACACCAGATAGTCTTTTTATTCCAATCACTGCACTGACCAGAGATAACCAGGTTCTAGGAAACTCCAAGAAGGAATGAGCAAGATGTGTAGAAGCGCTGTTTTTATAGTCATCGGAGGAGTACAAAATTTTTTAAAGGAGAACAAAGGCGACGAAGAAGAGATCTCATTTCACCCCTAACCTTCCGAATGATTTCGAACAGTTTTCTTATTAATATAAAACGGCAAACCAAAGCTAATGGAAGATAAAACGTTTGACTTCAGATTTCGAATTGATGCATCCTTGTAAAAGCCGTTGAATTATTTTTTCACAAACTGCTGCCCACCGAGAATGTCCATTTTTTGTTTCATTTCACAAATACGAAAACTTTTATTCAACATTTTCGGGAAGTGTTTAAAGCTTTAACAATGTTAGTTAGTACATTATAAATTTTTGCTGTTGTATCGTAGACATTTTATGAGATGACACATGATGTAAAAACCACAAATTGTATGCCTCAATTCCTACTTACCTACTAACTGGGCCTCTATAAATGTTTATAAACAAATCCGGAATTATAAATATGGAACATGGAAATAGGTAATCAGTACGTATGTGAGGGTGGATATTGTAGAAATGTGGCAGCACTGTGAACATTCGTTGCTTTTCTTCCATTCTTTACTTCCATTGCTTACTTTTGTACTCCATAGCATGCTCCATAGCATACGTTTGTACTCCATTGCACAGTTTTGTGTTGAATAGTTTTGTACTCCATCACTCCATAGCATGCTTTTGTACTCCATTGCACAGTTTTGTGTTGAATAGTTTTGTACTCCATTGCATACTTTTGTACTCCATTGCTCATGTGTACGCCTTTGGGAACATCTGTTTTCCATAGTTCATTCGTGTACTCCGAATCTTGTCTCGCGTACTCCATTGTAGATTTCTATACTCCACGATAAGTATAAATTCAGCCAGATTTCAATATTAGTTCATTTATGATCTGTTCTTACTAGGGAATACGTGGAAAGTTTACTCTAGGCTTTAGATCAACTATTACTGATTAGTTTCACAATGGCTCCCAAATCACCTAAAGTTAGCGGAAAGGGTGTGAAGAAGTCTGGCTTAGCCAAGAAGAACATCTCAAAGAACGAGAATAAAAATAAGCGGAAGAAGAAAAGAATTGAATCTTTTGGAATATACTTGTACAAGGTGTTGAAGCAAGTTCATCCCGATACTGGAGTCTCTTCTAAGGCCATGTCAATCATGAACTCGTTTGTCAATGATATTTTCGAGCGAATTGCTTGTGAAGCTTCCCGTTTGGCTGCTTACAACAAGCGACCAACCATCACGTCTCGGGAAATTCAAACTGCCGTCCGTCTATTGTTGCCTGGTGAATTAGCAAAGCATGCTGTTTCTGAAGGAACCAAGGCTGTCACTAAATACACGGCTTCTCGCTAACCTCTAAAGTCTGTATGAAAGAACCCCGGCCCTTTTAAGGGCCACAAATATTTCAAAGAGCAAGGCATTCATTTTCATGTTTGGTGTCTGTGAGTAGACGCTGAAGAGACTTTTGCTTCGCATAACTCCTCGTTAGAAGGGACCTGGGAAGGCGAACCCAAGGTCTTCTGAACACATGCCTGTGCTCGAACAGCCTCCCCCACACCCCCCTCGGCGAGATTATAAATAATCCTCCAGTATGGGCGGAGCCTTTTCGCGTCGCAGTTTTTCGGTTCAAAGAAATCACAAGCCTCACATGCCGCTCATTTGTGAACGGAATTTCTTTTAATTTTTTTACGGTTTCGTTCGAGGCGGCGGTGGCGATTTGAACATCTTCCAAAACATTGCAATCCCTACAATGCATAGGATCGACGGGACGGATAACAAAGTAACGGTTGGTCTGAGAGCCGAAATTCAAACGGCCAAATGTCCGCCATCTTGAGATCTATTATCTGATTCAAGCTTATGCTTTTAGTTTAATTTTAATATTACT
>Ga0210040_10005722_pt1 | contig 15722 bp, 10 predicted proteins | sample CryGeyCG12114_NA_FD_185462 | JGI IMG/M metagenome (GOLD analysis project Ga0210040, IMG submission 185462) | Groundwater microbial communities from aquifer - Crystal Geyser CG19_WC_8/21/14_NA (SPAdes) (version 2) | ecosystem: Environmental > Aquatic > Deep subsurface > Groundwater | place: USA... | reverse complement strand
CAATCGCAAATTAAATCATCAATCAACATCATTTTCATTTTCGCGCCAACAATAATACTACTACAAGTTATTCCAGTAAACTGATCAGATGACCAAAAAATTACCCTAACATTTCAAATTGAAAAATTTAATTACAAAATTAAACCATTTTTGTCACGGTTGGGGTTATTCTAAAACCTGTCTGAAAACTGCGCACACAACTTTTACCCCGTTCCAAACAGAGTGTGTTAACAGAAATTCCAACTTGCGTTTTCAGGTGATTTTAGCTTTAACATGTGGAGCATAGGGCGCTCCCGTTTCTAGTAATTCTAAGACTCCGCCTTCGGCTCCGTAATAAACAAATTAGCTTTCGGTTTATATGACCAACGGTAACTCAAGTCACTCACTTGTACGTTATCAGCCCAATATTTTCCATAGCATTAAAAAAGAAATGTGGTAGGGCAACTGAATATAATTTCCGGAGTGCATACTCCTGTGCAAATAATTTCTCAAACCCGGGTATCACTGTAGCAGTCAAGTATAATCCTTGGTCGGCAGCTTTTTCGGCAATGAAGTTTTTCTGAGCATATACCTACAATTCAGATCAAAAATCCAAGTATTATAAAACACAGGCTGACTTTTTTATCTTCAAACAGCTTGAAACAAACACTTTAGTTTCGTACCCTATAACTAATGCCGTTTTCGGTGGATGCATTCCTTTCTATATACGCCAAATCGGTGACTATAAAGGCAACCGTGTAGGTTGGTATTTTAGGCGTCGTCTCAAACATGTCCCAAACCCAGCCCTGAAGTCCTTGTCTGTATAAAATGCAACCATCCATCATCATTAATTTGCATACGGAGGAAATTAGCACTCCATGAGGAGCACAACCATCATATTTCAAGTTTTCACCATCAACAACTAACTTACATTGGCTCAGAGCGGAGCAGTTTCCCGTTAGACAATGCAGAGTAGTTTCCGGCCCGACCAATAGTAATCTGGAATGGAGCTTTGAGTGCAGGCTCATCAAAACATGGGAATGCTTTGCGCGCATGATTTGGTGCAAACAAGGTTGTAGCAATGTAGTGTTTCCGTGCCGTTGAGACAATTTCTTCAGACGACCCATCATCCTCATCTTGCTGTGAGTCGTAGAAGTAATAATCGAGATACAAACCATTGAGTCGATCATCTGCAACCCGAGACACGAAGTCAATTGTGACATTGTAACTTTCCTTGGGATTTAGTTCCCCTTTCAATCCAATGATGAGGAAATCATTCTCCAAGTCTCGTTCAATTCCCGTGATTTCCTGTTGTTGCTGGCTCGATTCGCTCCTTGTAACCTGATTAAATGGAATGGATGGGGTATATAGAACTAACCGAAAGATTCACATATCTATATGGCAATATTATTATAATGTAGTGCGTTTGTGTTTCACATTTCTATGTTATCGATTGCGGAGGAAAAGTAATCATCAATTACACAAGTGTACTAACTTACTTACTTTGATACTATCTTCTTTGATTTTAATATCTTTCTTTGCATGGAACGTGATCGAATTTGTCGCTGTTTGACATTCTACCGTGATAATGATCGTACCAGGCGCACTGAATTGTTCATGATTGGGTAATGATATGTTGGAATGTAGTATTGGAATTATTTTCAATTTGTAGAATGTCGGTATCACTGTCGTGGGTAATCGATAGTCCTTTCGGCTCGAGTTTTTTGGTGCAGCTAAACAACTCGGTTGATTAGCTTTGACATTATCGGCCGTAGATTTTCCCAGAATTAATGATAGGGGGAATATTAGGCTAAAAATAAGAATGCACTTCATTTCGAGAATTAACTAACTACTATTTTTATGGTTACAAATGAAGTATTCCGTTAAAATAAGGTGTTAAAATCAGCGGTCATGACTATCACTACCACATGTTAAAAGTGTCGACTACTACAATGGCACAACGAACGGAGACTGCTGCTGCTACGATACATGTCAAATGAGAATACTATTTTTTTTCGTCTGAAGGTGAAGTTTGGATTGAAGGACAAAGAGTTCAATGCATGATGCTTGTACTTCAATACAATGGAAGGAAATAATGTGGATTGGTTCGCCCTGCGTTACAACTAACAGTGTGCATTTGAAGCAATGAATTCATGTCATTAGTTGTTCAGATTGCTTTGTATGTGAACATTGCCCACAGTTTTGTAAATACTAAAGCTATGGAATAAGAAATTGGTGGTAGTCAGTAGCAAGTTGTAACTAATGAAAATGATCATAAAAGTAATTTACAATTCCTGCAACACAAACGGACAGATACAACTGTGGATTATTTTATGGCGTTTGGAATAATACATAGGAAGGAAAAATTACAAGCTCAAGTATATGAACAACGTATATGACTCTAGAATATTTGAATGTAGTATTTGTTTGCCGGTGGGATCGAAAAATTTAATCGTCAAGTTTTTCACATTCTGTTATTTGCCAGAGGATGGAATGTGGGATTGAAATAAAGTTGATAAGATGTGAACTCATTTGGAAGGAAAAAAGAAGATATTTTTATAAGATGGTTGGTTGATTTAAGAAACTTTTCTATTTACGCTTTATGCCATTTTGAAGGAAAGTTGTAAACAATCCTGTGGATTTTCATGCTCAACAACGTCCATTTCAAGTGGAATGGAAAGTATGGCAATCGGTTGTAAGTGGAGTAAAAAATGCTCATTAAAACTTGGGAAAGTAAAACCACAACAGAATTTTGATGGCTCCAGGGTCTGAAAGAAGGGAAAATTGTCACAAAAATTCTCTATTGCTACGTTCTTTCGATATTACTTTTATAGGGACATTTATCTTCTCATTAAAAGAATAATAACATTCCCTGCCCACATTCAATGATGCTGTACTATATATTGCTATAAAAGGAAATGACGGTGATGAAGTTCGGATCATAGTCTGTTTGTCAAAAAAATGAGTTTTTGTTCATAGAGGACAACTTTTTCGGTTATGATTTTGTTATTGTCAGTAGTGAAGCGAAATGAGACGGAAGCTGGAAGAGATGGAATTCTTTTATATTTCTAAATCAGTGGACATAAGTTAGGAAAATAAACAACCAGTAATTGTCTACCAAAGTCCATCTCCCGTCCACTTCCATTAGATTTCATGTGTACGGAGGCAATTAGAATGGTCTATAAATAACAAGGCAAAGCCACGAGATTTAGAGACCACGAAAGTTCGACGAGATTTATAAGTACTAGTAGTAAGTATTGGTTTAACAATTGGTTTATATTTTAGCTCTCAGTCTTTCATGTTGTTTGCGAACTATAATCGTGTACTTCAATTACACGATGAAGTTGGACTCTCTATCGATACTGTGAGGTGGCGATTAATTGGTGTAGATTGTGGGATGTAATTAAATGGTGTGCTACTCGCTCAACTTATTTATGAGAGGTGTAGAGTAGTTGTAGTTTTGATAATCGTAGTTAGTAATGCACAAGACACAAGCTGGAAAATAGTTTAACAATATTTATTTAATATTAAGCACGGCAAAATATTTGGACAGCAAAATAATATTTTATAGGATTCAAGCGAAGCTTGCTCACGACTGAATAAAGCTAGTTAGTACAGGAATCGTCTCCAGCTCAGAACTGATCCCGAGATGCACATTTTCAGTTGCATATATCATATCATAATTTGCATAAATAGACAAACCCAAATCGAACACAATAGAAATGCATTTTGCTTCACTAACCTACACACAACACAAACAATTGTAAGCAAGCTGTTTTTACTGTTAATACCATAAGAATAAGAATACCTTGTATTCTAAAATAATGCCCACAATACTTCATATAATAATATCAACATTATGTTTGTTGTTGTGAAGAGCAGTTCAAATAGTAGAAACACGGAATTTAGATACAGTTGATTGCCTACTTCTATTGACTTGACTGACTAGACTGACTATTGAATAAAGCATCTTTTCATTTCATCAAAATAAATGTTAAATATTAGTTTGCAACAAAATCTGCGCAAAAAGATACAAAACTGGCACTTCTACCCGTATATATAATTTTTTACCAACCTAGAGACGCGTTTTGTGCGGGGATGAAAAAGTTTAGACCCGTTAAATTTGCCTCCAGATGTGACAGTGGACATATGCTACATGTTGTAGTAGTAGCAAACTTATCTAGTGAACTAGTCACTACTATCTCATTATCCTGTTACAAATGCTCCCTTAATGTTTCCATCAAGGAGGCGGTAGTGAAGAAAAATTAGATCCTTGAGTTGAGAAATACTACTACACAAGAAAGCAGAAAGTTTTTTCGCCTTTTTAGATACCATGGCTTTGCTTTTTCAATGCAGGCAATGCGAATATATGCATTGTTGCCTAGCGTTTGTAGTAAGTTTCTATTCTACCAATTTCACTCCACAGCCGCTTTTAAATAGTTTTTGCCCGGTTGGATTACTCTGCAAAATATATGCATTTAGTTGTATTAGCATTTTTGTCTAGAATAGTGCAGAGTTTCAGTTTTGCAACTCACAGTACTGGCGCTGAATTGCTGACGGTATATGTTCGCCCGTCAGAGTGTTATGATAATACTGTATGAATCATAGCATTGTAGATTTTATCTTGAAATAAATTGGACGCATTTAAATAACGTTTTTTTTTGCGCTTGTAGCGAATTATGGTGACTGTAATACGAAAATCTTTTGAGAGAAAGCAATAAACTATCTGCAAGGAATCCATATTGTGTACAGTTAGATATAAGATAAGTAGTACTTTTGATATTTGCTGTATCCTCTTTTTATTGCCTGTTCTCTGAATAAATTTGAAAATCCATATGAACTGGGAGAAAATATTGATATGATTTACAACTAGTTCCGCAGCCCTGATATCATTGGAAAGGGCGATGATAAATAGAGTACTGTAGATAATATAATGTTACAAATAGCCTATAAATCCCATCTCAGCTCGTTGCTTTTTCCCAAGCAATGCAATTTTTAGCTTCTCGGAATTTCAATACAGTCGTTGTGTCTTTTAAAGAATATGATTGATGCAGTCGATGATTTGTGTTCAAAAATGTAGATTTTCCGACTATTATTGAACCAATAACTAACTAACTAGTCCATTTACCTATTAAAGTATTTTTTCTCAGTCAGTGAAATACATTGTAGAGAACAAATAATGTAAACAACTTTTTTTAAACATTTCAGGTGCGTGTAATGGAGCGGCAGCTGTCAGAAGCCACAGCCAATGCAGCAACGTCTTGGGCTGTGGGAGAAGAAGCTGAGAAGCTTTCAGCACTCCAAATAGAAGTCAGAGAAAAAGAGCGAGTAATTTCCCGACTTGAATGTCAAGTGGAAGAACAGGTAAGCATTTTTTTTTTTGCTTTTATCTTGAAACTAACTAAAGGCAAGAATTAAATTGAGAGATTAGCTGATGTCCCTATTTTTTCACTCACAAAGTCAGTTTCAAGTTGCAGTTAAGTTTTAATCAAATAGCCAAAGTCTTAGATGATGTGACATCTGAGTGAGTGAACAAGTGTTTTATACCTGTGACTGACTGACTGAGTAAGAATTCGAGATACTTTGTGCACACAATGATAGGATTAGAAGGATAATAAGATATCCTAAACTTAATACCTTCTTTTTAATTTAGTGCGAGGAAAGTTGTAAAAGTGATACTTTTTGCGTGTTAGTGCTACTTGCGGACAAACGATAGGAGATGGTAATATAGAACTGGAGACTGAAAGTTAATTAAATCATGGAAGTTACTGAATCTTTCCATTATGTAGGCATATTAAGTTTAGGTGAGTGGAAAAAAGTTTTTTCATTGTTTTTGGAAGAACGTCGCGCAAAGTTGGGGTTAGCACATTTACGGATGATTTTTCTTCCATAATTATTACAAGTGTTTCAAATAGGCGATTTATCCTGATACTTTGCTACATTGTTAAATAACTTTAGTTTGTAACCACATTCATTCTTACGGCAAAATCGAATAGTTTTTGTTTCAATTTGAACTATAAATTAGTTTATTGAGCAAATATTGTTTCGTAGTTAATTATTTGGTGTGCTACAGATTTATAGGACTCTAGTTCACAATTTTTCCATTGTAATATAATTTCTCGTGGGGAAAGTAAACTTTAATTGACTTAGTTTGCTCTAGTTTGTTTCGTATGCGACAATGATTTTGGATGCAGGAATTGCAAATGCCATCCAACTTGTCATTAGCCATTTACGTTATACGTAGTGCTCACTATACATGCCTGCATGGGCAAATATTTTTGTAGTCACAAATAAGTAATGTGCTTAGTTACGGATATAAACTGTAAATGTCATTATAAATTTTATTGATATTATGCTCTTGGGAAATCTGATGTGATAAAAAGGTTTCGTGCAGGAACTTTGTTTTCGATTTTAATACAAATCGGATTTTAAAATATGTTAGAATCTAATAATGCTTTTTTAACAAGTTTTCCTTTCAGAAAAAGCGGAAAGAAATTACTTTTTACTTTAGACTTTTAATAATTTAATACCAATCATTGAAAGGCAAAGTTTTTTTTCGTCATGTGGGTGAAAACTAGTGCTTTAGTAAGTATGCTGCAGTTTATTTGATCATTGCAAAAGTGTGATTCACAGAATTAAGCAATCTCTCCTAGAAAAAGTTAGGCCCAAGAAGAATCGATATTGTTCAGTCGATCGACGTCTTTGGTTTGCGACACTGTGACCTTTTCACCCTCACAGAGATCAAACTGATTATTCAAATGGCATAAAGTGCAACCTTGAGTTAATGGACTTTTCTCCAGCATATTATATAAACCTTTCCGATCCGCTAGCGTAATGTCAACTTGACAACTTAACTTTAACTTACGTCCAAGTTTTTTTTTACTCAATTCAATGATAACTCAGCACCTCAGCAGTATTAAAGAATCGTTACTATTCTCCTCCTTTTTGTCTTTGCCCTTAGAATGTGGATCTAAAAATGCTGTGCCTAATGAACACGTTAAATTTCTCCCACCGAGCATCCGACTCTAATTCAAAATGTGAACTCAGCCGTGAATTCTCATTCTAATCATAATAATATGCCATTTGACGCATCAAAATTCCGAGCCTGTACCGTCTAGCAACACAATTTTTATTTCATGTTTCACGGTGCTCATTTCCCTTTCACAAAGTTCATATGAGCTGCTCTTACACCCTACGTCGTTCATTCCAATCGGCATACATGCATACTGCATAAGATCATATTGATCCTGGTTCCCTTTGTGGAGAAATGTGGAGGCGCCTCGTGGTTTCATAATACAGTCTCCACGTAGTCCATGATCTGCCGTAAAAGCGCTTTCCCTCTCAAGCACTAACTCTGCTAATAAGTGGAATGTGTGAGTGTGGGAAATAGAGGTTCCATTTCATCATCATTGGTATGCTTCCTCTACCCTCATAATATTATTATTGCAGATGGTCACGGAAAAAGTGAGAGGACTTCATTCCGTTCAAAGATTCCATCTGTCTTTCTGATTAGAGGTCCAGGCTACAAACTATGTTTGAGAGCACACTGTGCGTTCAATTACTTTCATGAGAAACCAATGTAGTGCGTACAAGACACCAAGGATAGTAATTTAGAATGGGAGGAACAAGTAGAGTGCAAAGATTGGGAATTCATGACTCTCTCTCTTTTTCTTCATCACTTTTTGCACAGCAGGAATAGGAAATCGACTGGAGCTTAGGTAAAGTAATCCTGGGAAAGAAAAAGTTGAACTCGCTTAAGAAATCTAGTTAGATAATCTTACTTACTTACTTACTAGGTCAATAGTCGTAGAGGAAAGAGTTTGTAGAAAGTTTGCAAGGATTGGGACTAACGGGGAAAGTTCTATCTCCATTTGCACTCTTATGCATGTACATATGTGTGTGTTTTTAGGAAATGAAACTTTCTCTTCGTATGTAGAGTACAAGGCTCACAGCATGAAGGCAGATTCTCAGGCTGAATATTTCATGACCCGCCCTGTGAACCAAGGCTGTAATCTTATTAATGCTGGAGACATCTTAGAACGGCTTATTAATGGAAATGCACATCTGGATTATGTTACGTTGTTGTAGGCAATGGACCTTTTATTGCTACGGTAAATAGGAGGTGGATTACATCCATGAGATATAGCCAGCACATGTGTTTTTTGGATCATAAGAGGAGAAATGCGAAATAATAATGTAGTAATCGCAATCTCAGTACTGCAGTGCTAGACTTGGTTTATGTCTGTTTCGTTTACCAATCAGGCTTTTCAAAGTAGTAGTGTGCTCGATTTTGGAAACCAATATTGGGTTTATGGGTGGGAATTGTACACGATGCATTGAAATGTAGATATTTTTGTGAAATTATGTGGTTTGGCTCCAAAAATTGCGCTCCACTTTTTTTTCGTAAATCACTATGCCCAAGCGGTCTGTTGGAATGAATTGTCCTACTTGGAAAGATACCTTTGCATTGTAACTTGGTTATGATGATTTCTTTGATAAGAATTTTTTATGACATTGTTCCTATTCTGGAAATCTACTCTGGGGCCAAATTGTCCCATTTAAAAAGCACACGTGTGAACATATAACGAAATAGTATATGGTGTCCTCCTGGGTGGAATAGATTGATGATGTACTAAAGTAGCAAAGATATTTTGTCCATATTCTCATGCCAATTTTTTCTAAGGGGGGACCTAAGACTCCTTAAATCTGTATTGTGAAGGGTAGCTGTGTAGAATTTTTCATGTCTGGAAGTATCATTTTAGTTTGAATGTGAGTGTCCAGGATTCGTTTCTCCATTGACGTTTTTCCGTCCGTTTCGGGTGCAATATTCTCGTGTTCATAAACCATACGTTCTATGTGTTTTATATCCGGAAATAGTTTAAGACGACATCATAACGTCTTCAAATACTTCCCAATAGCTATAGTATCTCCACTGGGGAGAGGTCATATAATTTTATGTTACTGTTTGTCCGTTTAGTATTTCAGTCCAGTATGGAGCATAAGCCATCTTAAACTTTACGTTTACCCCTCATGTATTCTGAGGAGGCAAGCCCAGTGCTCATATTTTATGCGAGCAGTAGACACAGTAATGGGAGAAGTCGTCCAAACTCAAATATTGAGCTTGTGATCTTATATACTGGAACAGGCGAAATGAAGTGAGATGTCAAGTTGACTCTAGTTTGACACTTTTCTTATGTCATAATATGGAAATGAGCTTACACTCGCCTGTATGTTATGCTTGGCATTTGCAAACTTACGGTGTGTAAAAAACTCATGAATAATTGTATTATTACTAAAATTGCGTTCCTGACGAACATATTCATTTTCTGCGAGGAATGAAATGAACTAAACTTTTATACAGTTGGTTTTAAAAACTACATCAAGTCCCAAATAAATATGAGACGTCGAGTATAATATCAACAAAAGAGAATACTCAAGCTACTCATGGCTTAAAGTTGCAAGATTTTCATCTGGTTTAAAATGACTATTATAGGAAATGAAATGAACTTCCTGATATTTATTTCTTGTACTTTTTCAGAGATTATTGAGATTACAAGAATCACGTCGAGTTGAAGAAAAAGCCGCAAAAATTAAGGAGTGGGTCTCCAATAAATTAAGAGATGTAAGTTACTGTTTTTAATGTAGTAGTACATAATGAAGACCCAAGTTATAATGATGCCGGTCTTAAAATCCCTTATGTTTGTTATTATTTAGCTTGAGGATCAAAACGAAATTCTAAGGGAGCAAAATCAAAAGTGTGAAAATCAGCTGGACCTTCTTCGTTCTAGACTCACTCAGTCATCACCTTTCAATAATTTACATTCTTCCAAGTCTAAAGACCGGCATTCAACTGAGGTGAGCCATTATTATTTTTCATTTTATCTAAATAAGTAAAAAATGCTAAGCGTCCCTGCTCCCCTATTTTGTAAGTCGAGGTTTTGAAAACCATTACCATATAATGCACGCATCGATTTCTTTTGGTTGGACTTTGACGACCCTGAAATGTATTTCAACAAATTCGTTTACTATTTTCTCCATGCTTTCAAGCCTGGAAGATTGAAAGAGGTTCATGGTTGAAATAGGTTAATCACTTACCTATGAGTTATTTCACCCAATGATAAATATCCTTTTAGTCGATAAAGTATTTTCTATTTTCCAACGAAGAGTCTACCGAACCATAGCTTTTCAGTGAACGGTTCATATGCTTAGGATTATATTTTGTGGTCGCTTTGCGTAATAAAAGCACAATAGTGTCATAAATTTCAAGAGCATTGAGTTGACTGACAAGGCTGGTCTTTGTTATGACTTTATAGGACTCATCCAGAGGAAGTTACGAGGGTGACAGGCCACCTAGTGATGAGAGCCCACCACCTGACTCTATTAACGATCGAGAAGGGAATTCGCAACAGTGTGCGACCACCCGTCCAATCTCAGCCACTGCTGCTTGTCTTGCTGCCATTAGGCGACGATCAGGTGCCTTTGATACTCCAGAAGAACGACGTCAAAGGATGAAAAGCAATTTATCTAGTGGCTCCACTTCAGGTATTGGTCTACTAAAACTTCTTTTCATTCCTTGATGCACTTACTCCAAGACCATGAACAAGTGCGTAAGCAATGGAGCTAGCAGCTAGCATTTTAATGTCATCTTATCCGTACACAAACGCCATGTAGGGAACCAATAACAGTTTCCTTTAATCCAAAGCGATACTTATACAAGCTTGAGTAATCTCACAAGATATAAAAATGTCTGGGATAGGAAGACCGAGCAGAAAAACGTTCTAAATGTTCATTTAAAAAGAAGAAATTTCATTTCGTCTAAGCTGTAAACTCTGTATGTGATATCCACGATGTGAAATGTATACAGAAATTGCTACGTCTTTTTGTTTTATTTTAGTTAGTCAGCTAATTTCAGAGCTATTTGCTCTGTGTCAACAACCAAAGGTTTTGTACATTATTAATGTTTCCTATTCTTTTGATCTGTTTACCAATTACTGTTTCCCCTAAATGGAGAAAGGTAAAGCTTTTTCATTGAGTTTAGGCAAGTATTCAAGTAATAGAGTAAGAGTCTCTTCAAAAAAGCCAAGCTCTTTGGACTCCTTTCTGTATGTACAGTACACAGTAAACACAAATATTTCAAGCACAACGTTGTATGTATGCATGATGTTTACTCAACTTTCCACTACTCGCACTAAACAATTTGAAGAGATCTTTCTAGTTTCACTTTTGACGACTAGTTCTATGGGCTCCCTCGACCTAAAACTTTTGCATTACTTTAAGTTACTTACTCACTCGCTAAAAGTCCTATGTGAGTAGCCTGAACTACTACTGCTCTATTGTTGCCGCCTTTGTGTAGTCTCACGAGAGCCGTTTTACTTTTCTGCAACATTCTCGTGTTGACTTGTAAACAAGAAGTAACTGGGGCTCTTTCGAGTCTTCTTCATTTCATTGCGAACGAGAAACGATAGCCAAATGAGATCTTATCCCATTAAACGACTATATCGGCTAACGAGAGGACCTTGGGAAGATAAACAATTTTTGCATAATTCATTTTCTCTTGTGTAATGCTCAGGTACAACTACAAGCTCATTACGAGACAACGACAGGGTATCACGAAGTCTTCGCAATTCTCGTGTCGACTCTGGCTCTGTGGACATGGAAACTCCCCAAAGTCTGAGTCCTCGAAGTCCACTGGACTCACTGGAAGGGTATCAATCCTCCATGAATGGGACACCGCAGCAACAGAATACACCGACCTCAACTGCCGCCGCAAATGGAGTCAATAACAATAGTAGTAGTAACGCTAATAATAATAATAGTAGTAGCAGTCTACACAACGACTGTAATGGAACGGTTACAAGTCCTGCTGCCCATCCTGTTCCAACACCCGTGCCTCTAACCATCCCATCTCCGGTTCCAGTCTGTATCAGCCAGTCTCCTTCTCCAGCTACTCCTGTAGAAAAAATGGTGGAGTCAACACAGAGCTTAAAGAATGAGAGGAGAGTTCCTCCCGCAGTTCCTCCTCGGCGATGTCGAACTCGCTCTCCAACACCTAATACTAGTAAAGGTAAGAAATCACATACATTTTAAAAACGTTCAGTTTCCAAAGAAGTGTAAGTAACTTACTATGTACCATAAGGATTTCTTTGAAATCTCTTGCCGAATTGTAGTAGCATCATTTTAGATCTAAAATGAATAAATGATGTAGAAGTAAAATGCTCCAATAGTTTTGAATCTCTTAGCAAGAACAGTGGAGAGTTTTTTTTAGCTATCCAATGATGTTTTAATATCTGCGTGAAAGTCCGATTTGACAAGATGAATTCATCATCAAACTTTGTTTTAAAGTATTTTCTCAGAATTTTAAGAACTAGAAGTTTCAAAGTGTCATTTGTGCCGGTAGTATTTGTGTCAATTCTTTGTGAAGGAATTGAATTTCCACTTTGTGACGCCTTTCTGTCCTCTCTCATCTCCATAGACTTAGCTCTGAAACTAAAGTTTGTAATGAAATCTGTCATGAACTTTGTGTAGAAATGAATTTTTTCCATCTCGAGAGAGAGCATCGTTGTTTGCTCAAGTATGAAGAACGGTGCCTTGGCTTGCATGATGAACACATTTTTAGCATTCCTCAAATAGTGCTAGCATCTTGAGGGTATTCAGCTTGAGCGTAATATCGATGCTGTGAGCCAATGTTGTTGTCAATTTCTAGGTAGTTAGAACTTATTGTGGAAATGCTTACTTCATCTTATGCTAATGCCACGGTATTATTATTGGTTTGCATGGTACGGAAAATATGGGTTCCAGTAATGGTATGAGAAAGCATACACGTTACAGATTGTGCAAGCGTTTTGCCATTATCAGGAGAGCATATATTATGCATGATGAATAATACGATTGGCTGACTGATTCGATGTGCTGCAGGAAGGAGCGTACGTCTGTGTACAAAAAGTGGGTTAGGTACATAACTTTTCACTTTACCCCATCAGCTTTCTGGAACTTTTTGCAGACTCAGTGGAATTTTCATAAACAGGAATGACTAGCATTTCCATACATTTTGCATACCGCTCAAGTATGTGCACTGTGTGTGTGTGTGGAAAACACGGGGTACTTTGGAATAGTGCTTTGAAACCTTGTAAAATCCATCCATGCATAAGAATATATTGAATCCATTTGGGAACTCCGTCAGTATACTGTCCCTACAGGTTCACCAAGCATACTGTAAACAAATGAATAAATAAAATCCTATGATATTATTTCAGCTTCTTACACACTATGAGTTCCATAGCAATTTTCTTCATTAACTGACTAATCTGTGGGTGTTTATTTGTACAATACAGTAGTATAGTAGTTGTTGTGAACACTTAAAAGTAGGAAAGTTCCATTAGGAGAGCAAGTGGTTGACTTTCAGATATCGGCTCACCTCACTTCACTACGCATGTTTGCAATCTAGTGCAAAAATCTAGTCTTTTTATTCTTCCTCGTGCTCAGGTACTTTTCATGCTCACTGAACCATGACTCCGTATGTGAAGAGCCACTGTAATTTACGAGTCTTCTTATAAAGGCACGGTGAACGGTGACTTGATTCATTCACTTTGTGATTACCAGTCTCTCTGTGGACACATTGACTTCTGATTTGTTAGAAACGCCTTCCTTCATACGGGGTCTTTTGTTTTCTTTGTTCGTCGCACGCTGACCATCATATAAGTTGGTTGGTTAGTGAGCAGTGCTCGTGCTTGTTACCTTAATTGAATACAGGTTTTGGATGAGTTGAGTAGTAAATTAAGTAAGTGAAAGTAAGGATAGTGTACCTGTGCTGGTTATCAATGTCATCACCCACAAATAGCTGCAAGTCTGAGTCGGCTTTCTATTCCTTAAGCTCAGGTAATTCCTTCAAAAATTATATTTTTCACTTCACTCAGTATTTGAATGCTTAATGAAGCAAGCATGTCCGACAGTGAAAGCCGATACAACAAAGAGTGCTTGCTTTGTAACTGGTGTACTTTTTAGTAGGATATGAAACAAAATATTTTTTAGCGCTTTAGTTGGAATAAGAAGCAACATTTTCCAGTCCTAAAATATCCTAGCAATGGTTTTTTTTTCTTCACAGCGTTAGCGTTACAGTATTTAATTAGCTTATGAGCGTTGGCGTGAATACCGTATTGCTATACGTATACTGTATACCTAAAAGTTTAAAGTTCATATCCATCGGCAACCGCCAATCTTGAGACCGGAAAATCCGAACTCTGTGAAAATTGCGCTTCATAAACTAAGTTACCGATGGATGGCAACTAGAAAGGTGTGTGGGTTTCATAACCTCGCTGCAGATGGAATAGTCCCACCCCAAATTGCTTTCGTGTTGAAGCTTTGACAGTGGTAGAGGACTTTTGGTGACATTATAAAACTCGATTGATACGAACTATAGTCTGCCAGTCATTCCATGTCCTTTGTAAAAGAGCCAACATGAGTATAGCTCTCCCAAATTAAACTGACTGAGTTCCATTTTCATAAACTATTTACAAAAGTCAAACCTTCTTTCATCATCATAATAACCTCACGTTAACAAAGTCCTTGAATTGTCGACAGAAATCAACTCCACAATCTCTCTTATCAATGAACACACGCAGTTTTGTCTTCTCTGAAACAAAAGTTTCCTGCGCAGTTTTTGCATTAAAATTTATTGAACATTAGTTCAGTAACTATTTACAGTCTTATGATACCTTAAATGCATGTTCACCGACGCTTGACTCAAGTTTTTCGGCGTCTTTCAAGTGCGTGGTATTCTTTTTTGTGCCGAAGTTACTAACTGAGTCGATTGCACATGTGAAACTTACACGAGTACATATTTTTCGGATTATTTCAGGAACTACACCGGGAACTTGTAGTCCACCTACAGAAGAAGAAGACGCTGCAGTTTTGAGAGCCAGACTGGATGCTGAATGTCAGCAATTAGCGAGGGATTTACAGGCAGCCGTGCAGGAACTAGTCAAGCCTGAGCTTAATTTACCCAAGAACAATAAAGGACCAAAGAATCGAGTGGGGAATGAGAATCATGACTATTCGGAGATTTATACGCCAAGTTCTGAAAAAAGAGACGGTTTGGCTACCAAACATGCGTATCCACCGGTACCACCTGTACACAGGTGATGAAAAAGCTTGGTTGAGGCCTTTTACGTAGATTTGTATAGGAGGGTGTATTGTAGGGTGAACAATGGAAAGTTGACAGCATTTTTTCTTTGGAGTGATCTAAGCGAAGGTTGTCCGTTCAATACAATAATGTTTCATAATATTAGCTTCACCTTGTTTTGAACAACCTTACTCCAAGGAACATTTGGATTTTTGGAGGATTATTCCTCTACCTGTTTGTTTAGATCTAAATATTTATTCAGACCGTGTAGACTGCATCATGATTAGACGGTTTTTATTTCGTAAACAATAATCTTGGCACTGACAGCGATAATAAGTGCAGGTTGTGTTTTTCAGTCGAAGAGGAGATCTTTGTAACGTGTGTACCTTCATTCAATAACTTGCGATTTAATTTTATTTTCAGGTAGAGTTAGTAGTTACTGTGGAATCTGTGTATGCATACCAAATAAATCGTTTAGGGAAGGCCGACAACACATATTTTGTGGGATTATGGGTTTAATTAGTTGAAGAGCTTACTTTTAATTACTAATATAACCATGCAGTAATTATGGGTTTACGTAACTGTTGCCAAAATTAGATTGACATTTGAGGCTGAATACTTGACA
>Ga0210040_10005720_pt1 | contig 15726 bp, 16 predicted proteins | sample CryGeyCG12114_NA_FD_185462 | JGI IMG/M metagenome (GOLD analysis project Ga0210040, IMG submission 185462) | Groundwater microbial communities from aquifer - Crystal Geyser CG19_WC_8/21/14_NA (SPAdes) (version 2) | ecosystem: Environmental > Aquatic > Deep subsurface > Groundwater | place: USA... | reverse complement strand
AACTTCTTCGATTCTTCCGACTGCTTGGTGCACAATCCGCGGCCATATACATGCTCCCAAATATACCTTTTGCTCGTAAATTGTTTATCACAAAACTCACAAATAAAGATTAATCCCATATGCGTTTCTTCATGTTGTTTCAATGTTTTGTTAGACCTGTATTTCCTGTGACAAACTTTGCACTCAAATAATGGAGAAAATAAAGGATCATGGTTCATACGCATGTGGGCCTGCAAACCAGATCGGATTAAAAATTGATGTCCACATTGGTCGCAAATGTATTTACGTCGTTCCACCGAATGTGTGGCAACATGTCTGGCCAAGTCAGCTTTGGACATAGCGATGAATCCACAAGTTTCACACTGCATTGGCTTGTTATGAATTTGTCTATGGTTCCGCAGAGAAAATACGCTTTGGAAGACTCTGGAGCACACTTTGCACTTGTGAGTAGTTGCTGGATCCATGTGGGTCAAAGTATGCTCTTTGAGGGCCCATCCGTGTTTGAATCCTATGATCAGAGAAAAGGGCGTCAGTTCAGTTTTCATAAATGGAGTTCATCGTATAGATTAAGGAATTATTTAGCTCAAGATGATAAAAAAGCAAAATTATCGTTTTATATAGGACTGTACTTTTGTACACATGTTCGCCGAAACTTAGGTAAACATATGTGTCAAATTCATGCGCTTTTGACCTAGGGATATCATTGCAATGCTGTGTACCAGGCGCAAAGTAAAAATGAATACTTACTGGAATCACAATACACACATTGAAAACGGCAAACAGTGAGCAAAGATTCATGACGAGCCATATGATCACTCAATTGCGAGTCTTCGTTGAAACCAGCGTTGCAAATGGAACAAAAGAGTTTATAGTAAGCTGTGTAGTTTTTGTGCACGCTGATTATGTGATTTTTCATAATTGCACGAGTTTTGAAAACGGATCCACACTGTTCACATGTTTTAGGTCCACATTTGTAGTGAGCAGAGTTATTATGATATCTAAGTTGTGTATTATTCGGGAATTTTTTATCACATTGAATGCAATGGTGACCTAATGGATCTCCTGGAATCGCAAAACGAAAATCAAACTTAGTTATAGTTACCAAAAAACGAACTAATCAACTGCTACTGAAACATATTTCGCCTGTGGTCGGTTTTTTCATCCGTTACCTAAATGCACATCTCGCTCATGATTCTTCAGTAAATGTGGTTTCCTAAAAGGCATTCTACAGTCTGACACCGGACAATAATATTGTTTCAGTTTCCTATAAGCAGCCCCTTTAACTTCTCCCGACTCAGTTTTTCCTTTTTGAACACGTTTTGATTTCCCGGCCAGACGTCTCTTTCTACTCGCTGCAGACCTTTTTGATCTTTTCGAGTTCTTAGCTTGATCATCAGTGTCCACACCTTCCGTATTACTTTTTTCAAAATGGTCCGCCGAGTTTTCTGGAGTCCAAGCTTTGTCATCATCGTCCAACTCATCCGTTAATAGAGGGGGTTCGGAAGGTGTAGGATTTTGTTTAAAAGAATCTATCGTATTCTCTAAAGTTTGTGGCAATAAGTTAAAACTCTTATATTTATTTGGATCAACTAAAACGATTTCCCACCCTATGACATTTTTATTTTTGGCTGCACTACACCGAACCGGCATTGTTTGGATTTTGGCTGCTTTGGATGCAATAAAATCTATAATGCTTGTATTCTTGGACCAGTCAAGTTGCCCAGAAGTTCCACATTCGCATAAGAACTTTGGCTTGGCTTCTAAGATTTCTATAATCATGGAAAAGGTGTAGTTATAGTTATGATGATGTCTTTAAAAAACATTACTGTATGCATTCTGGGGTTTGTAACTTACTTTTAGATAGCAAATGAACCATCTGATCGCGACCATTTTCTTTGCTCCATTTGATTAGTTCTTGTTCACTAAATAAGTCAATATCGTCGACTGCATATTGCAAATTTTCCAGCCTGTTGGCATGATTTATAATTTGCGATTTGAATACCCCGATCCATTTGAATAAAGAAGTTTCCAACCGTTTCAAAAGCGTTAGCGCTAAATCTATTTCTCGGACTGTGTCTAAACATGATAAACAGAGAGTGGCGTGCTGTAAAAAATATTCGTAGCAGTTGTTTTGGGCTGAGAGTTGGAAGATTTCTGTCAAAACTGCGCTCCAACTATTTGTCCAGCGTGAAAAAGAGTCTTTTTGCTTGGGATTCGAAGATTCAAAAATTTCAGTGTGAGATACCCCACAAATAAAGCATATTTTGGGTGCTTCTTCGAATACCTCTTCGATATTCCGTTTTCTTTTTGGTCTCATTTTAATTAGTAATTTTGCTGTTTCTACCCAATAAAAGTAAAAAATTAAAATTGTGGATATTGGAAATCCTTGTTTACTTTTACATTCCCTCCTTCCATTTTCAATGCTATTAAAGGTTTTGCCACCAAAAAAAAACATGCTTATGACGACGCCAGCATCGTACGCCCTCTTGCACCGAAATTCTAAACCTGAATCACATTTTATAGTTTTAGAATCTACGATCTCGCCTTAAAATTGTATCAAAATGCCAAAAAAAAGGTCAAATTCAAATGACCGGTTTCCTAAATACGAGAAAAAACATTCAACGTACACTCTAAGAATTCTTTTATTTCTCCAAATAACAATTATTCCAATGGAAAATATATTTAATTGTTTCGTGCATGCACCGCTAACATTTTTTTGTTACACCCACTCATTGAAACTATAATTTACTAAATGTCCAATTTATTTGAAGATCAATGTACAAATTGCTGCAACGGTGATGAATAAGATTGTGCCTGTGGCCAATGGAGCACTGTTGCACTCATCTCCAGCGCAATAACAAGTTTCATGTTCAGTGATCGCTGCGCCTTGTTGGTTATAGTACTTAGCTGGCAAATTTTCAGTTTTTTTGCAATCCTTGTCATTGTTGCGAACATCTGCACAATATCTTACAATATGCTCATATGTGTTGACAACAGTTCTCTGAACAGCACACATAAAGTTTGCAGTGCCACCTGAGAGTCATAAGAGAAAAAATAAAACCGTGCTGTATAATATGAGACTATGTGGTGGACTGGAAAATCATTGAATTATGTGAAGATGTAAGTTTTACCTGTTCCCACTACATGAGCGGTGTTTTGATTACACTCGAGTGAAAAGTCATCTCCTGGTTTCGATCCACCACATCCTGATGTGCTCAAACTATTGTCTCCACTTTCATCGTATGTGCAAATGAAGCACTTGAGAGCTGTGAGCATTTAGTAATTGTTTCAAGGTTAGAATTTGATGAGTCGTACCAAATAATGCCACTTAATTCATACTAAAAGTGCGTATCTAGGCTAAGGAAAATGATCAGAGAATTTTGAAAACGGAAAAGGGAAAAAATGCTATTTAGCTCGGAAATTCAATTCAGCGATTGAATTCCCAGGGCCCACAAAGATTCTTTCCGATCAATATAGGATTTTACGTTTACTTTACTTGAATAAAATGACTTAAAGTTTTGGTTGCTCCAATTTTGCAATTAGTGCTAGTAAATAGCTCAGCCATATGGCCAGTTTTAAACCGTGTAATATTGCACAAATGTCTCTATGAACTGGCTGACTAAGCTCTAGATTTTAGAAACAGGAATTAATGAAAAAATCTTACCAGAACATGAAAGAACTGCGATAGCTAAAGTGATGAATATAATTTGCAAGGATTTCATGGTGGTAAAAAGGCTTTCTTTTCTGCTCAACCAGACGAATGAACAAACTTTGTAACGCAAAAAGAGCAACTGATATCCAAAGTTCCCCAAACTTGAGCATTTAAATGCATTACATAAAGAAATCATGGCTCATATTTAGTTGTCACTCATAAAATCAAAATCAGACATTATTCCATGGTTAGTCAGTGATAAGGATACACAAATATTGTATTATGACGAGTCATAACGAGAATTTCGACACAAAGGATAAGGCGAGCAGTGTATTATGTTATCAGGAAAAATGTTCAGTCAATATATTCGAGATAATTAAAAGTGAAATCATCACTCACTATATATTGGCAAACCCGAGGAGTAATACGCATGCCACAAAAATAACAAATTTTGCAATGATTTGTTAGTTGGAACTGGATTCACTTATTTTTAAGTTGGTTCCAACAAGGTTCGTTGTCTGATAAATTGACAGCATTTTTGCGCATTTGCTCAGGATTAACATCGTCATATGATGTTGTGTGTGATTCACACTTCAATATTGATGGTTTTCAATCCACTAATGAATTTATACATTATCGATAAGCCCGAAAACTATACCTACTGATTCATATTGCTAATGTAGTTGAAATTATAAACTTAAAAACATACGCTCAAAGCATTATATGAGTGTTCATCGGTTAACCCCCTTTAATATGTAACGAAATTAACCCGGAACAATGCAATGAAATGCCAACGTTAGGCATCAGAATGGCCGAAACTAATGCACAAAACTGATACAAATAACAAGGTCTTTTATTGTTTAATCCTTGACATGATATAATTTACTTTGGGCAAATATTTTACAAATACCTCAAAAAGAGATAACAAAAGAACAAAGAGCCGAGCTTTGCATTCTTTACACAAGTTCAACATCTATATATGTCATCATCAGGGAGGCTTTTAACACTAACAATGAAAAGTGGTGAAGATGACAAATATGGCTCCAAAAATGCAGCCTAAAATCTTCATTAGCTATTCATGATTCCAAAACCAAAATATAAGCTCACAAACACTTTCGCTTTTAAAAGTTATACTTTGAATTCTTAAAGATTTTTCGGCGATTTTTTTAGCTATTTATTCTGTGCTAGCTAATTGGGCGCACTCAATGTTCACAGGGCCATAAAAGCATTGGATTCATTACTCTACTACATACTAGACATGCAAATATTGAAATTGGCTTGTATAAAACTAACTATGCTGACTTTATATGGAACATTGCCATTTTCATCCTGATCTCTCATCCTAACCTTATATACTCTAAATTACTGTACAACAGACATGATAGTAACATTGCATAACAAAAAATATGATAAACTAAAACTCTAACTAAAAACTTTCAAGTTTTAGCGTACAGATTTCTCCAATTTCGATGTACAAATACATACCATAGAAGTAGACAGCACATCCTAAACTATGCCATCATAATATATTGCACACTTACAGAAATAGGAAATTTTTTAGTGAAACTCTGCCTTAGAATTTAGAACAAAAATTTGCTTCAGAATTCAAATCACCAACAACAATCCTAGCTCACAATTGAAAGCACTAAAAATTCTTCTGCTTCAAAATTTTCACTACAAAAAATTATTCTTTATCCAAATCGAAAGTACCAAAACCATGATTTTGCTATGATTCTTAATTTCCTCTGACTCCGATTTTGTACCTGACCTTTTTACTTAAACTAACCAAAACCAACAAATTAACCTAGCCTCGTTAATCATTCATCAACTCTTCATCAATGATAAACTCGTCATTTTGTAGTAACTCAGCCTCCTGTTGTAAGAATGCTTCCTCTTCCTCCAAACTGCTACTCGACTGCTGCGGAATCATCAAAGTGTCATCACTACTTACATTCACTTTGCTATTCTTCCTCAACTCGTCACTCAGATACTTGGCAATGTCTTCAGCAGTGACAATCACTTCCTGCGTGGTGCTCCCATCCAAGGACGTGTTATTTTGAGAGCCTTGATCACCCTTTTCCAGGTCTTCCTCTTCCATCACTACGACTACACAAGTCTCTTCGTCTTCCTCAGACGGTTGGGGTGGTTGAGGACTCGGTTTGGGGGCGGGGGTCAACTTGCGTTTTAGGAACCCTCCAGAACTCCGTGGGGATGGATATGTGACAGCCTTGGATGTACCTAAGAAGACAAAAATAATAATTGGAGATGCATTAAATGAAGAATAAGATATGTCATGGCTAAGCTGGGTTGGTAAAAAGGGCGATTTCGAGCACTTCAGGAATCCAATCTATAGGTAATAAATGTAATATCCGTTTTTCAGACCATATTTATAAAACCCGACATATCGGGGAATTGGAGAATACAATCCAAAGTACAGAAGTTACAAGCATTTTCATAATCAATTTCGGTAAAAAAATAAGAATGTCTGGATTCTAAAGAATATTTTTTGCATATAGAATGCTACTAATGGGATGCTTTGCCGTTTAAAAATTTGACAAAACAAAAGATTTTTGAAAAATTGCCGTATTTTATCCACCAAGTGAAAGGAAAACTTTTCTTCAACCCTACAGAGCCATAGTGAAAATTACCAGGGGGAGGAAAAGATGGGATCAGTTCTGAGCTGGAATCATCAATGCCAACATTAGAACTGAGCCGAATGGATTCATCTTGACCATCCAAAGTCTGAGAAGCCACATGAGCATTTTGACCAGCAGTAGTTGTAGCAGAAGCAATAGTAGAGCTTCGACTTTCTCCAAGTCTCAGAAATCGAAATTTTTTGGGTTCCAGAGCAGTTTTGGCAGCCTCTTCCATTCGTTTGTGGGTATTTAGATGCTTTTTCAAATCACATGACAAAATGAAGGCCCTGCCACATTGCTCACATTTGTGGGGCCGTTCTCCAGTATGTACTTTTTTGCTGAAAATCAATGAAATACAATTAGCGAACAATTTTCTTCCTACTAACTGAAATTTTGAAAAATTTACTCTACTCCAACTCGAACAGTAATCTACAGCTGGATATATGCTCATTCAGTTTCCAACGACTTAATATAGGCATTTTAGCAGAGAATGTGAAGCGCAACAAAACGGTCTGTACGAAATAAAAATACAAACTTTAGCCTGGACGTTTGCTTACTTTACTTACTTAGTTAGCATTTAGTAAATAAATTATAATTATTATGTAACCGCTACATGCTTGTTTTCATTCGAAACAATAGTTAGTTAGTAAGAGCATGTACATCAAAACCAAAAGCATAAGAAAAAAAAAGTTCAGCAAGTTTATCTACGAACCAACTAACTGAACTAACCGATGGTAATGAAATGACACGAGTTCGTGAAACATCATTCCACAGTCGTCACATTCGTACGGCATTTCTGAAACGTATAAATCCAATATCCAATGACAATAACTTTCTTCTCCCACATTGCATCCCCCAATGATAAGTAATATTTAACTCTACCCACTAACTAACTTTAAATAAGTAAGGACAGCAACACTATACACGTACCTCCAGTATGAATTCGCATATGACGCTTTAGTAAAGATGCATAGTTGTAAGCCCGGTCACAAACATGACATCTGAATTTCCGATCCTCCGCATGAGCCCGTTGATGTAAGACTAATGAAGATTCCTTCATAAACTGCTTCGAACATTTTTCACATCTGAAAACGAGAAAAAAACAAAGGGTAGAACAAAGTTTAGAAATTCAAGATCAACGCGTTAAAAATTCGCTATCAAATGATTTTAACATGTTCATTTATACCTGAAAGCCCCTGTATTTTTATGAGTCTCAGTATGCTTCTTCAAATTAGAAATCTGGACAAATCCTCTACCACAGAGTTGACACATGTATGGTTTCTCGCCCGTGTGAATTCTTTCATGTTCCAGCCGATTGCTCGCCGTAGCAAAACTCTTGCCACAAAACCTACAATTATGTGCTTTCTGATTATTCCCTTCGTTCGGAGGCGACGAATCCAAGTCACCATCCTCATCATTTTCAATGTCAATTTCCAATTTCACGGCATCTTCTTCATGTTCCATTTTCTTAGCCTTATGCATAACGGTCTCATGAGCTTTCCGCTTCTCTACCGTGGTGAACGATTTGGAACAAACTCTGCAGCTATAAGGCCGTTCCAAAGTATTCGTGCTGCTATGATGAATAGCAATGTGAGAGGATAGTTCATCGATTTTTGTAAACTTCTTATGACAAGTTCCACAGGAATATGCAAACGATATTTTATCCGTCCCTTCATTTGTAGTAGTACTATCTGGTTTCCTCATGTGTTCTATAATAAATCAGAAAAAAATTGCTAAACACAGGACTGTTTTAGATTCTCAAACCGAATCACACGTGAAAAAATGATATTTACAATCTAGAAATGAAGTCAGTTTTTAAAACCTCAACCTACCTTCATTTTTATCAAGTCCAAGCACGCTTTTATTATTATTCTTTTCTGCCAATTTCCTAGCAGCACTTTTTCTCTTGCCCCAATAGTCCACCTCATTATATACAAACGTTATCTCTTCTTCCACATCTTTTTTGGCCACAGGAGTAAGTAATGGAGGTGGTGGGGAATTCTCTTTCGGTTTTTCTTCCACATTTTCTAATTTTTTTTTCATCACCTTTTGCCCCTCTGGGACCAAAACTGGCATTTCTACTGCCTCTTCTTTTTTCACTACGGGTACCAAACTCCTCACAGATATGACTTTGGGCATGACCATTTCTTCTTCAGCAATCTTACGAGTACCATAGTCATGGAAAAAATCCACACTTGAGCGGATCAGATCCCTTTCAAAGAGCTCATCACAAGTCCATTCATCTTTGCATACTCGAAATGCACCTCCTGGGTAGTTTTTGTCCACTACGTAATGACCATGTTTTTCCCTCTCGTGGACTCTTAGCGTAGACAAGTTCTCAAAAAGTGTGTGACAGAAGAAGCAAGGTTGGATAGCATGGTATTTGTCATAGTGGTCCCGCAGATTGTCTTCTTCATGGAAAAGGGCACCACAGTCGATGCAATCATATGGAATTTGCTGAATGTGCGAGCAAAGTCGGTTCAGGTACTTGCTGTATTCTTCCGAGAATGGGATCGGTTTGAATCGCTTAGAAAAATGGTTTATAATGTAATGGTCCAGGGCTAAAGGTCGGTCTGGTATTAGGCTGCAAGAATGCAATGTAATAGTTGTGAAAAGCCGTAAAGTTATTCAAAGTTAGTTTAAGATAGCACTTACATGGAGAGTGGAGCATTGTTGTCATATTTGTGGAGTTTTTCATGCCGTAAGCATAAGAACCTAGTAATGAACCTTTTGGGACAAAAACGGCATTTTTGAAGTCGGGTATTTTTGCGATGCGTAGAGACTATGTGTTCCTTCATTTTGTCGTGAGTTGGGAACCATTCATAGCAAATAACACACATTGCGATGACTGGAAATTAATGAAAATATAAATTCATTAGTAAGCTGAAAATCTCAGGAACGATAAAGCAGCAAAGCAGCCAATGTCCAAGAAATTAAATATTTTATTGCATGTCTACATATATGATTTTGAAGTCTAAAGTTTAGAGTCCACGCGAGGCACTGGACAATTTCTCGTTCGAGAATTTAAATTTTTTTAAATTATGAAATCAGATTCTACAATTCTAATAATTGGAATCCCTAAAAATGCACTTACATTCTGGACCCGGTCTCCTCTGGTATGCGACAAGGAGTTCGTCATCTGGATCCAAATGGTCCCAAATCCACACAGGTTTCAAAGCTCCTGGTTCTAGTTTCGTATTAATTTCATTGATACTCAACTTGGGAGCGGCGTTACTACTAGCTCTCATTCGCTCTCGTTGCTTTTTCACCTCCCGTTTCCGTTCCATCAATCTTTTCTTCATCAACTGCTTGTATAGGGAAGGGGGGCTTAAACTATGATCCTTATTGACATTCTTAGGCTTCTTTTTCTTCTTCTTGGGGGGTGGGAGCGGAGGAATTTTGAATCCATCTTTATCAGTTTGAATTTCCCCCTCAGTAGATTTGTTGTTGACTGGAGCTGATTGGATTTTGTTCTTTTTTTTCTCTTTTTTATGACGATGCTTTTTATTATGGCGATGTCGATGTTTTTTGGATTTACGTTTTTCAAGTTCACTTGTTCGACAAGAAATTGCTTGTAGAATTTTTATGCCAGCATGTTCTGTTTCTTCGAGCCCTGGAGTGGAACAAGTTTCTGATGGTTCAGTTTTGACAGTTTCAGAGTTTGGGTTGACATTTTCTTCGTCAAAGTTTCTAAAATCGTCGGAAGGTGATAGTTGAAAAACTATGTTGTCGAGATCAGCGGCCAAATCTTCCGCTGCGCCCTCGTCAGGTTGCTCAGAGGTACAATCCTGTTGCTCCATTTTTTGGTTAGTTAATCGATTTTTGATCTTTGTCATAAGGATTTACACATTTTGTCAGAAAGAAACCTAAAAAAGGATAGAAATTAGATTTACAGTTCGGATAGGTTTTAGACATTTTCTCCATTATGTGCACTGTACAACCTTAAACCTTCACAAGCGCTTCAAATATTTTCATACTTTGTTGATTTGATTGAGCATATTCAAAAAACGAAGCTTTGAATCAAATTTCCTTTAGACTTTTGCTAATCAACAGTAATCATGAAATGTTAAATCCTGTGCGTTTAGTTCCTTTTATACTTCAGTAACTCATTTAGTGTATTTTGGTTTTGCTACGAACTACTTCGTTACTTTTTAATTAATCATTAAATTGTGACGAAACAAACAAAATTTCACTTTAGAAAGCGTATGCAAGCTTTGTTCAATGTACACCGCAGAATTTAAACCCCGGTGCACTTCCCATTTCCGTTTACCCTGGAATTCTCTATGGGTTGTGTTGTGGTCAGCCAAAGTTAAAGCCATGTGCATCTCTGCAATGTAGGGAACAAAGGGTTCAAAAATGCTGCTCTGTATTGGTCTCTAAATTATTAATAATACTTGTAAAACAGGTTCAATCAGAGATTGCAAAAACGATTTATGTTATATAGGTGTTTATTGAAACAAAAAAATGTACAATAATGTAAAGCGGTTAAGTAGTGGTCAATAAAAAAAGGAATGTGAAAAAAAATCACGAGGAATCACAACATTTGTCAATCTACTATAATAGTCTTCCGAATGATTTTTACAAAATAAAATCACATAATCGGGACATGATTCTACTATCGTATTAATTTCCCCGCATTTCGTTTTTTTTTCATTTTGTCTTAAGATCAAAGTAGTAATGAGAAATTTTCATAAACCATATCTAAACTAATTGCCACAAGACACGGTATCACACTATTCAAAATGAATATGCTGTGTGGCTCGTGGTTGAACGAAAAATGTCTAGCTGGCTCAATAAGCTAACCGCCATCATAAAGCCAAATCCTCCTCATTCATGTCATTGTCAATGCAAATTTGGAGCACATCTTCGTCGTCACTGTCAACATCAATCAACCGGTTGTCTTTTTCTGGACAAGAAATGTCAATGTCATTTCCTCCCTCAACAATGTCATTTTTGTTTTCCACGAGTGGGTTTTTGGAGTCATCTTCAATACGTGAATCCGAATTTTCAATATTTTCTATTGACTGTTCCGTCTCTTTCTCGGACGAGCCGTGACTATCGGTCGAGCCGTAAAAAGATATGAACGGAGAAATCCGGGTATGTTTACTCTTTTCGTCTTCGGAAGATCCAGAGTAATCTTCTTCGCTATCCGAAGAACTGGACATATCCCTTTCAAGTCTTGATTTCTCCCTTCGCTTGTGTTTACGGGGCTTGTTTCTGTGGAAAGATTTGGGCATTTTGATAGCTTCTGGTACAATGGGGGGTTTCACTGGAAGAATTGCAATATTATTTGATGGTTTGAATTTGAATTCCGCAGTGGAAATATTGAGACTTTGTAGAGTTTCAGCACTAGTTACATTATTATGTTTTTCACTGTCGATTGTCTTGGCCTAAAATAAAAGGAAAGCCAATGCATAAGTATAGATGGTTTTAGTTCAGCGTGTAAAATTTCCTAAACTAAAAGCTGAAAACATTTTTTATTAGAAATGGATAACCTACCCGCTTAGGAATCTTAAATTTTTTGTTCTGCAGCGTGAATATAGTGGGGAATGCAGTAGAATTTGAATTATTCGAAGCGTCAGAAAAAACATTGATGGCCGCATTCTCAACTTTTTTCGATATCTTTTCTAAGGGGGTTCGACGTGGAATCGGAGTAAATTGCAATTTCCCGTTTCTAGGGCTCAATTTATTATTGTTGGCGTCAGAAGGAGCAGGAGATCGAAAAAAGACGGCTTTCGATTTCGGCTTCTCCACCTTAACATTATGTTTCTCTTCATATCTTTTCTTATATGCCGGTTTCAACGTTGACTTTTGATTGAGACTGTGACTAGAGTAATAAACAGGTTTCCAACTTTTCTTTTTTCGATCAAAACTGAATGTCTGTCGTTTTGACGAAGGCTGTTGATTCAAAATGAAATTCTGGAGGAATCGGCTTTTCTTTTCTAGAAATGTGAGCTGCTTTGCAGGACTAAGCAGAGTTTTAAAAATTGCAATGTTTTCTATCCGATCCTTGATATAAACTTTCGGAGTTCGTTTTTTCACTTCTTTAAGCAATCGATCCTTCAATAAGGCGTTCAGCTTTGAAGAGTTGGAAATCGTACTATCACTGTCATCGGAACTGGCCATTTTTGTAGAGTATCTGGGCAATCGGAAGCTGACACTCTGACACTATAAAAATAAAGCGAAAACGTCAAACAGAACTAGCAGAACCCAATGAAAACTAAATAGAACGTTCGAAGTAGAAGTACAAATTATCGAATCCTCCAGGTTCAGCGTTGCCCAGCAATGGATGACCTGTAACGAAAGAAATAATCTAGTCAATCATTTCGAGTACACCCACACACAATGAAAAAAATAAATTAAAAAACTGTAATCACATCTAACTAACCAATATTTTATTTTACAAAACCTCAAATAATTAACCTTTTCTATAATCAACCGTAGTAAGCCTGGCCTGGCGTCGAAATGAAACGAATTGAAAACTAAAGCATATTTCAAGAAAATGAAATCAAGCTTTTCGAACAAAAGTTAAAGCTGGACTGCAAGTCTTACAAATACAAAACCGCTATAATGCGAATGTGTTGCATCTATCTGCGAAAAGAAAGCTAAAAACACAGCCGTACGGTTTTACATATAGGATAGGATACGAGTATCATACAACAAACACTCTAGCTACGCACATGTGAAGCAAGGCTCGTATTTGCGTACACCATTCATTTTGGCTACTTTTTTTCATGTATTAATTATGCTAATTGGAATAAGCTACACCTGAAATAAGTGTCTGGCCGAAAATCCATTGCATTAGCAAATGCTTAAACTTTAGTGCTGAGGAAAGGAACTCTTCTACTGGCTGTTTTTCATGGAACAGCTTTTAGGAGATTCTAAAAATCTATGGATAGCTACATTGATTGGGCGACCTTGCAAAAAGTTCATTTGGGGAAAACTGTGGCTAAAACGAGAACAACAAAATACTTCCTCTGTGCTGTATGTTTGTGAATATTGTGCGTGTCTATGGCGGAAATTGATGCGGTCAAGCATCAGAATGCCCCATATATTCCTTAAAAGTGCGAAATTTGTCACTTACTTATTGCATTTAGAGGTTGTGTAGTAGTAGTTAATAGTTTGGATTAAAGGTTTTGATAGTTAATTCAATTTTTGGTGAACTGGAAAATAATGAAGATAATAAAAAATCGGGCAGATCCTTGCTGTGGCTTTTTTCTTCAAGGCGCTGTACGCTGGACAGCCCTGTTTGATATTGTAATGATTTGATCTTCAACCTCTAATAAAGAATATACAAATTTTTAAACCAAAATTAATCAAAACTTTGGATATTTTCAGCCAGCGCTGACATTTGGAATCGGTTTATTGGTGGCTGATGGATTTACAATCCGAAACAGGGTAGAAAAAGATCGTGTGGAGAATCCAGCGGACTTTAATTGTAAATATCTGTTTCAAATTCAAGAATTGAACGTAACTTTTTCCATTAGAATGCAATAGAATGTATATTTTTAGTCCAGATAGGTCTATGGGCTGCATATTGTTTGCACGTGGTCATTGGATATCCTCTGGTTCCAGTACTTTACATCGGCACTCAGAAAGTATAAAAAACTATACTATAACTGACAAAAGTCCAAATACTAATGTTTATTTCGATTTTTAATGCAGCGCATTCCAATTCTACTGAAAATTTGGTTAATTCTGACCTTTCTCAATTCATCGTGGGCTTTTCTCATTTATTGGTGAGGAGACAAAAGTTTTCTCATCTCTCAATGCAAAACTAACATACATTCAAGATATTCGCTTCAACTAATAGGGTGAACACTGCCAAGTTCGGAATACATGTTTTCACCATTTCTGTCTACCATTTCTACATTGCATTCAAATACTACTCATGTTGGGTAGTATGGACATTTTATCAAGAAGTACTCATTTTTGGAGAGCTAAATGCCGCCCTAAGGAATTTAACTGAAGAAGAAGTAGAGGAATTTTATCGGGGTGGGGAAACCCCTCTGGGATTCAATAAAAACTCAGATGGGGTAGAAAAAGCACCTTATGAGCGGTATAGAAAAGAGGATTTTGAAATACCTTTGGACCTTTTGGACTTAGGTTAAGAAATAACGAAAACTATAAATGTAGATTTTTGCTTTTTTGAGTAACTTCATGGTTTTTTTGGGTTGACTTTTCAGATTTAGCTAATCCATTAGGACAAGGGGCCTACGGCACAGTTTACCGGGGTGAGTTGAATCAGAAAAATGGCGTTAAGACTACAGTGGCAGTAAAAACTGTGGAAGCTTCCCGAGCCGATGTAGTTTGTTTCAAAGCCTTGCTTGCAGAATTGAAAGTTATGACTTATATTGGGAGACATGCTAACATTGTTAGTCTCATTGGGGCGTGTACCGAGAATATTAGAGAGAGTAGGATTTTTTCAAATTTTCCTTTTTTGTTTTTGTGTAATATTTGTAAAACAAAGTGTGTTTTTGCAGGGAAATTATACATTGTAGTAGAATTCTGTCCATTGGGGAATTTGGAGGACTTTTTGCGTTCTTGTCGTTGCATTTTTGTGTCCCAAGTTTTCAACGGAGAATTTTTACCTAAAAGAGAAAAACAGTAAGTTTTTTTGGCAAGGATGTTTTTTGCTTTAAACCAATTTTTTTGTTTTGCTTTTCAAGAGACACACAAATTGAAGAGGAGACTCTAAATACAGGAGATTTAATTGAGATGAGTATTCAATTGGCTAACGGAATGGATTACTTGGAATCCAGAAAGGTCATTCTTTAGCTTTTATGCATTGTTTAAGAACTTTTTTATTACTTGATGGGTTTAAAACTTTAAAACATTCTAAACATTCTTATAGGTAATACATGGAGATTTAGCTGCAAGAAATGTTCTATTGACTATAGACAGACAGATTAAAATAACAGATTTTGGTTTGGCACGTCAACTTTATCAATACTCCGTTTACGTGAAAACTCAAAATGTAAGACAAAATGCAGTGTTATCGTTTTGGTTCATTATAACTGTGTATTATTTATTGCATTATCATCTTTTGTAGACACCTCTCCCTTGGCGTTGGCTAGCTTTAGAATCATTAACCGACATGACTTTTTCATACAAATCGGATGTCTGGTCCTATGGAATCACACTATGGGAAATTTTTACTTTGGGTGAAGTCCCATGGTCTGCGAATAATTTTTCTCTCCAATTCATTTCGGATATGAAAAAAGGCGTAAAACTGCCTCGCCCTCCTAATGCCTCCCATGAGATGTAAAATGGCAAAGTATTGGGTTATAGGGGGAATTTCGGACAACATGTGAGCTTATAAAGTTTTCTCTTGAATTAAAGATATGATCTGATGGTGAAATGTTGGAATTTGGAACCGGATCAAAGGCCAAGTTTTTGCCAATTGAGGGAAAGGTTCCATGAAATTGCTAAATCGGC